>Ga0209596_1000216_pt1 | contig 52913 bp, 54 predicted proteins | sample M_130807_MF_Meta_FD_187314 | JGI IMG/M metagenome (GOLD analysis project Ga0209596, IMG submission 187314) | Freshwater microbial communities from Lake Montjoie, Canada to study carbon cycling - M_130807_MF_MetaG (SPAdes) (version 2) | ecosystem: Environmental > Aquatic > Freshwater > Lake...
AGATGTCACCACCAAGCAACGACCGAAGCAACTCCAGTCGATTGGCCTCGTTCTCGACTGCCTCGAATACCACCTGCGCGACAGCCAGCGGGATGATCGGCCTCATCCGCATGACACCCGACTGAGCGATCTTCTGCCCTATCGTCTTGGTGTAGGAGTAATTCATCGCTCGATCCTCGCGGTTCATCCACTTGTCCCCGTGTTTCCACGCGCCCATCCACGAGCGTAAGCCGATACGGGCTTGGTTCGCGTCATGCTGATTGATATGTTCTAACATTTTGATTCTCCTTTGTTGTTGATGATGGCTAGTTCGATAAATTGCCCTGCTTGTGCAAGGTGCTGACACGCTATGACATAGTAAGCCGTAGCCGCCGGTGGCAGGTTGTCAGCAACCTCCGCGCACAACATATCGTAGTGTGCTGTTCGTAATGCGGCTTTAACTTCTGCAAGCGTTCGCATCTCTTCTTTGTCGTTAATGCCCATATCCGTTCTCCTTTGTAATACATAAGCCCCATGCACCGTAGGGGCGGTTGTTTAAGGTGCGCCATTTCGTGCTGCGATTCCTTACCGGCTCGATCTGGTCAAACACCGGCTCACTCACGCTAGATGCTTTCCTTCTGCATCAACTCGGTTTCGCTACCGTTCACGGGCTACTTGCCGTGACTCAAGTCGGGCTGGGTTCTTAGTTATAGATGCTGGCACGGTGCCACTTCGGGATGCGCTTGATGGTGATGCGCGGGGGGGTGCTGGCGTGGATGAAGTGCGCCTCGTTTCGGTTGTTGCCCTGCACGTAGGCGATGCGTGTGTCAAAACCCTCGTAAACTCGACCGAACTTAGTGCTGGTCTCTGACACGCGGAGGATGGTGCGCAGGTTTACTCGTAAACTCGTTTCTTTCTTCGTCTTCATTGTATTGCTCATTTTTAAAGCTCCTTGTTGTGAAACGTGCTGCTGTAACTCGTAGACAAAATGTCTACGAGTTTTCTTGCGGGGGTGAGTCGTGCGTGGTCAGCGCTTACTGTGACGGTTCCTCCCCCTTGTCTAGGCTGGCGTAGAGGATGATGGCGTTGCGGTCACCTTTGGCTACCCGCGCCTTGAGCCGCGCATACTTATCCTTGCCGTCTGCCAGCTTCACGGCGTAGTGCGCCTCGTATGCTTGCGCCTCGGCGGGGTCGTATTCGTATGCTGCGCGTAGTTCAGCCGTTGAGCGTTTGTGCAGGTTGCACTCACGGGTCAGGTAACGCCCCATCCGATGCGTTTCCAGTGCCCGCTCAACTTGCTGCGCCCGATACTCGGCTTTGCGGGTTGCAGCCTCGGAGCGCAACTTCTGCAAGAGCAGCGTTCCTTGGACGTGCCCCACCTCGCCGCGTTGGATGGCAGTCTCCAGCTTGCGCTCGTCTTTGAGTAGCGCGGCGGTGCGGCAAGCGTTGCACATGCTGCCGAATAAACGGCGCGGCACGGCGTTGGGTGTCTGCTGCGAGGTGTAGCGGAAGCACCTAAACAGCTTGGTTTTCTTGCATGTGTGGCAGTATTTGTTCATGGCTTTACCCCTCCGTAACGAAAATAGTCCACCTAAATGCTGGGAAATAGGGCGCGGAAATATAAAATAGTCCACCTATTTCAAAATAGTCCGGCAAATCTAAATGCTCGTGGACATGGGATATAGTATACAGCATCATGGGGTTAGCGGAGAGGTGTCCCCACTGCCCACGTTTTTTTTGTCTTTTTAACTTCCAAGGAATAAAGAAAAAGAAAAAAGCAGAGTCAAGCGTCCACTTGTTGATGCTTATATATATGGAAAAGGAAAAGTATATATATATATGAGCGCTACGGACACATGGACGCTGACCGTGTTGATTTTGCTCAACAAAACTACGCCCATATATACCTAAAAATGCCGGACGTAGTGGACTATTGTCCAATTGACCTCTTGTGTAGTGACTTATGGTAAGTCACGATTAGAATCAATTGATGCGTGTTGAGCATCAAAAAACTCGTAGACAAAATGTCTACGAGTTTTGCTGCGCGATGAGTCTTGGGGTTAATCGTTCAGCATGATGGCTCCCGCCAACCCGAAGCAAGACGCCCCGAAGATGGCAAGCCACAGCCACATGCCTTCGGGTATGAGGAAGCTGAGCGACAGCCCCGCCCAGAACGTGAAGCTGATTAGCATGACGGTTTTCATGTGCGCTTCTCCATGTAGTGGCGTTGCAAGTTTTGCAGCGTGGTTCGGAGGGGTTCCTGCGCCGTCTTGAGCGCGGGGTTCATAGAGGCTTTCACCTCTACGAGTAATGCCCAAAATTTGGGCGCGGTTGTGGTGCAAGCTTTTGCTTTCATGTTGTTCCTTTCTGTGATTAGGTGTGTGATGCACACCTAACGTTGTGCCGGTGTACCGCACCGGCTACGGTTTGAACGCTTAATGCCAGTAGCTGCCCCCTCCCCACGCGGGTACGTCTTCGGCCTTGAGAACGCGGGTAACGGCACGGGTAACGGCGCGCTCAAACGTGGCGAAGTTGCCCGATGCCTCGGACTTCTCCCACGCCATGTCGAGCGTGTCTATCTCATCGTGCGTCAGGGGCAGTTTCATCCACTGGTGCATGAGTTCGTCCATGTAGGCGAGGTTGTCGTCTACCCCCGCAGCGAAGTCGTGGTGCAGCCACGTAATGGCTGCATAGTAGTCTTCCAACAACTGCTCGTATCTTTTCATGCTGTTCCTTTCAAGTGAGAACTCATAGACAAAATGTCTACGAGTTTTGGGGGCAATCGCGCCCATAGTGCGCCCTGTCACGGCGCACGAGTGCGGGACTACTGCGGTACACCAAGCGCCGTTAGGCGTTGGTTTATTCTTACTACTTGCTCTGTGGGCGGTTCAAAATCGGATATCACTATTTTGTCCAACGTCTCGTAGAGAGACGCTATCTCGCTGTCGCGGGCGTCACCGCGCCCGTGGTAAAACTGTCCGTCTATGAACATGATTTCTCCAAAACAAACGGGGGCAGAATAGCGCCGCCCCCATCGCGCCCCACGGAATCAGTCCGTGGGAATCTGTCAAATCTCGTAGACCGAATGTCTACGAGTTAGATACCCGCCTTGAACGAACGCTTCTGCCCTGCCGTAAGCTTGCCGTACGCGGCAAGCAACTTCGCTACCGGGTCGGTGTTGCTACGCTTCGCCTTGCTAGGCGTGGCCGATTCCGCCGGCCACACAAACAAACAAACTCTACTAAAGGCTTTCTGCGCTGCACTACCTGCTGGTAATGCGGGGCCACGTTGCCCGCCTTGAACGATGCGCGTCCCGTGTTTGGCACTGGCCCATTCCATGCACAGCGCCCTACCGATCACTCGATCAATCCCTAACTCCAGCAACTTCTCTGCAAAGTCGCAGGAAGCGTTTTCGATCGTGTTGAAGATCAAATAGGCTTGGTTCCGAACTTCGATTTCCATGTTCATGCTGTTTCCTTTAGGTAAATAACTCGTAGACAAAGGCGTCTACGAGTGCGTCGCTGCCCCACGGCGTGAAGCAATTCGACAACACCATTATAGCACAACACGTTCTGGTATCTCTCGATTAGCTCCGCAACGGGGCAATGGCGGCGGGGCAATGGGGCGGTGGAACCCCACGGGGGGCGGGGCAACCCTTTTGGCGGTGCGGCGAGGCGGCTTGGCTATAACACTGTTTTTGAAACACGTTGCCTAAAATTAAAGTCTAATGTCTAATTTTTTACATTTAGGATTTAAATACGGCATTTCAGTCTTGTCTAATCTTAGGCATAGGTAGACAAAAAAGTGGCCCCGGGGGAGGTGGGGCCACTCGGAGGGCGCTTAAAAAGCGCTTCACAACGGAGGAGCTAGTAGAGTATCCTATGTTGGACAAAGAGTAAACACGTTTTTCGCTTTTTAAGCGCGGAGTTAAATGTTTGAGCACCTAATCAGCATTCAAGATGCGGACTACGCGCCCAGTGTGATGCCGGATGAGGCGCGGTTTGTATCGGATACTAAAGCCCCGCCAGCCGACATTGTTGATGGGAAGACAACCACGGCTGCGTGGTTAAAAGACCTCGGCTTTGACGACGACGCCACAATTACAAACGCCCAGCAGAAGTCTGCCCAAGCTGCCTTTGCCGCAATGACCATACCGCTTGACGCGGAAACCCAAAAGAAAGCACTACACAAAGTTGTAGTTCCAAAAGCTGTCCAGCATCTTGTCGGGATGCTCACCGCTTATGATTGGGCTTTTGTAGAACAAGCTAAAGAGATACGTGGGTATTGTATTGCGCAACTGCTTGAAGAATCCAAGCACCCCGACGCCAAGATACGTCTCCGCGCCATTGAGATTCTAGGCAAGGTAACGGAGGTGGCGCTATTTACAGAACGTATTGAGGTTAAAGAAGTGGCACTATCCGACGCGGACTTGGAGAAAGAAATCCAAACCCGGATGGATAAGTATATGGATTTGATGAAAGTGGTGGAAGGCAAAGCGCAGGACATCCCCCCGGAGTTACTTGAACTTGCACCGGAAGAGGCTGATGCTAGCCCAGCGTGAACGCAGCGAACAACTGCTATCGCTCCTTGACGGGAAAATCAAGCGCTTGGAGACAGCCGCCGCGCAAGGGTCGCTGATTGAATTTGCCAAAAAAGTGTATCCCAATTACTCCGTTGGAGGCCACCATAAGATAATGGCTAATGTTTTTAAAGACGTGCTAGATGGCAAAAAGAAGCGCGTTATTATTAATGTAGCCCCGCGCCACGGCAAATCAGAGTTGACCTCATACCTGCTGCCCGCGTGGTTGCTAGGGCATCATCCTGAATACCAAATCATCATGGCAACGCACACTTCGTCCTTGTCCGAGGATTTTGGACGGCGGGTGCGAAACTTAATTACCTCTCCCGAGTATAAAGAACTATTTCCCGGCACAGAACTCAGCACCGACTCTAAGAGCGCAGGGTCGTGGAGCACGTCTAAAGGCGGGAAATACTACGCGGTTGGAACAGGAGGCGCACTGGCAGGACGCGGCGCTGACTTGCTAGTGATTGATGACCCGCACTCGGAACAAGATTTAAAGAGCGGGTCTAAGCTTCCGTTTGAACAAGCATGGAGTTGGTATCAAACCGGCCCCCGCCAGCGGTTGATGTGGGGTGGGTCTATTATTGTCGTAATGACCCGATGGGGGCAGTTGGACTTAACCGCCAAGCTGCTGGACTACCAAGCTAAAAACCCCGACGCTGACCAGTGGGAGATAGTAGAACTCCCCGCTATCTTGCCGTCAGGTAAAGCTTTGTGGCCTGAAAAGTGGCCTGTTGAGGAGTTGTTGAAAACAAAGGCAACGCTCCAGCCCCGTTTTTGGAACGCTCAATACCAGCAAGAACCTACTTCTGATAACGTTGCCATAATTAAACGGGAGATGTGGCGGGTGTGGCCCCACGACACCCCACCGCCATGCCAGTTTGTAATTCAATCGTGGGACACCGCATTTGAAGCTAAAACATCCGCTGACTACAGCGCTTGCACAACGTGGGGGGTGTGGTTCAACGAAGAGGAAAAGAGTGTAGCGCAGGTTATACTGCTGGATGCATTTAAAGACAGGATGGAGTTTCCAGAGTTAAAACAGGTTGCGCTTGACCACTATAACGCTTGGAAACCTGATGCGTTTATTGTTGAAAAGAAAGCGGCGGGTGCGCCGTTGATTCAAGAGTTGCGCAAAGCTGGGATTCCCGTTCAAGAGTTTACGCCAAGCAGAGGTAATGATAAGACAGTTCGGGTAAACGCAGTGGCTGATTTGTTTGCCAGTGGGCGTATTTGGGCACCCGACGAACGATGGGCACAGGATGTTATTGAAGAAATGGCGGCATTTCCGGTTGGAGAGCATGATGACTTTGTAGATACAACTACACAAGCTCTGTTACGGTTTAGGCAAGGCGGGTTTGTTGGCACCGCGCTGGATGAAGCACAACCAATAAAGCAGTTTAAGTCACGCCGCAACATGGCGTATTATTAAAGGATTTCTATGGCAACGCAGAAATTCATGGGCAAGAATCAGTTGCTTGACAGGCTGACTGAGCAGATGCGCACCCAGAAGAACCCTCCGTCTGACCCCCAAGCGGCGGCGATAGCGGTGCTGCAAGCGCGGGGGCAATTGAAAGATGATGGCAAAACATTTACTAAAAGCGGGGCAGCGCGGGACGCAATGACTGCTGAAGAACGTGCAAAAGACAGGGCCGCTAAAAGAACCGGGAAACCCGCGACAGCTTTTAAGTATAACCCCAAAACGAACGCTGCTTTAAGGAAATAATATGGCTATGGAAAAAAGTATTTACCAGCCCCCACAGGGGATGGTTGACGAGCAAAACCAACCGGACATGGAAATAGAGATTGTTGACCCGGAAGCAGTAAAAATACACGCGGGTGGGATAGAGATTGAGATAACCCCCGGTAAAGAAAGTTCTGATGATTTCAACGCTAATCTTGCGGAATATATGGATGCGCGGGATTTGGAAACATTAGTGTCTGAGTTGGCGTCAGATGTAAGGAACGACCTTAACTCCCGCAAGGATTGGGAGAGCATGATGAAAGACGGCATTAAGTTGCTGGGCCTTAAGTATGAAGAGCGCACGGAGCCGTGGGCGGGGGCGTGTGGGGTGTTTCATCCAATGATAACGGAAGCGGTTGTCCGGTTTCAGTCCGAGACTATTATGGAGACATTTCCTGCGGCGGGGCCAGCCAAAACAAAAATTGTTGGGAAACAGACTGTTGCTAAAGATGAGGCAGGGAAGCGTGTAGCTGAAGATTTGAATTGGCAGTTAACTGAGAATATGGTGGAGTTTCGTCCTGAACATGAACGGATGTTGTGGAGCCTCCCCGCAGCGGGGTCAGCCTTTAAGAAAGTTTATAAAGACCCAGCCCTTGGCAGACAAACATCGGTGTTTGTATCAGCGGAAGATATTATTCTTCCGTATGGGACGGCTGAGCTTTTAACCTGTCCCCGCATTACGCACCGTATGCGCAAGAATAAAAATGAAGTGCGGATGCTGCAATACGATGGGTTTTGGCTTGATGTAGATATTGGTGACCCACCTAAGACGGTTAGTGATATACAGAAACGAAAAGACATAGAGTTGGGCGTGTCCGCGATAAATGATGACCGCTATGTCATTAATGAGTGCTGCGCGGATTTAGATTTGCCGGGATTTGAAGACACGGATAAAGACGGCAATGCGACGGGAATAGCACGTCCATATATTGTTACTTTTGTAGAAGGTAATAACCAAGTTCTGTCTATACGCCGCAATTGGAAAGAAAGCGATAAAGTAAAACAGAAACGGTTGCACTACGTTCACTATCAATACATCCCCGGTTTTGGTGCGTATGGGTTTGGGTTGTTTCATTTGATTGGCGGTTTTGCTAAAAGCGCCACAAGCATTATTCGCCAGCTTGTAGATGCTGGGACGCTATCTAATCTTCCGGGTGGGTTGAAAAGCCGGGGGATGCGCATAAAGGGCGACGATACGCCAATTTCTCCGGGAGAGTTTAGAGACGTAGATATTGGTTCTGGTGCTATACGGGACAACATCTTGATGCTTCCCTATAAGGAACCAAGTCAAGTATTGTCGGGGCTGCTGGATAAGATTGTAGAGGATGGGCGTAGGTTTGGCGCAACTGCGGACATGAAAGTTTCCGATATGTCTGCGCAAGCGCCCGTTGGAACGACGCTGGCTATTCTTGAGCGCACCCTTAAGATTATGTCGGCAGTGCAAGCGCGGGTTCACTTTGCGTTTAAGCAAGAACTAAAATTAATTGCAGAGTTAGTGCGCGAGGATTCCCCGGCTAATAAAGAGTATCCGTATGAAGTGGACGGGGAGCAAGGCCGCAGCGCTAAGTACGAAGATTACCGCCACGTAGAGATTATCCCGGTGTCTGACCCAAATGCGGCAACGATGAGCCAGCGGGTTGTTCAGTATCAAGCAGTTTTGCAATTGGCGGCGATGTCGCCACAGATATACGACATGCCAGAGCTACACCGGCAGATGCTGCACGTTTTGGGTATTAAAAACATAGAGAAGCTTGTGCCTACTGCGGATGACATAAAACCAACTGACCCCGTGCAGGAAAACCAGAATGTGCTAGCAGGTAAGCCGGTAAAAGCTGTTGCTTACCAAGATCACGAATCGCACATAGCAGTGCATAGTATGGCTATGCAAGACCCAATTATCCAGCAGTTGATTGGGCAGAACCCCCAAGCGCAGACAATACAAGCGTCCATGATGGCGCATATAGCGGAGCACGTTGGGTTTGCATACCGCAATAAGATGTCTGAGGCTCTGGGCGCACCGCTGCCAGACTCTAAAGAAGGTTTGCCACCAGAGATGGAGTATCAGTTGTCCAAGCTCCTTGCTCAAGCCGCAGCACAGGTTATAGCGCAGAGTAGAGCGATGGTTGCTAGCCAACAAGCACAGCAAAATCAACAAGACCCGCTGATGCAGATGCAGCAGCAGGAGCTTCAGATTAAACAGTCTGAGGTTCAGATTAAACAGTCTGAGGTTCAACGCAAAGCAACTAAAGATCAAGCGGACAACGCAGCAAAGCAAGAGGGATTGAAACTCGCGGGGCTGAAGGTTGGTATTGAAATAGCCAAAGCTAAAGAACAGTCTGGGCACCAGACAAATCAACGGGCGCTTGATTTTAATAAACACCGCGAACAGCTTGCCCAGCAAAAAAAAATGTCTGAAGTTAAAAATAACACCCCGGAGAGCGCGTAATGATGTATCCGCAGTTTTCTGATGCACTGGTAAGACGGCTGCGCGAAGATATAAGCAACTACACAAATGACGCCGCTAGCGGCGCTTGCAAAACATTTGACGAGTATCAAAACCTTTGCGGGGTAATAAAAGGTCTAGCCCTTGCAGAGCGCCACATCACAGACCTCGTACGACAACTTGAAAGCGATCCAGATGAGTGAAATCCTTATAGGCCAAGATGCAGACAACCCGGAGCAGTCAACAGTCCTACCTGACACGCCTGAACAAAAAGCAAAGCAACTCCCCGCCCCTTCTGGCTTTCACATTCTTTGCGCAGTCCCTGAGATTGACGGGGTATTTGAGAGCGGCATTGTCAAAGCAGACATTACCAAGACTTACGAAGAGCGCCTCACAACCGTGCTATTTGTTGTTGAGCTTGGGCCAGATTGCTACAAAGACACAACCCGCTTCCCCAGTGGGCCGTGGTGCAAAAAAGGAGACTTTGTTTTGATTCGTCCTAATACGGGTTCACGCCTGAAGATTCACAACCGTGAGTTTCGTATTATTAACGACGACGCAATCGAAGGTATTGTTGAAGACCCACGCGGGATAGCCCGTGCATAAGGAGATAAATCATGGCAAATGAAACGTATAAGTTTCCAGACGAGCAAGATAAAGATGCTGCATTGCAACAAAAGCAAGATGACGCGACTATAGAGTTTGGTATTGAAGGCGATGTTGATATTGAAGTAAAAGATGACACGCCTGAGAAAGACCGTGGTTATCCCACAGCAGGTAACGTGGCAGAGGTTACTGACGAGGAGTTGGAGCAATACGGCGATAAAGTTAAGCGCAGAATCAAGGAGATAAGTCATCTTCGGCATGATGAGCGCCGTGCTAAAGAGACGGCTGTTCGGGAACGGGAAGAACTTGAAAAAGTTGCCCGTAGCCTTGTTGATGAAAATAAACGCCTTAAGCACTATGTTTCTACCGGCGAACAAGCATATGCGGGGACTTTAAAAACCGCCGCTAATGCTGAATACGAAATTGCCAAGAAACAGTTTAAAGAAGCGCATGAAGCTTTTGACGCGGATGCCATGATTGAGGCACAAGCGGCCTTAACTACCGCGCAGATGCGGATGGAACAGGCTAAGAATTTTAAGCCAACCCCTTTACAAGATGATTCTAATGTAGTAGAACAGCAAGTATCAGTTCAAGCTCCTGCCAAACCTGATGATAAAACCTTGCGCTGGCAAGCCAGAAACCAGTGGTTTGGCAATGATGACGAAATGACTGCCGTCGCGCTTGTTCGGCATAAGCAGTTAGTATCCTCGGGTTTAGACCCGCGTAGTGACGAGTATTACACGCAGATAGATGCGCGTATGAAACAGCGGTTCCCTGACTTTTATAAGTCAGAAGGCGATGATGACAAAGCAGATGTTCCCGAAGTTAAAAGATCGGCAACTGTTGTTGCACCCGCTAAACGCTCTACAGGGGCTAAAAAAATTATTTTAACTACAACACAAGTTAGTATAGCTAAAAGGCTCGGTGTGCCTTTAGAACTATACGCTAAACAACTTGCTCTTCAGGAGTCTGCAAATGGCTGAAAATCGTCTTGCTCGTGAGATGGGAACTCGTGAAACTACGCAGCGCGTTCAACGTTGGACACAACCACAGGGTCTGCCCACTCCAGAACCGGAGGAAGGGTATGCTTTTAGGTGGGTACGGACGGCACTTCTTGGGCAATTTGACCCAACAAATACGTCTGCAAAATTTCGTGAAGGCTGGGAACCCGTGAAAGCGGAAAGTCAACCGCAGATGTACGCGTTTTCAGACCAGAACAGCAGATTTAAAGGCAATATCGAGATAGGTGGGCTTTTGCTGTGCAAAATTCCTAAAGAGTTTATGGAACAACGCGCAGCTTTCTATAGAAAAGCATCCGCAGATCAGGTACAGGCCGTTGATAACAGCTTTATGCAGCAGAACGACGCTCGTATGCCCTTGTTTAAAGATAACAGGTCGTCAGTGACGTTCGGCAGCGGCAAAAAATAACGTAACATTTAAACAACTTTTAGGAGTTTTACATGGCTTATCCTACTGTTTCAGCACCGTACGGGCTAATCCCCGTCAATTTGCTGGGTGGACAGGTCTTTTCCGGTTCAACCCGGCAAATTCCGATCCAAACTTCACACGACACCAGTATTTACTTTGGTGATGTGGTTATCATGTCTGCAAATGGCTGTATTACTACGGCTGTTTTGACTGCGACCACGGTTAATGTAGTTGGTATTTTTATGGGTTGCAGCTATATCAACTCATCGGGCCAACGCGTTTATGGGCAGTATTACCCGGCTGACACTACCGGCACCCCAGACACCACGACTGCGATTACCGCGTATGTTGCGGATGATCCCGATCTGGTGATGAAGACCGCGATTGTTTCTGGCACTACCACTGTTGCACAAGCTACCCGTGCGAACTTGGTTGGTGGGAATGTTTCGCTGGTTGTTAACGCTGGTAGCACGACCACCGGTAACAGCGCACACGCTGTATTGAATAGTTCAGTAACTACAGCAGCAGTCCCGGTTAAAATCGTGGATGTTGTGCCTGATACCTCACCGGCTACCGGTTCCTTTGTCGAAGTTCTGGTGGCATGGAACCAAGGCATTCATCAATATCGCCTTGCAACCGGCATCTAGGAGAATAAATAATGGCTATCTCACGCGCACAACTACTTAAAGAACTTCTCCCCGGTCTGAATGCTTTGTTTGGTCTGGAATACAAGAAGTATGGTGAAGAACACAAAGAGATTTTCTCTACCGAAACCTCTGAGCGTTCTTTTGAAGAAGAAACGAAACTGTCGGGCTTCTCGGCTGCTCCGGTGAAAAACGAAGGCAGCGCAATTGCCTACGACAACGCCCAAGAAGCTTGGACGGCTCGTTACCAGCACGAAACTATTGCTCTGGGTTTCTCGATCACTGAAGAAGCGGTCGAAGATAACCTGTATGACAGCCTCTCGGCTCGTTATACCAAGGGTCTGGCTCGTGCTATGGCATACACCAAGCAAGTTAAGGCGGCTGCAATCCTTAACAACGCTTTTGCTGGTGGCCCGACCTACGGTGACGGTGTTGTCCTGTGTTCCGCTTCGCATCCGCTGGTTTCTGGCGGCACGAATAGCAATACGGGCGGTGCCGCTGACCTGAATGAAACCTCGCTTGAGGCTGCTGTCATTCAAATTGCTGGTTGGACGGATGAGCGCGGTCTGCTTATCGCTGCCAAACCGGTGAAGCTGGTTGTGCCGCCGTCGTTGATGTTTGTTTCTACGCGTCTTCTGGATACGGAACTGCGTGTTAGCACCAACAACAACGACATCAATGCGTTGAAGAACAATGGTTCGATTCCGGGTGGGTATTGTGTTAACCACTTCCTGACCGACACCAATGCTTGGTTCCTGACGACCGATGTACCTAACGGCTTGAAGCACTTCGTGCGGACACCTCTGTCAAACTCAATGGATGGGGATTTTGATACTGGTAACGTGAGGTACAAATCACGTGAGCGGTATTCGTTTGGAGCCTCTGATCCGCTGGGCATTTTTGGTGCCTCTGGTTCTAGCTAATGTAGTATGATTCAAGGGTGGATGGCAGAGTGAAGAACTAGCCATTAAATGACGGCTTAAAGCGTCCACCTGTTTTACTTATCTGGGATTATTACGCATAGCGACTGCCCCAGCAGACTTGTTAGAGACTCTATGCGGATGTGCTAACACACTAGGAGTTCTAAATGGCTATATCGACATTCGACGGCCCCGTCCGTTCGCTTAACGGTTTCTACTCCCAAGGTAACGGCAACATCCTTACCCTTGGCGCTACCGTAACCCTTTCTGTCGCCACTCACGCTGGTCATATCTTGCTGGTTCCGGCTACCTGCGCGATTACTCTTCCAACAATTGTTTCTTCGGTTGACTCTTCGGCTACTGGCCCCGGTTCTGACCCGAATACGACTAGTAACATTGGCGTTGCGTTCAACCTGTTCTTCAACGTCATTTCGGCTGGTGCTACGGCGCAGACGGTGACCTGCGGCGGTTCAGATAAATTCGTTGGTACCTTGGGCGTTACGTCCACTGTCTATAACGCGTTTGCGTCTGTTACTAGCACGATTATCACGCTGAATGCGACCACTACTGGTGGCGCTGCGCGTGGTAGCCAGATCACTCTGGTGCCGCTGGCGGCTAACCTCTGGTCTGTAAATGGTGTTCTGGTGGGTTCCGGCACTGCTGCCACGCCATTCTCTTAATCTTCTGGGGGCTACGGCCCCCAATTAACATCTTAGGAGATTAATTATGCAGACAGACGTTCTAGCAAGCGTACCAATTACTGCCAGCGGTCAGTTTACTGACCAAGCTACCAATAATCTTGCTCGTTGCCGGGTCAAGGCGGTCTACATCGTCCCCTCCGCCACAGCGGGTAGCCTTATTCTTAGGGATGGTGGGTCAAGCAGCACGATCAGAATTACAATCAATACCGTAGCATCTGCTAGTCAGCCGACCTATATGTTGCTTCCCGGTGAGGGAATAGTTTTTCAAACCGCTGTATATGGAACGGTTTCAAACCTTGGTTCCGCAACTATAATTTACGGATAAACATGCAAACCAGCAAAGATTTTCATCTGGCGGGTAAGAAGTTGATGATAGGGCTTCCCGCCTATGACCACAAAGTAACTGTAAGCATGGCAGTTTCATTGATGAAACTCAGCCAGATGGTGATGCGGCACGGGATTGATATACAGGTGAATAGCATCTGTGGTTGCTCTGTTGTTTCTCGTGCGCGTAACGTCATTGCCAAAAAGTTCTTGGAGTCTGATTGTGACCACCTGATGTTTATTGACGCGGACATGACGTTTGAGCCTGAGTCAGTCATTCGTTTGATGGGGTGGAATCAAACCCGTGGTGTTGTTGCTGGCGCTTATTTAGCTCGTAAAGAACCGGCTACATATATCTTGTCATTGGATGGCGGTGATGGGATCAATGGTTCTCGCGGCAAAGTCACGATGGATGAGGATGGGCTTGTTAGGGCTTACCGTGTAGCTACTGGCTTTATGATGATACAGAAGCAAGTCTTTACCAAGTTGGCTGAACTGCATCCTGAGTGGAAACACATGGACAACGGCAGTCCGCAAACGCTCTATAGTTTTTTTGACTTCTTGGTAACTCCAGAAGGCATGATTGGCGAAGACTTTCTCTTCTGTGATCGTGCGCGTGAAGCTGGGTTTGAAGTATGGGTTGACCCCACTATCAAGCTAGGGCACATGGGTGTGATTGAGCATAAGAGTGACTTTGGTGAAGACGTTCTGTATCCGTCGATGATTAAAAATCAAACCATGAGTGATGCGGCGTGAGTTCAATTAAAACTTCTCCGGTTACATGGAAAGTAGAACGTTTGAGGTGTAATTGCGGCGGTGAGTTTCGGCATAAGTTTAGTGTTAAATACAAAGCCAATCCGTTCACGCATGTGTGTGATAAGTGTAATGCCGTTGAAGAGACAGACTCCATCTATCCTAAGACTGTGTGGGAGGAAGTATGAGCCAAGCATGGACTCGTAAAGAAGGTAAGAACCCCAAAGGCGGTTTAAACGCCAAGGGTAGGGCTTCTTACAACGCAGCTAACCCCGGTAAGCCCGGACTTAAAGCACCGCAGCCAGAAGGTGGTAGCCGCAAGAAGTCATTCTGTGCCCGGATGACCGGCATGAAGAACAAACTGACTTCATCAAAAACAGCAAACGACCCAAACAGCAGGATAAACAAAAGCCTCCGGGCTTGGAAATGTTAGGAGATAAAAATGGCTGAAACACCAAAACCTGCACCAAAACCTGCACCAAAACTACCATTGGAAGAACGGATTCGCACTTTGGAAACCGATCGGAGGGCGGGAAAATCTGTCCCGGAGCTTGATGATGCTTACCGAGAAATGGACGCGTTGACAAATAAAGGTTACAACAAGGCTACTGGAGGAAAAAAAGCAGGTGGCCCCATAAAAAAGATGGTTCGCGGCGGTGGCATTGAGTCACGCGGCAAGACTAAAGGCCGGTTTGTGTAATGCCTAGCTCTTCAGCTAAACAGCATCGTTTCATGGCAGCAATAGCTCATAACCCCTTATTTGCTAAAAAAGTTGGGGTATCTCAATCTGTTGGCAAAGACTTCAATGCTGCTGACAAAGGCAAGACTTTTAATAAAGGTGGCATGATGAAAATGCGTAAATTTGCAGAAGCTGGTTATGTTGATGATAGCGATATGGATGACGAGGGCAACACAATAAGTAAATACTCAGTAGACCCAAACAGCCGCCGCGCACATGGTTTGTATGACGCTGCGCCTAAGAAAACTGCTGCTAAAAAAACTTATAAACCTGACGAGCCTAGAGGAGCTGAAGAACGTAGAGCATATGGCGCTATGAAGGCTGAAGAAAATAGAGTGAATTTAAACGCAGCAAAAGAAAGAGCGGCTAAGACTGACGCAGAGACACAAAGGCTAGAAACAGCCGATAAAAGGCAGCAACAAGGAAAAGATAGACTGGATGCTGCTTTTAGGCAGTTTAGGTCTGCTCCTTCTGGTACACAAACTAAGCCAATTAAACGAGAATCTGTCAACGTTCTGAAAAAAGGTGGCAACGTTATGGAATCCAAGAAAATGGTTGGTAGAGAAATGGCGTTTATGAAGAAGAAGGGCGCTCCTGCGTCGATGCTTAAGCATGAGAAAGCTGAGATGGGTATGAAAAAAGGCGGTATGCCCATGAAAGACGGTAAACCTGCATTTATGAAAAGGTTTGCTAAAGGTGGCGGTATTGAGTCCCGTGGCAAGACCAAAGGCACAGTCATCCGTATGGCTTCTGGTGGCTCTGTTAGCTCCGCTTCACGCCGTGCTGACGGTATTGCTCAACGCGGCAAGACCCGCTGCTAGGATGCGCCCGTCTCGTGGAATGGGGGCCATAGCTCCCTCAAAGGTGCCAAAGCTCATCAAGAAACGGGATGGGAACGAGCCTGTTAAGGTGTTTAAACAGGGCGGGGAAACAAAGTCCAAAGTAAATGCCGCTGGTAACTACACCAAACCGGGTCTTCGTAAACGTATCTTCAATAGCGTCAAGGCTGCGGCAATTGTAGGCACTGGCGCAGGGCAGTGGAGCGCGAGGAAGGCACAAGTTATGGCTAAACGCTACAAGGCTGCTGGTGGAGGGTATAAAGATTGAGAGCGCCACAGCAATCCCTTAAAGATTGGGGTGACCAGAAATGGCGCACTAAATCTGGCAAACCCTCGTCCAAGACAGGTGAAAGATACCTACCAGAGAAGGCAATTAAGTCTTTAACCTCCTCTGAATACGCTGCAACGACAAGGGCTAAACGGCAAGGTAAGGCGGCGGGTAAGCAGTTTGTAGCCCAGCCCAAGAGCATAGCCAGAAAAACAGCGGGATTTAGATAGAAAGGAAAAGTGATGATCATACTTACACATACCACCACATGCGCTTTTAATAAAGAAGGCCCGTGTAATTGTGGGTATCAAGACTTCATAGATGAATGCCGTGCTGAAGACAACAAAGAAATAATAGATCAGATTATGGCTGACGAAGAGCATGGCTTATAAGACCACAGATACCACCGCTTTTAACCTAGACCTAAATGGTCTGGTAGAAGAAGCGTTTGAGCGTTGCGGACAGGAGCTTCGTTCCGGCTACGACATGCGGACGGCTAGGCGCTCACTGAACCTGCTGACGATGGAGTGGGCGAATCGCGGCATCAATATGTGGACTATAGAGCAGGGCAGTATACCGCTGGTATATACCACCCCAACCCCGACGATTACCTATGACCTGCCGGTAGATACCGTAGACCTGCTTGACCATGTTATCCGCACAGGAACTGGCACCAACCAAACCGACATCAATATCAGCCGCATATCGGTCAGCACCTACGCAACCATCCCCAACAAGAACGCGACGGGTAGACCCATCCAAGTATGGATACAGCGCCTCACAGGGGCTACAGACTCGTCTGGCGCTACCGTCCCGCCCAACATCAACGTCTGGCCTTCGCCGGATAACAGCCAGACATATACCTTTGTTTATTGGCGTTTGCGCCGGATGCAGGATGCTGGAAATGGTATAAATGGGCAGGATATCCCATTTCGGTTTATGCCTTGTATGGTGGCTGGATTGTCTTATTATCTGTCCTTGAAGATACCCGGCGCGGAAGGCCGCATCCAGATGCTTAAAGCTGAGTATCAGGAGCAGTTTGAGATGGCGGCATCGGAAGATCGGGAAAAGGCATCTGACCGGTTTGTTCCCCGCCAGATGTTTATAGGCTAGGTCGTGGGCAATAAGTTTTCCTCTGGCAAGAACGCGATAGCGGAGTGCGATAGATGCGGATTCCGGTATAAACTGACAGAACTACAGCCGTTAACGATAAAGACTAAAGTAACCAACATCATCGTTTGTCCGACATGCTGGGAGCCAGATCAGCCTCAGTTGCAGCTTGGGATGTACCCGGTTAACGATCCACAGGCTGTCAGGAATCCGCGCCCTGATAACAGTTACGTGACTTCAGGGGTGGGTAATGATGGGTATGCAAGTGGTGGCAGTAGAATCATCCAATGGGGCTGGAATCCGGTAGGTGGCTCTAGGCAGTTTGATGCAGCTTTGACCCCCAATAACTTAGCTTTAACGGTTAGTATTGGCACGGTTACAATAGCGGTTACTTAGGAGATTTAAATGAATCCAAAACAAGTTAAGAAGATTGCCGACACAGAAGTAATGAAGGGCGTAAAAGGGCATGAGAAGCGTCTGCACAACATGAAGAAGGGTGGCGTTACTTCAATGTCTATGAAGGCTGTAGGCCGTAACATGGCTCGTGCAAACAATCAGAGGGGCAAATAATGGCTGATAACAAACCCGCTTCTGCCTACGCCAAGCCACATACAATGACCGGCAAGTCCGTAACTGTTAGCAACAACCCCGGTTCCGGTAATGATATGAGTGAGCTTAAAAACCGGGTTATGAGTACCGGCAATGTCAGCACTTCAATGAACAACGAAGTTAAGACCTCTGGCATTCTAGTGCGTGGTGGTAAAGCTCAGACCAAAGGTCGTATGGCCCGTGGCCCGATGGCGTAATCATGGACTACTCAACGCTGTTTATAACAATTAAGGGTTACATAGAGAATGACTTTCCCGATACTGTCTTCTACGGCAGTGATGGGACTACGGTAACGACCCTGACTAGCGTTGAGCAGATCAATACGTTCATTGAGCTTGCTGAAGAACGGATATATAACTCCGTCCAGATACCGGCTATTCGCAAGAACCAGACCGGCTACATGACGCAGAACAACAAGTATTTGTCACTACCTTCGGATTGGCTGGCTACGTTCTCTCTGGCGGTGATTAACCCCACCACAAGCGCACAGAGCTTCTTGTTGAATAAGGATGTCAACTACATCCGTGAAGCATTCCCTACGCCTAGCGCCACTGGAGAGCCAACGCACTACGCTCAGTTTACTGATTCTTCTCTTATTATCGGCCCAACACCAGACGCGTCATATCAGGTAGAGCTTCATTATTACTACTACCCTGAGACGATTGTTACCGCTGGATCGACTTGGCTGGGTAACAACTTTGAAACCGCGCTGCTGTATGGGTCGCTACGTGAAGCGGCTGTATTCACCAAAGGTGAGGCAGATATGGTGGCTAATTACGAAGGTAAGTATCAAGAGTCTCTTGCTCTGCTCAAACAACTTGGCGATGGCAAAGACCGTCGTGATGCCTATCGTAGTGGGCAGGTTAGGATACCGGTGCAATAATGGCGTTTACTGGTAATTACACAACCAACGCCTTCATCTTGGGGATGCCTAGCGGGTCATATAACTTTGCTACTGGCACTTCGGACGTATACAAGATTGCCTTGTATACCAACGCAGCTACGCTTGATGCGTCAACTGCTGTCTATACCGCTACGGGTGAGGTTACAGATGCAGGGTATACGGCTACGGGGTATACCTTAACTGTTAGCACAGTCCCGGTTGTTTCAAGCAATGTAGCGTATTGGTCGTTTGATAACGCTTCTTGGTCTGGTGCCATTACTGCTCGTGGCGCACTGATCTATAAAGTTAGTGGCGGCACAGTCTGTGTGCTGGACTTTGGCGCAGACAAGGCTTCAACCACAACTTTCACGGTTCAGTTTCCTGCGGCAAATAGCACTTCAGCCATCATAAGGATTGCGTAATGCTTGTCAATACAACCAAAGGCGAGATGGATGATTCTTTGCTTGTCAGGAAAGACGGCAACATGGAAAACGACAACGAGAAGACTTCGTGGGTTGAATACTATTTAGGTGACGAGCTTGTTCACCGCTCTGTCCATGTGGAGCTTAAAAACCCGCTTGTCGCTGAAACAACTTTAGGAGAAATGTAATGGCTAATACTCAGGCGATGTGTACGTCGTTTAAAGGTGAACTACTTACTGGGACGCATAACTTTGGCGTTGCGCCTACGCGTGGCTCAACTGCTGCTGACTCGTTTAAAGCTGCTCTATATCTAGCGTCAGCTACGGTTAATGCTACAACCACAGCTTATTCGGCTACCAATGAAGTTTCTGGCACGGGCTATACGGCTGGTGGTGTTGCGGTTACCAATGCTACGGTTCCTGCAACTTCAGGCACCACGGGTTATTGGACACCGTCAGCCAGTATTACCTATACGACAGTTACGCTTTCAACCGCGTTTGATGCTGTCCTGATCTACAACAGCACTCAGTCCAACAAAGCTGTATCGGTTCATACTTTTGGTTCCCAGACGGTGACCGCAGGGACTTTCTCTCTGACGATGCCAGCCAACGCTCCTAGCACTGCACTGCTCAATATTGCTTAAAGGTATGAATCATGGCACTCATTTTAGCTGACCGTGTAAGGGAGACATCCACTACAACGGGTACTGGAGCATTAACACTAGCTGGCGCGGTTGTTGGCTACCAAACATTTTCTAGTGCGATTGGCAACACCAATACGACCTACTACGCTATATCCAATCCGGGTGTGGCTGAGTGGGAAGTAGGTATTGGCACGTACGCAACTTCTGGTAACACCCTCACCAGAACGACGATTATCAAATCATCCAACTCTAACAATGCGGTAAACTTCAGCGCGGGAACCAAGGACGTATTTGTTACCTATCCCGCTACCAAGTCTGTGTATCTGGATGCTTCGGGCAACGCGTCTGCTCTAGGAACCCCCGCATCCGGCACAGTAACCAACCTCACCGGCACTGCCAGTATCAACATCAACGGCACTGTAGGCGCTACTACACAAAACGCTGGCTTGTTCACTTCGGTAGCTTTCCCTATCGCGGCTGTTGCTCCTGCAAGCATGGGAATATTTAACTCTGCTGGAACGACACTAACAGCAATTGGCGGAAGCACAGGAATATTTTTTAACAATGCCGCAAATAACGTAACAAATTTAGCAATATTAAATGCTGGCAACGTAGGGATTGGGACTACTACGCCAAGTAGTTTTAACGGGCTTAACTGCAAACTTGCTGTGAATGGTGGCCCAGTTGGTTTAGCAAATACAAATGCAGCTAGTCAATATATTTGGCTTGCAAGTCACTTTTCGGGTGTGGCTTCTGGGCTTTATACAGATTCGGATGCGTTTCCTATGTTGGGAACTACAACAGCTCATCCGTATAAGTTTATGACAAGCGCCACAGAACGTATGCGTATCGACTCCAGCGGCAACGTGGGGATTGGGACGGGGGCGACTGCTCCACAAGGAAAGTTTCAAGTTTTAAATGAAGGCTCTTTAGCTACTGATACAGATAGCAATACCACCAATACAATAATTGCGGGCAATAACAAAACTGCTACAACCAATCAAGGCAATCTGTTTATTTACTCTAACAGCACCGCTACCGATGGGTTTGGGGGCAGTATTTGTTTTGGTGGCCTATATAGTGGCACAACTGTAGCCGCATTTGGACGTATTGCTGGGGTTAGATCGGGTGGAAGTTTTAATGGTGCTTTAGTTTTTTCTGCTAGAGATACTAGCGGTAATATGCCAGAAGCAATGCGTATCTCCTCCGCTGGCAACGTGGGGATTAGCAATCAGACTCCTGTTGGAAAATTGGATATTACGCAAGCAACTACAAATACTTCTGCTATTATCGTCGCGCACTCTGGTGCAGGTGGTGGCTCAAATACCAATTACGGCGCTCAAATAAATGTAACTGGCGCTTCTAATACCAACACCGGAGTGTATTCAAACTGCTACGGAGCAACAAATAACTACGGTGTGCGAATAATTAACCCGCCAGCTAGCGCGACTAGTTGGGCACTTTATTCGGATGCTACAGCGCAAAGTTATTTTGCTGGTAGTGTGGGGATTGGGACTAATGCTCCTAGGTTTAACTTATCTATAGGTGCTTTAACGGCCACATCAACAGCTACCCCTGATACTATTGATTTAGGTGGAACATATAGTTCAACTGCTGGTTCAAATATAAAATTAAGACTTCTTTGGGATAATTCTGTTACATACGGACTAGGGGTAAGTACCGCACAACTTGACTATGTAGTGCCTTCAGCTTCTCATGTATTCTGGACTAACGGCACAGAAAAAATGCGTATCACCTCCGCTGGCCGAGTAGGAATTGGTACTGGCGCAACAGTAAATTATGCGCTTGAAGTCAGCACAGACTCCGCAGGTAAACCCGGTGTCGGTGGATTGTGGACAGTCGTATCCGATGAACGCATCAAATCCGATATTGTCCCTGCAAACCTTGACCGTTGTTATGAGATAGTCAAGTCAGTCCCGCTTAAGCACTTTGGTTTCGCTCCCGGCGTTTACACAGACGACCAGATTCAAGACAAGCATAATCTTGGTTGGATAGCGCAAGACGTTCAAAAGGTATTCAAGAACGCCGTATCGGTCAAACCGTTCACGCTAAAAACTGATATTCCAGATGGCATTGAGGAATACGAAGAACAAGACTTTACGCTTGAAGTTGTAGAAAAAACAGAAACAAGCATCCAAGTAATCAACGGCAAAGCAGTGCAAGTGTCGAAGGTAGTCACATCAGAGAACAAAGTCTTTCTGTTTGATACCGTGGATGTGGTGGATGAAGCTGGCGCTGCGGTGTTGGAGGAATACGAAGTAACTCCGGCTGTTTCTGCGGTTGCTGCTACGGACGGAATTGAAGCGGTTGAAGCCACTGATGAAACTGAAGCCGTTGAAGCAGTTAACGCAGTTGACGCGGTTGAAGCTATTCCTGCGGTCATGGGAACCCGTCCAGTAACTTACCAGATGCCGCGCATGATTACTAAAACTCGCCCCAAAGTGCGCCACGATGTGATCGAAGATTGCCTTGATCTTAACGGGGCGCAGATGCTTGCGGCTCTGTATGGCGCGGTTCAGGCGTTGATGGAGAAAGTAGAAGTGTTGGAAACTAAACTTGCCACACTAGAAGTAGCGTAAAAAATGTTTGGGCTTGACTCCCTATCCTCTGCTGCCTTTGCTGATGACGCGGTAGATTCAACCGTAGGTATAACTGCGGTTATTGGCACAGGGTCTGTTGGTTCGGTGTCAATGGGGGAAAGAACAGTTGCCCTTACAGGCGTTACTGGCACAGGTTCGGTAGGAACGGTAGGGGTTTCTAATACTCAAGCCATTACGGGAGTTACAGCTACAGGTTCGGTAGGCACGGTATCAATGGGGGCAAGAACAGTTGCTCTTACAGGAGTTACTGCTACAGGGTCTGTTGGCACTGTTATTTACGCCCAAGCCATTACGGGAGTTACGGCTACAGGTTCGGTAGGGACAGTAGGTGTTTCAGTTGCTCCTGCGCTTACCGCAGTTACATCGACAGGTTCGGTAGGAACGGTAGCAGTTGCTCATGGCCCAGCACTAACCGCTGTAACCGCCACAGGGTCTGTTGGCACGGTTGGAATATCAGTTGCCCCGGCCCTTACAAGCGTCACTGCAACAGGGTCTGTTGGAACGGTAAGAACGTGGGAAGATGTAAGCACTACGGAGACTGCTGATTGGACTGATGTTCTTAACGTGGTTTATTACGAAGATAGCGGTGCGTTTAGTGGTGGAGCTATGGCAGCTACGACGATAGCAGGGAATATAATCACGTTGTCTAGCCCAAGCTTGGCTGTAACTTGGACTGATGTAGCCTCAACAGGAACTACAACTTGGTATGCAATAGCAGCATAAAGGATTAAAAATGGCTTCCACTTACAGTAATCTTGGAATTGAATTAATCGGTTCCGGCGAACAGACGGGAACATGGGGAACCACGACCAATACCAATCTGGGAACTCTAATAGATCAGGCAATTGGCGGGTATACAATTGTATCTTGCACTACTGGGGCAGATACAACCATCACTATCCCTAACGGGGCTACTGGTGTGGCGCGTAACATGACCATACAGTTGAGCGGCTCTGGTGGTGCCAACACTAATTTAATTGTGCCTACCAATACAAAGCTTTATTTTATCTTTAACAATGCCTCTGGCGCTGTAACCGTCAAAGTTAGTGGGCAAACGGGCGTATCAGTCCCCGCCGCTGCAAAAATGGTGCTTGTATGTAACGGCACAGACGTTCTTACTGCTCAGAATTACTTTTCCTCTCTGACCCTTGGAACCCCTTTAACTGTTGCTAATGGTGGGTCAGGGGTTGCTGCTGCTACTGCTTATGCTGTTTTGTGTGGCGGCACTACTTCTACGGGAGCAATACAAGCCATAGCTTCTGTAGGAACCACTGGGCAAGTGCTAACCAGCAACGGGGCAGGTGCTTTACCGTCGATGCAGTCTTCTTTCCTCACCGGCATGATTATTCTATGGTATGGAACAGTTGCAACCATCCCAACAGGGTGGGTATTGTGTAATGGCAGTAACAGCACCCCCGACCTAAGAAACAAGTTTGTAATTGCCGCAGACGCGGATTCAGGTGGTGCAGCAAAGACTACCGTTACAGGAACTGCAACACAATCAGGTGGTTCTGCGGATTTGGTGGTTGTTTCGCATACCCACGTAGCAACAGATGCGGGGCACACGCACTTACAACAATCAAATACTTTATTATCGGGTGGAGCAGGAGCGGTTAGAAACGACCTATCTGTCTATCAAATATCAGCTGGTGGAACAACGCAGTCTGGAACGGCAAACATTACCAACGCCGTTCCAGTTGGTAGCGTATCAGGAACAAACCAAAACCTCCCGCCGTATTACGCCCTTTGCTACATAATGAAATCTTAAGAATATGGATAACCAGCATCTAATAAACGGACTCCTTGGCGGTGGCTTTACTATACTTGGCTGGTTTGCTAGAGAACTATGGTCTGCTGTCAAAGAGTTGAAGTCTGATCTTTCAAGGTTGCGGGAGGACTTGCCAAAAACCTACGTTGCGCGTGACGACTACCGGGAGGACATCAGAGGCATTAAAGAGATGCTTGCCAAGATATTTGATAAACTGGAAAACAAGGCCGACAAATGAAAAAACTACTGCTCCTTTCGTTGCTGCCGTTTAGCGTATCTGCTGCAAACCTGATGATCTGTAACGGCGAGTATGCTTTGTGTGCTGCATCCGGTTCAACGCCTACCGGCAAAAAGATCACGGTAAAGGGCAAAGTGTTTGCCGAGGGTATGGCAGTCTGTCCCGTTCTTACAGGTAGAAGCATAGCTAACCCTGCGCTGATGAATAACTCCTGCGATGCTCCTGCGGGTAAGGTCTGGAGCCTGTTTTCCACTGTCAGCGAAGCGCCACAAGCGCCAAGCTGGGCAGTTGCGCCACTGGTGAAGCGAACCTTCATCCTTGGTAAAGATTCCGGGATGAGCAACCAATGGTCGTTTCTTTGTGAGAAACAAGCAAAGCCAGTAAACGGAGTTCAGCTTGCAAGTTGTTACGGGCCAATCAACGAATCTCCGTTTACGAACGCTCACATCAAGCGCGGCACTACGATTGTAACAGATGCTCCAGTAGGTGTTCTGAATCCGGTGGGTGGCAACTTTTGAACCCGTTAGTTATATCCGGGTTGTTCTCCGCTGCTCAGAGTTTAATAGGGCGGTTTTTTCCTGACCCAGAAAAACAAGCCGAGGCGCAAAAGGCACTTCTCCAGATGCAACAAAATGGAGAGCTTGCCCAACTTGCTGCGGAGACTGACTTAGCCAAACTTCAGATTCAAGTAAACATTGAAGAAGCAAAGTCAACGAATTGGTTTGTAGCTGGATGGAGGCCGGGAATCGGTTGGGTGTGTGGTGCAGGTTTGGCGTATGCTGCGTTAATTGAACCGTTTGCTAGGTTTATAGCCAAGGTCTGGTTTGGGTATACGGGAGAGTTTCCGATTATCAGCACCGACCTGACGTTGCAAATTTTAATGGGCATGTTGGGCCTTGGCGCAATGAGATCGGCTGAAAAGATTAAAAGTTCAGAGAGCAACAGATGATTGAAAACTTTGAGAAGTCTCTTGCCTTGGTTCTTAAGCATGAAGGGGGATTTGTTAACCGTAAAGATGATCCCGGAGGCATGACCAACTTGGGGGTTACGCGCAATGCTTGGATGGACTGGGTTAAACATGGCGTAGACGAGGCTACGATGAAAAGCCTCACAAAAGAGATGGTAGCCCCGCTATACCGCATGAAGTATTGGGATGCTTGTCTGTGTAATCAGCTACCGTCTGGCGTTGACTATCTTGTCTTTGACTTTGCTATCAATACTGGGCCTAGCCGCGCAATCAAGACTATTCAAAGAGCATTGAAAATAACCGCAGATGGAGTAATTGGCCCTGTTACTATTAAAGCTATAAAAGGTGCAAATGCAGAAGATTTCATTACAGATTTTACACACGCTAAAGAAGTCTTTTATCGTGGTCTTTCTACTTTCAATATATTTGGTAAAGGCTGGCTCAACCGCGTTGCAGACAGTAAGAAATCTGCCGAGGAAATGATTGTTTAAACAGGTGAACCATGCCATTACAAAAATTACTTTTTAAACCGGGTATTAATCGGGAATCCACCTCTTACGCCAATGAGGGCGGGTGGTTTGAGTCTGACAAGATTAGGTTCCGTTCCGGTCAACCTGAAAAGATTGGCGGCTGGACTAACCTTGCCGCATCCACCGGTACGACGGTTAATACCTATGTTGGCGTAAACAGGGACATGAACAACTGGGTTACGCTTAACTACAGCAACCTAAACGGAATAGGCACTAATCAGAAATACTACATTGAGAACGGCGGGCTATATAACGACGTTACCCCACAAACTACTATTCAAACCGGTCTATCAAACCCTTTCGCTTCTACCGCTGGTAGTAAGTTAATAACTGTTACTGACACCGCACATGGTGCGTCCGTAGGAACTTATGTTATCTTAACTTCTACAGCGACAGTTGGCGGTGTAACTGTTAGCGGAGCTTTTGAAATAGTTTCTGTAGCAGACGGCAATACATACAGCATAGTTTACGCTGGCAGTCCTACTTCTATAACTACTGACGCGGCTGGTGGCGGGACTGTAACGGCGCATTATGATATCGCCGCTGGTAACGCTGTTTACTCTACCGGTAACGGCTGGGGTGCTGGCCCGTGGAACGCGGTTATCTATGGCACGGGTAGCTCTACGCTGTCTTCAACTATTTCGGCGGCTGCAACGTCTATCAGCGTAGCTTCAACTACATCGTTTTCCGCTTCTGGAACTATCGTTATTGAGTCTGAAATTATTACCTACACCGGCCTCTCCGGGGGTATTACGTTTACCGGTTGCACTAGGGCTACCGATGAAAGCATGGCAACCATTCACTTGTCTGGCGTTACTGTGCAGCAGTACTTCAGTGAGACTTCAGGCACTTCAGCCTATGCGTGGGGCGCTGCCTCTGCTACGGCTAACTCTATCGGCACACAACTTAGGCTGTGGACGGCAGATAACTTTGGCGAAGACCTGATCTTTGCCCCTCGCGGCGGTGCTATTTACTACTGGGATGTAGATACGTCTACATACCCACGGGCGGTGACGTTGACAAGTTTGGGTGGTTCGTATGTTCCAACAACTACTTTGGCTGTCATAGCTTCAGATGTTCAGCGGTTTGCCATAGCGTTTGGTTCTAACCCATACACCCCCGGCGACCCCGCAACTACATTTGACCCAATGATTGTGCGTTGGTCAGACCAAGAAAATGCTACTGACTGGGTTCCCTCATCAACTAACCAATCTGGCGAATACAAGCTTGCCGGTGGTTCTACGATTGTCGCTGCAAGAACGGCAAAACAAGAAATACTAATCTGGACTGATGCGGCTTTGTTTACCATGCAGTATCTGGGGCCACCTTACGTATGGGGCTTTAACCTGTTAGTGGACAACATTTCCCTCATATCGCCTAACGCTATAGCCTCTGTAAACAACCAGACGTTCTGGATGGGTGTGGATAAGTTCTATGTATATACAGGTCGTGTAGATACGCTCCCATGCACTCTACGGCAATACGTATTTAACGACATTAACAAAGATCAGTTTTACCAAATTGTTGCTGGCACTAACGAAGGATATAACGAGGTGTGGTGGTTCTACCCCTCTGCCGATAGCCCCGTCAATAATCGGTATGTGATATATAACCACCTAGAACAGACTTGGTATTATGGCACTATGAACCGCACGGCTTGGCTTGATTCGCCACTTCGTAAGTTTCCAATGGGCGCACAGAGTGTGCAAAATTCGTTTCTATCAGCGGCATTAACGACAACCCCAACTACTAACGCGGCAATAACTTTGCTTAACGGGTATTCATACCCAAATTCAGGAACCGTGATTATTGATTCTGAGTATATAAGCTATACGGCCCACGACAGTGCGGATGGTAATACTCTGACGGGGTGTACTCGTGGTGCGGTTAATCCTGTTACTGGCTCCGCTACAACCGTGGCTACACACACTCAATATTCAAACGTGACTTTCAATACACCAAACCAAGTTATGTATCACGAGAACGGCACGGACGATTTCTCTCTTTCTCTGCCTCAAGCGATTGAAGCTTATGTGCAGTCCGCAGACTTTGATATCGGTGACGGGCATAACTTTGGGTTTGTATGGCGAATGCTGCCTGACCTTACGTTTGACGGCTCTACGGTAGCTGCACCGCAAGTCACTCTGTCTGTTCGCCCCCGTCAAAACTCAGGAACAGCTTATGGGGTTGGTAACTCCCCTGACGTAGTAAGCGGTAACAATTACGCACTATCTCGTAATTACGTAGTTCAGCTTTTCACTGGGCAGGTTTACACGCGGATACGTGGTCGGCAGATGGCATTTAAGGTTATATCCACAGACATTGGCGTAGCGTGGCAGTTGGGAGCTACCCGTTTGGATTTGCGGCCTGACGGCAGGCGCTGACCTTGGCTATTCCACCTAACACCCTCATACCGCCTAAAGCACCCAACTTACCTGTTGGGCCGCTTCAGTATGACCAACGCTATCAAGACCAGCTTTTAAATACGCTGCGGCTATACTTTAATACGCTGGACAACACCTTTGGCACGTTGCTTGGTGTCGGTGGTGGCGGTGGTCAGTATATTAGGTTTCCTTACGGAGCCTTTGAAGACACCACAGTCCAAACTGCTCCTGCCAATACCGCTCAAGTAATGCGTTTAAACTCCACCACCTACAATAACGGGGTAAGTGTTGCTGCTCACACGGCAGTCTTTACGGGGTCTATTGCAACAACAAATCTGACGGTAGCCACCATGACTTCAGGTGCTATCTATCTAGGCATGACCCTGACTGGTGGGGCGATTACGGCAGGGACTCTGGTAGTTTCTCAGACCTCTGGCACGGCAGGTGGGGCGGGGGTTTACGTTGTCAGCATCTCCCAAACAAGGACTAGCCTGACCATCACAGGGTCAGTGGCTTCTGAGATAACAGTAGCCCAAGCCGGTATATACAACCTGCAATGGTCTGGGCAGTTTATTAACGTGGCAGCACAAATTCACGAAGTCAGCGTGTGGATACGTGTAAACGGTACCGATATAGTCGGATCAACTGGCAGGGTATCTATCAACGCTAAACACGGCGCTTTTGACGGTGGCGCTATTCCAGCTTGGAACTACCTTATAGAGCTACAGGCAAATGATTATGTAGAGCTTTGGTGGTCTACCCCAGATGTGGACACATACATCACTTCTTTTGTCGCCGGAACCAGCCCGACCCGTCCAACTACTGCTTCTGTCATAGCCACGCTAACCTTTGTATCAGCATTACCATAATGATATTATTGACAAAACCCACCGAATTGAGGTTCATATGCAACAACTAGCCCAAGGCATCGCATCTCTCGGTCGTAACAACGACACCCAACTTGTTCATATGACTCCCGGTGAAGTTCAAGGGCTGCAAAAGCTTGCCATGTCCCACGGCGGCTCGCTTACCATTAACCCCAGCACAGGTCTGGTTGAAGCGGGGTTTCTTGAGGACGTTCTTGGGTTTGCCGCCCCAATTGTTGGCGGCATATTTGGTGGCCCCATCGGTGCTGGGTTGGCAAGTGGGCTGGTGTCATATGCAAAAACCGGAGACATGGGTAAAGCTCTGGGTGCTGGTGCGCTGGGCTATGGTGGAGCTTCGCTGCTGGGTGGGCTGGGGGATGTTGGTGGCGATGCTTTTTCGCAACTCCCTGAAAGTTACGCAGGTGCGCTTGGAGTTGAAGGCGCGGCAACTGGGCCGGGATCACAGGCCGCTATGTTAGCGGAACAAACTAAAGATTTTGGTTTTGAAGGACTTAAAAGTACTGCTGAAGGCGCGCAAATACCTAATGTGTCTGGAGCAGGAGCGCCTCTTACAACACCTACAATACCATCCCCATCCTACACGGATAAGCTTGGTGCTGGATTTAATCAAGTAACCTCATCCGGCAAAAACGCAATGGATTTTTTAAAAAACAACAAGAACGCCCTTTTAGCAACGGGGGTGGGGCTTGCCGGTATGATGACACCAAAACAACCTGACCCCGCCGCCCCCACGCTGCAAGGCACACGCCAAGACTACGCCTACGACCAGCCTAGATACGACGCCAGCGGTAGATTAATATCCGCCCCATCCTACAGGCATATAGGTTCCACGCCCTATTACAATGCGGCGGGTGGAGAGATTAAGGGCATGGTTCAAGGTGGGCAGACTGCGCCTGTCGGCCCGTATGGTGGCTCAACTGCTGGCCCCTATGAGCATTCTGCAAAATCTGAAAAACAAAAAATGGAGGCGTTGGCTGCGTTAATAGCTCTATACAGCCGTGGGCAAGGTAAGCCCGAAGCGGCTACGCAGATGGCAGCGCAGGGCGGGGTTATGCGCTTGGGTATCGGCGGCTCAACTTCAGCTACGGCTACGGCTCAAGATGCTCCTCAATACCAGTACAACCCCGCTGACCAGACCTACGCACAACAAGCTGCCGCTGCTCCGCAAGGATCAGGGAATATGTTTATAGACATGGCCCCACAGCTTTTGCGGGCAATGACGGGGCAAACCTCAGCACCTACGGCTAAACAGTATTCCTACGACCCTAAAGGCCAGAAGTATACCGAGTTAGCCCAAGGCGGCATAACCTCGCTGCCCAATGAATACGCAGCGGGTGGTAAACTGCTCCAAGGGCCGGGGGATGGCATGTCGGACTCTATCCCTGCGGTAATCAAGGGTGCCAGACCCCAACGGGCGGCACTAGCTCAAGGGGAGTTTGTTATACCTGCTGACGTAGTTTCGCACTTGGGCAACGGTTCAACGGATGCTGGAGCTAAGAGGCTTTATGCCATGATGGACAAGATTCGTCACGCAAGAACTGGCACCAAGAAGCAAGGGCGTCAAATTAACCCCATGAAGTTTATGCCAGCATGAAAGTAGAAGCTGTCCCGTTTGAGTGGGTTAACCGGGTATGGCCTACCGTAGAACCGTTTATAGCCGAGGCTTCTCAGCATGGTGAGGACTACACAGTAGATCAAATAAAAACGTTGGTAACGCAGGGCATCTGGATGTTGGTTGTTATGTCGGACGAGACAGGAATCAAAGGCGCTGGCACTATTAATTTTTTCAACCGTCCTAATGCACGAGTAGCGTTTGTTACGGCTATCAGTGGTAAATTTATTACGACGCTCGATGGGTTTAACCAGCTAAAGGACTTAGTTGCTTCTAGGGGTGCTACGGAAATTGAAGGCGCGGCACGAGAATCGGTTGCGCGGCTGTGGCGGCAGAACTTTGGGTTCACGGAAAAATACAGAATCGTAGGGGTTAAATTATGATTAAGGCACTTTATAAATTTCTATCCGGTAACTTCTTTACCCTTAGTTTTGGTGGTGGTGGTGGTGGGCAGCAACAGCAGCAGCCAACAAGCTCGACTGTTACTAATACAAACCTCCCAGCGTGGGCGCAGCCATATTCAGAGAAGTTGCTTGGTCAAGCTGCTGCGCTGACGGATATCAACCAGAACCCCTACCAGCAGTATCAGGGGCAGCGTCTGGCTGACTTTACGCCGATGCAGCAACAGGCGTTCAACACTATTGGTGGTATGAAGGTATCCCCGCAGAACCAACAGGCATCAGATATTGGCGCTGCCACGGGTATTGGCGGGTTGATGGCTGGGCAGAACTACAACCAGATGGCAACCAATCCCGGTTCTATATCTGCCTTCATGTCGCCGTATCAACAGAACGTCACTGACTTCCAGAAGCAACAAGCAGTGATGGACTACGGTCGTCAACTTCCGGGCACAAACGCAGCGGCAGTTAATAAAGGTGCGTTTGGTGGAAGTCGCCAAGCTATTGTAGAAGGCGAAGGGCAACGCAACCTTCAGAACCAACTCGCTGGTATCCAAGCTACGGGTAGCCAGAACGCGTTTCAGAACGCTCAACAAGCTCAGCAGTTTGGCGCTAACTTGGGGCTGCAAGGCATGGGCTTGGCTAATCAGTCTGCGGGTCTTTTGGGCCAGATGGGTCAGCAGAACTACGCTCAACAGATGGGTATCAATGCTGCACAGCAACAAGTTGGTGCGCAGCAACAGGCGTTTAATCAACAAGGCTTGACCAACCAATATCAGAACTTCCTAGACCAGCAGAACTACCCTTATCAGCAGCTTGGGTTTATGTCAGACATCCTGCATGGGCAAACTCAGGGGCGTGGGATTACAACGCAACAAAAATCAGAAGCAGCGCCCACCGCGTTTAACAACATGATGAGTCTTGGCCTTGGCGCATACGGTGCCAGTAAACTGATTGGCTCCAAGGAAGGCGGGGCGATTAAGGGTTATAAAGACGGGGGCGCGGTTAAGGGGTTTGCGGGTGGTGGGATTATGGGCGGTATGTCTTTGGAAGCGCAATACCAACTTGCCGTGACGATGCCCCCTAAACAACTTGAGGCTATAGTCAAGGGCCAACAGCAAAGCGAAATATCTTCAGGGGTAGCTGCCGCAGCGCTGCCGGTGGCGATAAAGAACGCAACAGCTTCAGCAGGTGCGCAAGCTCAACAGGAGCTAGCTAAATCCCCCGGCACAGTGATAGACCGCATGATGGCGCAGAACCAACCGGCGCAAATGCCTGAAGACCAAGGAGGCGTTGCCAGCCTTCCGGCTGAGAACATGAACGATGTTGCGCAAGCTGCCGAGGGCGGTGTGATGGGCTATGCGGGTGGTGGTGGAGTGAAGCACTTTCAAAATGAAGGGGCAGTACGGGTAGCTGACAAGCCTGAAGTGTCAGAAAGCACGATTGGAGCGTGGTGGAGAAACTTGCCCATGAATAAGGCAGAAGAGTATATGCGTTCCCCTGCGGGGGTTGCCGCTACTGCGAATATGGCAGATTTAACCAAGCAAAGGGAAGCTATACTTGGAACGTTAACTCCAACTACGGCAATGACGCCAACCAAACGCGCTCAAAGAGGGAGAGATTTGTCAGACGTTGAGGCGCGAATACGCAGCATAGAAACGGAAAGACAAAATTACGGGAAGCCCCGGTATGCTATGGATGCGGCTTCTACCCGTGCGGCTTCTGCTGCCGCTCCTGTTGCCACCGAATCAGGAGACTCAGGGCCACCAACCGACAGAACCACAAGTGGTGCTCGAATAATAGACAAAAGAGCAGAATCAAGACCAACCGGCATAGCGCTTTTAGATCCTAGAACAACGCCGGAGCTTTTAAACGCTTCTCCTGAACAAGCAGCGGAAATTACACGCGGTATAGCCGCAACTGATGCCGCTAAAGCAGCAGCAGCAGCAGCAGCAGCAGCAGCACCAGCACAAGCACAAGACGCCGGGAGAGTTGCTGATCTTGATGGCCCTCCCGCCCCGACAGGGTATGCTGCGTTTAAAAACCAAGTTACCTCCGCGTCACAAGGCTACTTGAATGAAGCTACAAACCTTCTTAAAGGGTTGACCGCTACAAACGACGAAAGGAATGAAGCTAAAGCGCAAGCTACAGGTATTGCGTTTATCCGTGCTGCTGCGGCGCTGCGTAAGATGGGGCAGTCTGGGGATCGTCAAGCGGACGCTATGGAAGCGTTGGCTAAAGGTGCGCAGGATTACAACGCCACCGATAAAGCCGATAAGAAAGCTGCTCTTGCTGCGGGTATGAGCCTCGCAATGGCTAAAGCAAACTTGGCACAAGGCGACACTAAGATAGCCGCTGATATGTATAACCAGAGCGAAATTATGCTTATGAGGGGCAAAGAACTTGCTGTTCAACAAGGGCATTGGACTAAGCAAGACGAAACCGCCTATCTGAAAGCTATGGCAGATATACAAAAGGGGCTGGCTGAAATCGGGTTGATGAGGCAGCAAGGAGTTCTTTATGGGGCACAGGCTACTAGGGTTGATTCTGAAATTAAAGAAAACCTTGGACGTGCTAATTACTACAACCAACCACGGGGGGGCATAACTCCTGCAATTCGGGACAAAGCTGTTGATAACGCCGGAAATATAATGAAAAGTATATCGGAACTTGCGGCTTGGAAAACTAAGTTTCCAAATGACACACTCCCCGACCTTAGAAACCGCATTTACAAAGATGAACTAGGAAAATTAAGCGGGGCTGATACAAAGCCAGAGTCAGCGCAAGTTGATAGAGTGCCAGATGCAGCCGATGTTGCAGGCCGCGTTCGTTGACTTTAAAAGATTGGAGCCGCCATGCCGTATTTACAAACACCATCTGGCAAGTATGTTGAAGTTCCTAGCGGCTTGTCTGATGATGATGCTATAAAACTTGCCAAAGACCAGTTTCCCAAGCTATACGCAGATGTAAAAAAAGCCGAAGAAGGGCTTATACCCAGCATAAAGTCGGGCTACGAATCGCTTAAGTCTGCCTACTCAACCGCAGCAGCGCCGCTGTTCGGCCTCTCTGATGAAGCGGTTAAGAAAGGTATTGAACGCTCCCAAGCTAAACGTTCTGAAACTGCAAAATCAAAAAGTTGGGAAGATGTTCAAAAAGCTCAAGAAAAATACGGTTTGTTTGGCGGTGAGAAACCAGAAGAACAGGGCGGCGTAAGCTCTCTACTGAATATGTGGCGTGGGCAGTTGGGCGAGTCACTACCCCAGATAGGCGCGGTCATGGGTGGGGCGCGTGTAGGCGCTGGCCTTGGGTCACTGGCGGGGCCAATAGGCACAATTGGCGGTGGGGTTTTGGGTGCGTTGGCAGCGTCCTATCCGGCGTTTGTTGGGCAAAACGTTGAACGCCAAGCGGAGGAACAAGAAAAAGCTAAAGAAAATAAACCTCTTGATTATGGTAAAGCCGCCACTGCTGCTGTACCACAAGCCGCGTTAGATGTTGCTGAAACTGCTTTTGTTTTAGGCCGCTTGGGTGTTGGTAAACTTTTTGCCAGCGCGTTACCAAAGTTGGGTGTTGAAAAAGCAGAACTGGCACTGGTTGAAGCATCAAAGCGTAGCCTTGCCGGAACAGTTGGGCGGGGGGTTGTGGCTGGTGAAGTTGTAGAAATCCCAACAGAAACCGCGCAAGCAGTGCTTGAACGTTGGCAAGCCGGATTGCCTTTGTTTGATAAAGATGCACAACAGGAGTATGTTGCCACTGCGGTGGGTGTTGCTGGCCCCGCTGCTGTGTTTGGCGGTGTGGGTGGTGTTAGCCGCCGCAGCGCAGCGCGTGATCGGTTGCAAGAGTTGCAGCAGACCAGAGACGCACAAGCTGCACAGCAGCAAGCCGCCCTGCAGCAGCAGCAACAAACTGCCGCAGCAGCGCAGCAAGCATTTCAAGCATTGCCCGGAGCCGCACCTGCTACAGCGGCGACTAAAAAGATGGAAGCGTTACCCGCGTATGGCGGGACACAGACCGATATCTTTGGAGAAGTGGGCGGTGCGTATACGCCCCTGCAAGGCCAAGCGCTGCCAGAAGGACTTGAAACAAAACAACCTGAAATGACGTTGCAGGAGGAGTATCGTAAAGTAAAAGCTGAAGGTGACAGGTTAGAAAGCGTTGTTGAAAAAGCAGATAAAGATGGAAACAATTTTGCATACAACGAAGCGCGGATTCAATTAAACAGCCTTGAGGCCGCTCAAAATGAACTTATAAAAAAAGCTAAAGATACAGGCGTAGTTTTAGATGTTGATGCAGAACTAAAAGCTGTTCAAGCAACCGCACAACGCTACAAAACAAAGCAACAAGTAATTCCTGCTGAGCTTTTAAAAAAAGAACAAGCGTTGCAAGCACAAAAAGTGCAGCAAATGCAGCAAGCGGCGGGTGTAGCCCCCGGCCCCCAAGCTGATTTGTTTGATTTGCCACGGCAAGAAGGGGAACGTACACAAGCCGCCGCGCAGATTGAATCTGAATACGTTGCGCCAGTACCCCCTACAACGCTTACGCCTGATAAACAAAGTACACAGCAACAGGAATTAGAACGTGGATATGCTGAAGAACAGCAGCGTACACAAGCTGCTGCACAAAGTGAATCTGAATACGTTGCGCCAGTATCTCCCGCAACACTCACGCCCGACACTTTGTTTACACAGCAACAGAAACTAGAACGTGCCGATGCAGAACAAAAACGTAAAGCCGCTGAAAAACAGCAAAGCATTGATACAGAAACACAACGTGTAAAACGTTCGGAAGAACTTGAATACAAAGCGGCAATGGAACGCGCTGAAGAGCAACTTAAAACCCCCTTCCGTGCGTTAGCACTTTCAAAGACAAAAGATTCAGTGTTGTTACGTAAACGCGTAGCGGCTATGGATGCGGCTGTGCAGCAGGGTGGGCTTACTGCGGACGCGGTAACTTTACTTGGGCTAAAACTGCCTGAAGGCATTCCGACTAGGGCGCTTCCGGGTTTGGAAACAGAAACGGGTTTGCGCCCAAAATACGATATGAACGACCCGCGCCAAGCCGCGCTGATACTACCTGCAATTAAAACGGCTCTTGATGAAACCAATGCGGCTAAGATAAAACTTGCAACGGAAGCGGCGTCTGCGGGGTCAATGGCCCCGCGCAATCTATATGGAGCCGTTATTCGTAAAGCCCCTACATCTCGTTTGCAAGATGCAGTAGCAAAACTAGAGAAACGAGTTAAAGCTAACCCCAGCAGCAAAAGACTTGCCACACAACTTTCAAATGCGCAAAAAGCTTTGCGCGAAGCCAAGGGGAAAGTTTTGTATACCGTAAACGGGCAGCTAACAGCTACGGGGCAAAAGATAGTTGCGTTGGAAGCCAAGTCTCGTATTTTGCAGCGCCTTGTTGATGCGGCTAAAGCAGCACCGAAACAAGAAAAAACAACTAGCCCGTTACAAGCTCGGCAGGAAGCTGACTCGGCGGCTAAAGAACGTGAGCAGCACTTGTTTGACCTTGCCAATGCTATTGACTCGTTGCGTAAAGGCCGAAATGAAGAAGCTGATGTAGAAAGTTTGCAAGCTCAAGCCCATAAGATTAAGCGCGATATGCTTGATGCGGTTGTGCGGGAGGCCAAAGCGCGGCGTAAAGAATTTGGATCACCCGCCCTTACTCAAGCTGAGATTGATGCGGTTGTAAACAAACTGGACAAACAGTTTTCCAAGCTCATTGATAATGCTCCGTTGAGCGCGGCAGTGCGGTTGCCTGAAGAAAATGCCCCCAATAAAAAAACAGGGTCTTTAAAATTTGCAGAGGAAAAAATTAACGGGCTTACTCGTGTGCAACTAGCTAGCGAAATAACAAAACTAACAAGCCGAGTAGCAACATTATCAAATTATGTAAAACGTAACAAAGGCATACCAAAAAAACTGCAACAAAGTTTGCGAAAAATAAGCGGATTTAAAAATTTGCGAGAGGCTTTTGCACGAAACACAGAACCTACTCCGCAAGAACTTTTACAAATTTTACAAACTCAGCTTAACGCGTTTAACGCTGATTTGGTTACGTTAGACAAACGCATTGTTGATAAACAGATTAAAGCGTCTGGTAAGCCTGTTGAAGAAGAAGCGCAACAACAGCGTAAGCCGGGCATTTCCCTTAGACAAAGCTTGTTTGAAGACAAAGGCTTTGAGCTACGGCGCGGCATGACTATGGGTGACACGTTGCGCAGCGAGTTAACCAAACTGCGCCGCGACGTTGGTAGAGGCACCTACGAACTGAGTTTCCCTAAAAAGACAGGCAGTGCTCAATACGTTAAAGCTGAAGAGTTTAAGAGCAAGGTTCCTAAAGTAGAAAAAGTTGCCGCAGACACAGCGGCTACCCCGGTTAAATCTGAAGCTGCACCTGCACCAGAAACTAAAACAGTTCCTTTTGAAACCATATCTGATGCAGTTGGCGCTCTTGTATCCTCAGCGCGTTTGACTTTGCAGGGTACTAAAACCGTTAAAGAACGCATTGCGCAGGTTGTATCTGATGGGCTTACAAACAATGAAGCCATCACCGCCATCTTACGAAAAGCTCAAGCTGTTGCAGAAAAAGGCATATCGCGGGAGGGGTTAGCTCGTCTTAGATTATTGATAGTTTCAAATAGGCCAGACGAAGTTAAAAAAATACAAACTAAAAAAGATGCTGCACAAAAAAGCAAAATAGAGGGGCTGCGTAACAGCGTTGAGCGGTTGCTTAAATTAAATGTAGAAGACCCTAGCAATAAACAAATTGTAGTTATGCTTAGAAAAGCTCGTAGAGCTTACAAAACCGTTCGTGACAGTAACAAAAAAGCACTTGCGGAAAAACAAAACACGCCGCCCACGGCTGAACAGCTTGAATTGCAAAAACGTAATGCTGAAAAACTTGCCGTTAAAGAAGAAAAACAACGTAAAGGAAAACCAACATCAGAGCAACAAGTTGTTACAAACCTTGAAAAAACGGGGATTGTGTCTGAGCCTAAACTTGTTGGCGCTGTGTCCCGTTTGCAAGATGCAGTAGCAAAGCTAGAGGAACGGGTTGAAGCTAACCCCAGCAGCAAAAGACTTGCCAAACAACTTTCAAATGCGCAAAGGGCTTTGCGCAAAGCCAAGACTGCGGAAAGTGCCGTTGCGCAAACAGATGATAGCGCAAAAGGACAAAGAGAGGACGTTGCGGTAGAGCTACTTGCCCGTAAACGCTTAGAGAAAACAAAACTATTGGCGCAAGCTGAGACGTTGCTTTACGACCTTGGCGGGGCAAGTGTAAAAACAACTATAGCGGAGCTTGATAACCGCATTAACAAGATAAAAAATAAAGAAGAACGCCTACAAGAAATTGGTAAAAAAACTCTTGCGTCTGATGCAGACGTTCAATATGTGGGCGAACAAAGGGGAGAAGCCTTGCGGGGAGAAGCACAATTTACACAAGAAAAAGACCCTACTATTCGTCAACGTATGCTTCTACGCGCTTCAAAACAACGCGCTCCTTTACAACCGCGTAATGTTGCAGATGTTATAGAAGCACTTACGCAAGAGCGTCGTAGTCTTAACAAACGTAAACGCGCTATTAAAGACGCCGATTCAGACGCTAAAAATTTGCCAAAGCAAATAGCCAGTATTGAAGCTGCTCTTAAAAGGTTTGGTTATAATGTTAGCTCGCGTGTAGCTCCCGTCGTAAGCATTTCAGCGCGACAGGCTTCTGAGCGCGAAGCGGGGATTGCTACGTATTATGAAGGGCGTAAGTCTACCAATGACAACAAACTAAGTCAGCAGACAAAGGATAAGCAGAAACTAGCCAATCAACCTTCCAGCACTACAACTAGGCAACGCGGCAAGCCGCCCGCTACAGTTCCATATGTTGAAAAAATTAAACCACAAAGCTTTAAACAGCGCCTTAAAAATCCTGTTGCTTACGCAGACCAACATGGAATTGAAGGGGAAGACCGCGCTATTTTTCTTGATTATGCTAATGCCGCAAACCTTGATAGGACAGAACACCGCGAAGCCACGGAACAAGACCGTGGTGTTGACGCTAAAGCCGCAGCGGACGTGGCAGCGCGGGTTAAGAAAGCCTTGCCAAAAGGTATCAACTTTGTCTACGCGCCTACTCTGAAAGATGCTTCGCCCGAGTTCTTGGCGGCTATGTATCGTAAAGGTCTGGACTTTGCCAAAGGCGCGGTAATGCCCGATGGCACCGTTGTCATCATAGGCGAGGCACACAAGACCATCGCCGATCTTGAAGAAACCATCGCGCACGAGTTAATTGGTCACTACGGCGTGGACACCGTGCTTGGTAAAGAGCGTATGCAAGCGCTGGTTGACCGGTTGTTTAAGCAAGGCGATGCGCACGTAGCCGATGTTGCTACGGCGCTGAACGTGTTCCCTGATGTTGAGACTGCGCTGGCAGCGAAAGATGCGTTGCAGAACCCGGAAGTGCGGATGGCAATCGTGCGCGAGATGATTGCCCACGCTGCCGAGGGGCGTCGTGTTGCGCCTACCTTTACCGAGAAGGTTAAGACTTTTGTGCGGGACATGATAGCTGCGGTGCGTAGTTACTTCCGCAACTCCGGTCTGTCTGAGATGGCGAAACGTGACGCTAAAGAAATCCAAGCGCTGATCCGTGAGTCGTCACGCAACTTGGCAGCGGGGCGGTTGGGTGCTTATGTATCTCCCGATGGCACAATTGCTTTTAGAAGCAAGGAAGGCCCACGCCCCGCAGGTATGAGCGCGGAATCGTGGGCTATGATGCACACGGTAGTGGCGCAGGACAGGTCTAAGATTGACGAGATACGCGGCAACGTAATGGGTTTGGCTGGCATGACCCAGTTTGTAGACCGGTATGCGCCCGTTTGGGCGGCGCTTAAAAAAGGCGTTGCTGGCAAAAAGATAACAGACTTGGAAGCGTCCCAAGTGCGTTATGACTTGAGTGCGCGTGACAAGATAATGAACTTCACGCGGTTGGTTGCGGCAAACGGCGCTCTTGAATACAAACAAAAAGGCACTGGTGCTAACAAGTATTGGATGGTTGAAACCAAGAACAAGGACGGCGCTAATCTTGTTAAAGTGTTTAAAGCCATAGGTGAATCGGGTCTTGCTGAAAAAGATGCTGGCGATATGTTTACCATGTATATAGCAGCGCAGCGGGTTAAGAACGAGAAAATTGGCGTTGCTAAATTAAATTTTGGTAAAGATAAAAACGGCAATCAAGTATTGACCGAAGCCAAGCTGCAACAGTTTGAGCGCGAGATTGCGGCAATGCCCAGAATTAATACGGCATTTGAAAAAGCGCGGGGCATATACAACGATTACAACAAAGGGCTGGTTGATTTTGCCGAACAAGCGGGGGCACTTTCTAAAGAAAAAGCTGATGCTCTTCGCGCTACCAAAGACTACATTCCGTTCTATCGGGAAAACCCAAGCGGTGAAATTGAATTAATTTTGGGTAGAGAATCAAGCCCAATTATTGTTGGAAACTTGATAGACCAACCGCATTTGCACAGTTTGGTGGGCGGTGACACTGCGATCAGTAACATCTTTACCAGCGCGGTGCAGAACACAAACTTGTTGACAGACATGGCCCTGCGCAACATCGCAACGGGTAGTGTTGTGGATACTCTACGCAAACTTGATATGCTTGAAACGCGTAAGTATAAAGACAAAAAAACTGGCGAACAAAAAGAAAGCCTTAAGATTGCGGATACGTATAAAGGCGCTGATGTTATTCGCTTTAGGAAAGACGGCGAAGATATCGCGGTTCGCGTAAAAGATACAAACAATACGATGTTTGAAGGTATCCCGCCGACGTTATTGGTCAAGGGGCTGGAGGGCGTTAAAACTACAATGCCCAAGGCGCTGGAACTTATGGGCCTCCCTGCGCAGTTCCTGCGCCGCGCTGTTATTTTGAGTCCAATGTATCCGCTTCGGCAGGTTGTTAAAGATTCGTTTTCTGCGCTGGGAACCAGTGGTGCCAACTTTATACCTATAGTAGACCCTTTCAAAAACATATATAAATCGTTGACTGGCACAAGTCGTGAAGCCGCGCTGCTTGAAAGCCAAGGGCTGCTGGGTGGACAAGTTCTTGCCGGTGGCAGCAAAGAAGCGTTGTCTACAATTCTTCGCAGCGTTGTAAGCGGTAAGCAATCTATTACAGGGATGCTTGCATATGCTGAAGCCAAGAGCATGGAGGCTGATGTGGGTGTGCGTTTGTCTGCATACAACAGCTACATCAAGCAGGGTTTAAATGAGATGGAAGCGTGGGTAGCCGCCAATGAAATCACAGACTTTAATCGGCGCGGTGTATCCCCCTCGGTGCAGTGGGCCAATACGTTGTATCCGTTCTTTAATGCGCAGATACAAGGTTTGAGTGTGTTTGTTAAAGCCATGACGGGCAATATGCCTTACAACGAGCGCTTGAAGATTCAGGAAAAGTTTAAGCAACGGGTTGTGGCAATGGCTGCGTTTACGATTATGTATGCGATGGCGATGGAAGACGACGAAGCCTACAAGAACGCCACACCGGAGCAAAAACTTAACAACTGGTTTGTGCGTGTTCCGGGGTTTGATGAACCGCTTAGGATACCGATTCCGTTTGAGTTTGGTTTACTGGCTAAAGCCATACCAGAAGCTATTTACAATTCTGTAGCTGGAGATGGCGACGTAGCGCCCATCGCTCAAGCGTTGGTGCAGTTGGGTATTAACTCGATTCCGGGCGGTTCCGGCAAGGGCATACCGCAGTTCCTTGTGCCGGTTGTTGAAAGCATAACTGGTAAAGACTTGTTTACCGGTGCTGATGTTGAGTCGGCGCGTATGCAGTCCCTTGACCCTGCGCAACGGTATAAAGATACAACAACTGAACTGGCAAAGGTGCTTGGCAGCATGGGCATTCCGGGGGTATCGCCAGTTAAAGTGGATCAGTTTATAAAAGGCGTTGGTGCGCAAACGTTGCTGTCTGCGGTGTCGTTGGCTGATGCGTTTATTGCTAGTCCTAAAGTGCAACAGGCTGAAAAAAAGGCTTCCCAAGTTGCGTTCTTTAGTAGCGCGTTCCAGCCCAATGACGCTGGCGGTATCATCAACCGCACCTATGAGTTGATGCAGGACGGTGAGCAGGCGGTTAATACCTACAACAAGATGTACGCGGATGGTAATCCCACTGAAGCCGAAGCTTATCTCAACGCTAATATGCAACGGGTTTTGATTGGCACTAGCTACGGTGACTTTAAAAAAGATATGAAACAATCAACCGATGCCATAACTGAAGTTAAAGCTTCTGATCTTTCGCCCCGCGAAAAGCGCAACCGCATAGACCAGCTACGCAAAGAGCAGATAGATACGGCTAGGCTATACCGCGACATCATACGGAAAGCCGCGTAAATAGCACCCCGTGCTTGCCGTTGTATAAACCGAAGGTTACTTTACCTTTGATGCGGAGATGCAGGGCTATCTTCAGCCCTGTCTCTTTCGTTGCATACACATCCAGCGTTGGCACGAAGAAGCTACCCCCTACCGGGGTTTCACTCCACGGGTAATATATCCGTATCTTTTTCGGCATCAGGCTCAAGCAGGGGTGACTCAGGACGGCTTATCTTTATTGTATTGACCCGCATCTGTGGGCCTTTAGTCTTAGACAGCATATCCTTTTTAACGTATTCAACGCGGTGCAGCTTCTCCATCTGCTTACGAAAGTCGGCATACCCGAAGCTCATGCTGGAACAGTAGGATTTCAGTAACCCTTCTTCTATAAAGAAGTTTACGTAGCCCGGAGTTATGTTCCGTTCCACCCGCCCTGAAATCTGGGTGCGTGTAATGGATTCATCTACCGTTCCTGCCTCGCCAAAGGTAGCCTGTATCGCCCCGTCAATAGCGCGGACTACGATGAACTTGCCGTAGAACTCGCGGATGTAGGCGTTCAGGATATCTTCAGCCGTGCGCACGTTGGAGCGAACCGTCTGACGGGCTTTCTCTACAATGACTTTTAGGCTGATGATGATCTGCTGGATGGGGAGGTCTACCACGTTAGCGTATTTTGACCCCGCAAGGATGCACCCCGCCACACAACACGCCACGCCAGCATGCCAGTAGCGCTCGTCGTTGGTCATCTTGAACTCAGCCCTGATGCGCTGGTAAACACTCTGGTAGACCGCCATAGCCGTGCTGCGGTTGAGGGTCAGCCATTGCGCGTAAACATCGCCAGCGGTGCCGTGGTGGTAGCGCAGGGTCTTTATAACCTCGACCTCATGCACCTCCCACGAGAGCGTCTCGTTAGTAACCCACTCCAGCATCCGGCGCATCTCGCCCTCAGAGGAGTGCTTACGCCCGCCGGTCAGGTAGTCCATCATGTGGGTGTTGGATGACAGCACCGCCATCAGCGACCAGACTGAGGTATTCAGCCGTTCCTTGTTCGCCCCTGACTCCATACGCTCTTTAGCGCGGCCTTCAGACAGGTCAAACACGAACTCAGGGAACCACTCCGCATCGCGCCTGTTCTTACTGGTTATCTCATCGCTCAACAGCGGCAGGTTCCGTAGCATCCCCGCCCGTTGCTGCATGGCTACCGCAGAGGTGCTCTTGCCTACGCGGTAGTCACGAGGGTGTCCCCAGATAGACGCCGCCAACTCCAGCGCCACAGTCTTGCCGGTGCCTGACTCCGTTGAGCCAGCGTGGAAGGTTAGGCCGTCCAGCCCCGTGAACTCCATCAGCGGGGAGCCAAACCCTACCCCGCAGCCAATCGCCAGCACGTCGTATAGCCCCTTCGCAATCAGCATCTCGGGATACTTACGCCATGTCTCCAACGTTCCTTTTGGTGTGGTGGCGTGGGTAAGGTTCTCTAACCCCGGCATGGGTATCTGGCGAACAGTCTGGTCGGGCATGAATATCTTGCCCCCCGCCACAAAGCCGCCGTCCGGTTGCCAGCCATAGCTGTTAGGCACGTTGATAGCGTTCTTGCTGGAAGATACCGCCTCCACACACGCCCTGACGTAATCAAACAGGTTCTTGTCGTTGCCAGAGCCATACGCCGCCACGATGTTCTGTGCTGCCAGCGCTTTAACGGTATCGTCTTTACTGACTACGGCTTTCTGCTGGAGGGATATCTGCACTGGCCCTTCAGGGCGCGTAGCCAGCATGAACACGTAATGTTCTTTGTTGACGTTCAGCAGGTCTACAACAAACAGATCATACGGTAATACCAAAACTTGTTTCTTAATAATGTTCTTGCTCTCGTCTTCCACTTCCATCTCACGATACACGCCTCCGTTCTTACCGTAAGAGAAGCCGCGTGGTGGCGTGGGGCGCGTTACCCTAATCTGGCTAGGAAGCACTGGCTCACCGGATGAGCTACTCTCGGGCAGCAGAGTAATTTCTTTAGCGGTGTTATCTGTTGCTAGCTCCCGCCCCAGTGCAAGGGGGTTGGTGATCTTGCCCCAGTTTGAGCACTTCTCGCACAAGCCGGGGTTCTCGCCATCCAGTTTGACGCAGGAGTATGGCCCCTTAATCTCGCGTAGCTTCTGTTCCATACGGGTTTCATCGTATGGGTGCAGCCCTGACAGCCACTTCGCCGCCTTGGTAACGTCCACGCACTTTTGCGCTATCGACAGCATCCCACGCCACAGGGGTTCCATACCCTCCTGCGCTGCGTTCTCTACATAGTGGCGCAACTGCAAGCACCCAGAGCCTCCGTCCGTGCGCAGCATGATGGTCTTGAACCGTGTGATGCTGTTCTCGATCAACCTGATTTGCGATGGGGTTTGGCGTTTGGGGCGAATGCCGGGAATAGACGCAGGATTAAATATCGGTTCGGCTACAGCTTCCCCGTTAATCTGCACTTTAAGCGCTGCTGCTACATCTGCAAACACAAAGGTGCCGCCCTTTACCATAAGCTTAGCCTTGCGCGGTTTGCCCTTGATCTTCCAGTTGAAAGAGTCAGGCACACGCAACACCCGCGCTGCATCGGCGGTTACAGTAAAGTCGATATGGAGCGAATGCTTCCGGCACAACCGCTTGAAGTTCTCAGCAACAGTGCGCCACTGCGCGATGGGTACATCTTCAGTGAAAGGCCAGTAGACGTGCAGACCCCCGCCTGATGTAACAACCCACGGATTGCCCATTGTGCCAAACTTCGTTTCCTGCAAGAACGTATCTAACGCGTTTGCTGCTGCTTGCTTTGTCAGATACGGCCTACCCCCGCCACAGTCGATGTCAACAAACAACGACTTCATATACAACGCATTTGCCGCAGTACGATTACCACTTTCCGTGAAGCTTGCCAAAGCGAAGTAGGTGTCCCGTTTTTCTGCAATGAAACGCGCTATGGGTATGCCGAGGTCTTTAACACTGTCTACGAATACGTGTTCTTTTTTCTTTGAGCTTAGTTCCGCGACGCACAATACCCCCGCCGACGGCACCACAGCCGCTATAAATTCCAGCGGTGTCATAGTAACCCTTCGTTGTGGAGTTAAGTATTACTTAATTGGCTTACGCCGGGGGCATTGTGTATTTCGTACAGGTCTGTATAACGACGGACGATTTCTTTCTGCCAGCGTAGGGGCAGTCCCTCGTGAACATAGTGGTATGCATTGCGGATCAGTTCCTCATCTGTCAAGTTCTCAGGTGGAAGCGAGAGCATATTGTTCTCCATGCATATTCGGCGGTTTGTGAATCTCGTAAGATATCGACTATTTCAGTAACTTTATCGCGGTAATACGGCGCGACAACACCGCCAAAAAACCAGTTGTATATAGTCTGGCGCGTTGCGCCTGTTGCCTTTGCAATGCGAAGCACGGAAAAGTCTGTGCGCACGGCATGACTGCCCAGCGTCTTGCCCAAACTGGTTGGCGCTAGAGCTATCTTTTTTCTAATCACGCTCTTATAAGGCATACTGTAGCGAGGGGCTTAACACCCCCCGCCCTTTAAGTTAATTAATCGTCTGTGTCCCAATCGGCTACAACAGATGCCAGCGATTGCGGTGCTGGTGCCGCCGGGGGCGTGGCGCTCTTGCGAACGGGCGGTTCGGCTATGTCATCATCCGGCGCGGCTTTAGGCTTGGCCTTCGCTTTAGCCTTCTGCGGCGGGGGAGGCGGTGCGGATTCTTCGTCCTCGTCAGGTGGAAACTGTGGCCCTTTGGGAGCTTCGATCTGTGCCGGTGCGGTAGTGGGGGCAGCGCCTTCCTTGTTCACGTTAGCAATGGCGTCTTTGGCCTCCTGCGACTCAGCCTTGATTTGCACCAGCGCAAACTCTGCATCATCAAGATAGCGCACGGTGCGGAAGTACAGCTTGGGCGAAGACTCGCGGGTATCAAACTTAATACGCGTAACCACAAGGTCGGGGTCAATGGTCTGCGCTTCCAGCCAACGCGCATAGGCTTGCAGTGGGTAGTTGCCGTTCTCTTCTTTACCAAAGAGAGACTTCGATGGGACGGTTAGCTGTAACACGTTACCCTTAAGGTCGTTGGCAAGAACCAAAGCGACACGCTGGAAGTAGCGACACCCTTTAGTATCGCCATCCCCGCTACCCTTGATGTTCATCTGGCAGCTTGCGCAGTTGCCGCTCTGCTTCTCGTTAACGCCAGCATCCGGTTTGATACCGTCCACGGATTGGCACTTGGGTGCCGCGCTCTCCGATTCACTAAACTTAACGCCGTAAAAAATACGGCCAACTTTCGGAGAGGCGTTGACTACCACTACGTCTAGATAGCGCTCTTCGATAGACGCAATCTCTTTACCGCCAGCCACCAAACGAAACACGCAGCCCTTGATTGACAAACGATGCTGGTAACCACCCCCACCCCCACCTGCCAGCGCCTTCGCCAGTGCCGATGGGCCTTTACGATTACGTGCAAAGGCGGGGAGTTGCGCGGGATTAAATGCTGCCACTTCTGTAGTCATGTTCATTCCTTTAATTAGGTTTTCTAACAGTCACTTCATACTAGGTTTTCTAACAGTCACTTTATACTCAGAATCAGAGTTCAACCCCGGCGGCACATCTTCAGGGTTATCCTCCAACCATTTCGCCATATTCCGTTGAGCAATGCGCCGCTCAAGTAGGTCAATCGTGTTGTTCTTGATGCAGAAATCTTTAAATGAATCCCAGTCCCGCGTTGTGTAGTGCGTCTCTACGCCAAGTATGACCGTTCCATACTCTGTGTTTACGGACTTGGAACCCAACGCTTTCATCTGGTCACGCATGGCATTAGCTATCTCTGTCTGCTGCGCTTTCAAACCGGCTTTTTGTTTCTCGTAGTCTTGCGTGAGTATCGTAGCCTTCGTGCGAATCTTAAGATAAATCTTTGCAAGCCGATCCATAGGAACTAAATCTTCTGTTGTCATTTTTATCCTCGTTGTGTTTACTGCAAGTAAAAGATTTTACACGTCGATAGTTCTGTTCGCAAGCTCATCTTCATAAAGCTGGATCAGTATTCCGTGGCTATCAACTTTTCCTGCTAGCTGCTTGAACATACGGCGTTCTATGTCGCTGCCTTGTATGTGGACTACCGTAACTTTGTTTCCCGTCTGGCCTACCCTATCCGCACGGGCTATACACTGGAGGTAAGTCTCAACAGACATCACCGGCCCCCAGAAGACAACCGTGTCAGCCGCCGTAAGCGTTACCCCATGAGATGCAGCTTGCGGTTGGATGACCAGCACCCGTGGTTCTTCGGCGGTTTGAAACGCATCGAATATCAATGCACGTTTAGAAGCAGGAACATCTCCGTGTATCTTGGTGCTAGAGATGCCATGCTTATCAAGGTAGCTACTGATAGTTTCTATGCTGTGCCGGTAGGGTGCAAACACTAGCACCTTGCGGGTAGTTTCCTCCAATGCTTCTAGCAACACCGCCAACCGGGGGGCGCAGTCAAACTCCACTACTTCCTTGTTGTCGGTGTATGCTGCCCCCGCCGAAATCTGCAACAGCTTGTTGACGCTGGCAGCGGCGTTTATGGCGGTGATTGTTTCCCCCGACATATGCACCAGCATCTGGCTTTTTAACATCCGGTAGTATTTAATCTGCTGATCCGTAAGCTCAACGTCCCGTGTAATAGTTACAACTGGTGGTAGGTCAAGGCACTGCTCTTTCGTATACCGGATGGCAGGTTGCAGCACTTCGTACACCGCATCGTAAGCATCTTCTTTCGGTGCCCACTTAAACTTTGTAATCTGGCGCATCACCTTGTCACGCCACGCGGTAGCGAAGCGAGGCACGGCGGTGGGGTTAATCAGACGCGCCAGCCCATACGCATCCACAGGCGATTGTGCGGCGGGTGTGCCGGTCATCAGCCACACGTACGTGTCAGGCAGTATCAACTTGTTAAGCGTCTTCCAACGGCGGGTTGATACGTTCTTCCACGCATTAGCTTCGTCGCCTATGATTAAATCAAAGCGCCCGTCTTCCAGCAGCGCGTTGGCTATCATGGGCAACCCGTCATAGTTGCTGATTACAAACTCGTAATCGTTCTTTACCGCTTCTATGCGACGTTCCGCATTAGAGTGATACGCTATCACAGCCGTGCGGTGTATAACGCTCTTCGTTATATCTGCCATCCACGCGGCTTGCATGATAGACAGTGGGCACAGCACGAGACAGCGCCTGACCTCCCCCAAGCGCATCAAGTAATCTGCCGCCCACAGTGCTGACAGCGTTTTACCAGTTCCCGGCTCACTAAATACAAAAGCCCGTTTGTGCATAGTCAAGAACGCAGCGGTATCGCGTTGATGGGCAAACGGGGTGTAGCGCCCCGGCCACTCATACTTACGCAGGATGGGAGAAGGCACGTTGCGCACACCCAGATTCTTAAGCACACGCACCTCATCCAAGCCCCAATAAACTGCCACCTCGTGAACACCCTTCTTTACTTCTCCGATGTGTTTTGAGCGGGGGATTATTGCGTACTTAGAGGGCGTCTTAGTACGCAACACCAGCACCTTATTATCTACAATTTGCATTACTTCTTCCCATACATCTCAGGTTGTCTCTTACGCCACCCTTTATTTTCTGCGGCTGAAATTATCCGCGTGTTCTTCTTGCTTGCGGAACCACCTTTGCCCAGAGGCTTAATGTGGTCTACGCTAGTGCCATCCCCCACGCTTGCTTTACCGGCAGCAAGTGCTTGCCGCCTAGCGCGGTTGTTGATAACCCGCTTGTCTTGCACACTGGGTATCTTGTTGTAGGCTGCTTTTGTTTTAAGTTCTTGCTTGGACGACTTTGGCATTTCACTCTCCTAATGTTCAGGATGAAACTCACACGTTTTAACAGGACACCACGGGCATAACCCTGACTGCTTGGGGTTCCACACGTTGTTAGTGTGCGCTGCCTCAATCTTGGCAACACGCTCACGATAGTCCCACCAGATACTTTCTGCGTTCTCTACTTCTACTTTGTGCTTCGTCATACTTTCTTTTACAACGAACAGCAGCGCCGCATTAACCTTCTTGACTTCAGGATAATGCGCGAACGTAATCAACGCCATCAAGTCAAGTTGGTCTTTGTCGGGATACTTATTACTGCCGGTCTTGTAGTCAATCACCCACGCGGTGTCACCATCAAGAATCAACAGGTCAATAATCCCCCGCACCCACACCAACTCTTTATCAAACCACTTGCACGGCTTCAAGTCCACACCCAACGCTAACTGAAGTTCCGTGTGCTTGGTGCCGCGTTTAGCTTTTAGCGCGTCGAGGGTGGGCTGGATGAAACTAAACTGCTTTGCCAGCGGCCCACCTTTGACGTAACGTTCTGCTGCTTTGTGTAAGTCTTTACCATATCTTGTTTGTTCTGTTTCTTGAAACTTGTAGTTCTTTAATACGTTGACTTCGTAATACTTCCGGGCGCAGCTTTCGTATTCCTTTAACGCGCTGTGTGACCAAGTTACTTTCATTCGGATACACCTGTTTGAGAAGCTTCATTAACCGGATGGCTATTCCATCTACGAACGCTTCGTTGCTCTCCAAAGGGTTGCGCATGTCTTTCAATATCCCATGCACAGCCTCATGCCAGAAAGACTGTTCTATGTCCGTCTTTGAGCGCGGCTTGTGCGATATGCCGCCGCGTCTGGCGAGTGTTAATACTTTTGCGTGGTAATCAATCTGGGCAACTACTGCTTTGTTCCAGAACGCTTCAACTACTTTTACTGTGTAACCAGTTTTACCAATTTTTATTTTATCCATATGCTCTCCGTTGTTATTTCGCATCTCCATACCGTGAGGCCACCCCTGTCTCCGCAGCTAGTGGTATCCCCGGCATATAGCTAGGCTCTTTAATCATCTGCTCCAGCACCCAACCCTCGGCATCATCTGCCTCGTCTTCAGGCACCAGCACTACCGCTTCATCATGCACAGTCAACACACAGGGATACCGCTTCTGTATCCGCAACATGCCGTCCGTCATCACGCACCGAGCCACCGCTTGCACGATGTTTTCGGTAAGCTTCCCACCATACAGCTTTTTATTCTGCGGCCCGTAAGTCCACTGCACCCGCCCCTTATCGTCACCTTTGCCTACTAAACCGGGGTATCGCAAGTAGAGGCCGCTGGGTAACAGTATACGCCCATTGCCAAAGTTTAGACACTTATAGGGGTGCTCCCAACCCCCCGCTAGGGAGTTGCTAATCAGGGAATCGCACAGTTCCCAGAGGTCTTTAACAGGCTTCGCTGCGGCGCGATACTTGTCGATAATCTGCTTGGCGGCTACGCAATGCACCACGATTTCGTCATCGTTACACAACCTTGGTATGGACAGCGCCTTCTCCATGTTGGGCGGGTAGTCCATGAACGCCAGCATCGTATCCTTAGTTACACCAAGCTGTTTAGCAAAAGCTACGTCATACCGCATGGGGGGTGCGCCCAGAAACCCCGTGAGAAGCTGCGCTGCGAATGAGAACCAGCCCATCCCGTAGCCAGCCCCTAGCAGCGCAGACTTCGCTGACTGCCGTAGGTCGGGGTGACTTTCTTTTGAGAGGCCGGGAATACCAAACATCTGCGCTCCAAACGCGGCATACGCATCATCTCCTGACTCAAAGATATCCAACAGGTATTGGTAGCCAGCCAGCCACGCCAACACGCGAGGCTCAATCTGCGCTAGGTCACAGACTACAATCTTATAGCCTTCTGGGGCCATGATAGCCCTGCGCAGGGCTGACCCCCGCTTCAGGTTCTGGAGGTTGATGCTGCTCCCCCGCGCCGCTGCCCAGCGCCCCGTGTGCGCCCCGTAGTAGTTCAGGGGAACCGGCAACGTGCCACGGGTAGAGATGTCCAGAAACCTTTGCGCCCGTGTGCGCCCCAGCGTAGACTTAACCGCCAGCCTCGCCTCGCATAGCAGAGCCACGTCCTCATTGTCGCCGTTCAACAAAGCTTGAAACATGGCGTCTGTCTTGGCAAACGCGTAGGTCATACCTACAGGGTTAGGTGTCTTGGGAGTAGCCTTCTTTTTCTTTAGCGGCGGCGATACCCCAACCAACTTCAGAACCTCGGCAAACTTATCGTTGCTGGCTAGGCTTTCCTCTGATACCGTCAACCTCGACAGCAACCCCTCCCGTTTGATACGTTCATCTTCTATAGCTTCTTTCAGCATCTCTGAGTCTAGCTCAAGGCGCGGGTCAACAAACATCTTCAACGTCATGTCGATGAGTCGTAACTCTTTTGTCGGGAACCCCGCCACCAGCTTATCAAACACCCCTTCACAAAGCTCCACGTCGTGGATGCAGTAGCTGGCTAGCTTGGTTTCGATGTGGCGGGGCAGCACATCAAGGATGCCGTCGCTCAACCTCAAGTCATCCCCTTTGGGCGGGAACCCAAAGGCTTCGGCCAACGCCTTGAGACTATTGCCAGCTTCCACACCCCGCACCGCACGAGCCATGCTCAAGGTATCAAACATGAAGCAGGGCAGGTATCCGTATACCCAGTGCAGGATGGCGGCATCAAACGCGGTGTTCTGCGCCAGCACTGCGGTATTTGACCAATCTATTTCAGCAAAGAAGCCGGGGAGTTCTTCGGCGGTTACCCAGATAGGCGGCGTGGGGTCGCCGTGAAACTTATACGCAGCGCCCCATGCTTTGAAGCGCGGGTCACGGACATACGCCTCCGTGGTCAGCTTGGTTAGCGTATACGTGCTGCTGCACCAAGCCGTTTCAAAATCAAGAACCATAATACGTTTAAAAGGTTTAGCCATTAATTAAGCGCTCCGTTGTTTTTAGGTTTGGTAACCATTGCATCGTTTGCAAGGGCAAGCAGCAACAGTGCTTGTTCTCTATCGCTGTTTATAGACAGCACGTTTATGAAAGAACTGCGCGGGTCGCCAACCAGCAAGATAGCAAACCGCCCGTTCTCACCCCACACGCACTCGCTAATTATTCCTTGCAGCGCCGTTTCGTATTCAGCTTTAACTGCATCTGATGGCTCGTCAATCATATTCATGCGCTCTTATCCATGACCCAAGTTGGTCTACATTGTTCTCATCAATAACTATTGTGTGCCCACCCGCTTCGCGTATGCTGCCCATATTCTTTTCTTGCAGCGCGGTTGGTTTGTTGCCGTTGGCTTTACACTCAATCCCGAAAAACTTCCCACGCCAGCATACTAAGAAATCTGGCACACCAGAGTTACCATAGCCGCCCGTTACTGGCATGGAATAATAAGCACCGAGTTCCTTTAAGTAAACACGCACCCCCTTCTTAACTTTAGCTTCTGGTGTCATTTCGTCCTCAAGTCTCTAAGTATGTTTTGAAATGCTCGTTTATCGGAAGGCGATACGCTGATGGTTGTAGTCTTGCCGTCAGGGTGCTTGCCCTTGATGTGGTTCTTGTGTCGATCAAACTGCCACCCTTGCTGCGTGGCATCTTTGAGTATTCCTTTGAGAGTTTTATTATT
>Ga0209596_1000219_pt1 | contig 52710 bp, 41 predicted proteins | sample M_130807_MF_Meta_FD_187314 | JGI IMG/M metagenome (GOLD analysis project Ga0209596, IMG submission 187314) | Freshwater microbial communities from Lake Montjoie, Canada to study carbon cycling - M_130807_MF_MetaG (SPAdes) (version 2) | ecosystem: Environmental > Aquatic > Freshwater > Lake...
TCTAAGATATCCACCATTGGAAATTCTTTTTCAGATAAAGCATTTCTGAAATCTCTTAAAGCTGAATAACCAACTTGTAATTTATTACTCATTCTGTTAGAGAACTTCGTGTTCAACTCAGCAATAAATACATTTGCGTTGTTGTTGATGGCATAACCAGCTCCAAAAAAAGGAAGTGCAGTAGCATCTGCTTGTCTACGACCTACAGAACCACTATTAGAAGGAGGTATTTGATTTGAAGATTTTAAATAAGTATATTTTAAACTAAAAGTGTTATTCTCATTTATGTTCCAATCAATCTTAGCTGTTAAACGCTTAGACTTTGCAGCATAAGAATAATTTTGGTAAGGACCTGGATCGTAATTGTATTTTGATTTTAAGAAAGCAGCTAAGGCATCTAAGTCTGCAGCGTTCGCAGCAGAGATAGTAGTACCATTAGCAGGAGAACTAGCAGTAGAAGCTGACCATGTAATGGCAGGAGCAGATCTTTCTTCTTGTTCTGCGTTAACAAAATAGAATAATTTATTTTTAATTAAAGCACCGCCTACTGTGAAGCCTTTAAGGTCATAACTGAAATCTTGCTTTGGAACAGTAATAGTATAAGGAGCAGCATTTACATCATATCCTTGCCAATCTTTACTCTTCATATATTGATAAACCGATCCTGTTGCAGTGTTCGCACCAGAACGAGATACAGAGTTTACGTTACCTCCAACGAAACCTCCTTGACGAACGTCAAACGGAGAAATGTTTACTTGAATTTGCTCAATCGCATCTAATGAAATCGCAGTTTGTCCTGTTTGACCACCGATATCACCTGCTAATCCGAAAGAGTTATTAAAGTTAGCACCATCAACAGTGATATTGTTCAATTGAGAACTTTGACCACCGAAAGACATACCGTTATAAGTAGGTGTTAATTTAATGATGTCTTTGTATGAACGAGAAATAGTAGGCAAACTTGTGATTTGATTTCTATTAAAGTTGTCTTGAGAACCCGTTCTTGAATTAGAAAAAACTTTATCTTGGTTAGAAGATTTTACTACGACTTCTTTCAAAGTGTTAGAAGCCTCTACTAATTTAAAGTTTGCTTTGAATGCTTGACCTAATAATAAGTTAATATCATTTTGTTGGTCCTTTTTGAAGCCTACATAAGAAACTTCAACTAAGTAAGGGCCTCCAATTTTTAAGTTGGTTAGGTTGTATCTACCATCGTTACGCGTAGTAGTTACATATTTAGTACCAGTGGGTTGGTGGGTTGCAGTAACTGAAACGCCGGCTAAACCAGCAGTACCATTTGAAACTGAACCTTGTATTTCAGCAGTTGTCTCTTGTGCGTTTACTTTAATAATTGATATTAAAATCACTAACATCAGAGCAAAAGCTTGTTTTAAAACATTTTTCATTTTTAACATATTATTTATGGACACAAAAATAAACTAAAACTTGCGAATTACGAACAGTTGTCCTTAACATTCCATTAACGAAAAACAAAACTTTTTCCTCTATTCAAAAAGGAGAGAAAACTTAAGATTTATATATATTATGTAACTAATTGTAAATCAGTATATTAATAAAATATTTATAAAATTTGAATGAGTATTAATTATGATATAATACGCAGATTATCATATTATTATGCATAAAAAAGATTGAATAATGCAAAATGGGCAATTGCTGTGAAAATTTCCAAGAAAATTGGGGATATTTTTTAGTTCTCCAAGGCCAATAAATGGTCGAAAATTTGAGCACTTAATGAATTTGAGCCCTCTAGGCTAAAATTTTGATCATCTAGGCCAGTAACGGGAGTAATTCTTTTAGTAGAACTAGTGATAAAAACCTCCTTGGCCTGCTTCATTTCGCTTAGACTAATATCTCTTTGTTCTAGTTTTAATTGATGCGCCTCGGCTACTGCAATAATATTTTTTCGAGTAATGCCCTTTAACATATTTTTTGCTGGCGTGACAATTGTATTATCCTGGCTAACCATAAAAATATTAGACCTAGGACACTCGCTTACGCTATCATTATTATAATATAAAATATCATCAGCCCCTTGGCTCTTCATCCAGGGGTGTAAATAAACGGCCATTAAATAGTCGGTTGTTTTTACTTCTGCTAATTGTCTTTGATAAAAATGACTCACTAATTGAATGCCTTTAGTAGACATTTTTGCAGGAGGCGCCTCCAATGGCTGTTGAATAATAATTAAATGAGGCTTGGTGATAGTATAACCATCAGGTGCATCTCCACCGGCTATAATTAATCGAATACCTGAAAAAGGAATATTGTTTTTTTCAATTAACTCAGCAACAATTTTTTGGAGTTCTTCCTTAGTATGCGCAATAGTTAAGCGCATAATTTTTGCCGAATTAAATAGACGATCTAAATGAGCTTCTATAAAAAGTGGTTTGTTATTGGCCACTCTTAAGTAATCAAAAATACCATAGCCTCTTTGTACTAATAAATCACCCACAGGCACGCCTGCGCTTTCTAATAAATTAATTTGATTTTGAGCAAAACAATAAATAGGTTTCAAAACAATAAGTATTTTAATTTATAAAAAAGTAGTTGTAAAAATAAAATGTCGTTTATCAAAAGTACAAAATTAAAGCACCAATCAACCGTTATCTTTTTATTTGTATAATTGATTAAAAAGCATTTTATAATTACTATGCGTTTGACCTCTAAAAGTAATTTCAGGGCCATACACAAATAATTTACCAGCTCCTACTTTCGCTTCAAAGGCTGCAATACCATCTTGTAAATAAGATTGGCCAAAGGCCCATCCACTTCTTAATGTTTTATCTGAAGCGTACCAGGCTAATGGCACTACTTCTTTTCTTGCAATAGCGTCTGGTAATAATTTAAATACAGGACTTGCACTAAAATATACATCGGCATTTTTGTTCATACCCCAGTTGGCTTTATACTCATTGTCTAAAGTAATTTGCATCACCGATCCTGGAATATAAAATTTTTCACCCGGTAGTGATTTCTCTTTACCTGCCACCATTTCCACTAATGCATTTCGAACGGGTACATTTAAATGATAAGCTAAGTTCGCACTAGAACCAATGGTAATAATGGTTCCGCCGCTTTGTAAAAATGCATTCAAAGCAGGAATCGATTTTTCTGCCGTAATTTTTCCTAATGTCACTTGATAAATTTCAGGCACTTCTTCCGCCTTAGGTTCTTTTTCTTCATAGCCATTTCCTGCCTCTGGTTTTAAAGAAGGGATTGCACCTTCTACAAAAACAATGACATCGTATTTATCTTTTAAATTACTGGCATCAATTTCTTTGGCATAAATTAATTGAAAAGGGAAATTATATTTTTCAAAAATCCATCTTACCCAACCTGAAGACATTGACCCACCATACTTATCCCATAAAGCAATTCTTTGTGGCATAATTTTATCGTTCATATTACTAGGCCTTGCAGTTACCCCGTTAAAAATAATACCTTTTTCTGCACTCAATGATTCAATAGTTTCTTGCAATTTTTTATTATTAGTATTTGCCGCTATAAAATACTGGTCTTTATTTTTATATACCTCTATACCCATAGCAAGTAGTGTATTAATAGCAAAATAAGCAGCATTTTCTTTAGTAGAAAAACTATAACCGGCTACTGTAGCAATTGTATTTATTTTACCTATTGGTTTTTGAATTGATCCATAAGCAATGGTTTCAAAGGGACCATTAAAATCGTCCAATACACGATCAAACTCAATGCCCATAGTAAATGCAGGCGTCCAACCCGCTGCATCATAAGGTCTTACCGGAGGGCCACCTGGATATTGAAAATCGTTAGGATGATCCTGTGGTTCAAACATATCTATGACATGTGGTCTGAAGGCTTGATTGGTTTTTACAATATAAGAACCTGCTGGATAATTTTTACCAGCTACTGAAAAATTAGCATTTGCTTTCTCCACCTTAATACCACTTTGAATTAAAATATTAATAAAATCAATAGCGGTAGTAGTTTGATTCGCTGTTACGATATAACCTCTGGCATCTCTATTCGCTGGATTTTTATATACTTTATTAAATAGCGTTGTTTGAAAAGAATCAATATTGCCTGTTAGTTTTTCTGTTTTTAATAATTCTGCAACGGCATCCGATCTTTTAGGATATAAAGTCCAGCTATCCTTACTACCAGCTTCAATGCTATGTCTACCCATTTTATAAATATTCAAAAGCAATTCCTCTTTGTATCTACTAGCGTAATTTAATACGGCATAGTTTAAAGACACTGAATAATCGATGGAATTTCTAAAATACCATTTTTGCGGAGTAATAGGATAAGGCGTTGCGCTATTCGGAATTAATCTTTGTGGGACGAGTGGAATATTGGAGGGCGTTGGGTTACCAATAATTTCTGTAAGCAGTCCTATAATATTATGGTAATAGGCCGTGGTTCTTAATCCTCCATTCCACCAAGTAGAATAGACTGAACCTGATTTCATCGTATAGCCTGGCTTAGATTCTGCATTTAAACGACTACTCATGGCAGCGCCCAATGCATCAATACCTGTAATTAGTAATGGATCATATACATAATTGAATGGATCACGATAAGGAGGGCCTGCTACCACTGTGCCTGGAGGACCGGTTTGATGATGATTGTATAAAACCTGAGGCATCCATTCAATATATTGTTGACGACTCATATTTTTTGATTCCTGCATATTGGTCATATAGAAATCACGATTATTATCATGACCAATATATTTTTGATATAAACGAGGTAAACTAGAAGTAGATCTTTTTAAAGTATCGCTATTTCTCATATACCAATTCGAAACTAATTCTTGTCCATCAGGATTTGCATGTACAAATAAAATAATAGTTGACTTTAATATGCGTTTTGTTTCTTCATCTGTTCTGGTAATTAATTGATACATGGACTCTATCCATTGGTGTATGCCGGTTACTTCTGTTGCGTGTAAGCCGCCGTCAATCCACACTACGGCCTTTCCTTCGTTCGCCATTTGCGTAGCTTCAGCCATACTTAAATCTTCGGCATGGGCTAATTTTTGAGAAATGGTTTTATACTTTTCCAAATTGGCTAAGTTGCTTGGATCAGAAACAATGACCATATAGTGGTTGCGACCTTCTTCTGTTTTTCCAATCACTTGTAATTTTATTTTTTTAGAAACAGCTGCTAATTTTTTTAAGTAGGCTTCTGTTTGTGTAAAAGTGGCCAATTGATAATTGTCGCCAATATTAAATCCAAAATGTGATTTCGGACTAGGCACTGTTTGTGCCATTAGTATACTCTGTGAGAGTAAGGCAATCAGTAAAAAAGAAAGGTACTTGCGCATTTTATAATTATTTATTTTTTTGATTTGGTTATATAGGTAGAGTAAGAAGAAGAATTATTTTTATTATTTATTAAAGTGAGGCATTTACTTGTCTATCCATTATAAATTGAATCAGCATATCTAATTCTATGTTGGCTCTTTTACAAGCGTCGTCAATATCGTCTCTAGAAACGTTAGCTGCAAAGGCTTTATCTTTAATTCTTTTTTTAGCGCCTTTTAATTCCATGCCCTTATAGCCTTCTGGTCGCATTAAAGAATAGGCGTGCATTAATCCAGAGAGTTCATCAAAGGCAAATAACATTTTGTCCATTTGTGTAATGGGCTCTACACCAAAATGAATAGGACCATGTGAAGCAATGGCTCTAATAATTTCAGGGTCTATTTGTTTTTCTTCTAGGTATTCAATTATTTTTTTGCAATGAAGCTCAGGCCACTGATCCCAATCGGCGTCATGCAGTAGGCCAGCCATTTCCCAACGCCATTGATCGGCTTCATTTAAATTTTCTTTTTCTTTCGCCCAGCATTTCATCAAATGTGCTACTTGCTTCATATGTAGCTGTAGCTTTGGATTTAATACCCAGGCATTAAATAATTCATGGGCTGCTGATACAGATAATACATTACCCTTATTTGCTGGATCACCAAATTCCGTTCTACCCAAGTTCAATGACATAATCTTATTTTGCTAAAGTTAATAATACTAGGGAATTATTTACTTGTTTTTACAATTTGAATTTTCCCATTCATCAAAACTTTAGCAGTTGGCTGCGTGCTTGATTTTATTTTTAAATTAGTCACCTGGCCATCGGACCAACTCATTTCAATTTCATAGTTACCCCTTGCCTTCAATCCCTTGACAGCGCCAGTTGCCCAAGCCTTTGGTAGTGCTGGCAGCAGCGTAATCATTTCCTCATTTGATTGCACTAGCATTTCGGCCACTGCGGCGGCTCCCCCAAAATTGCCATCAATTTGAAAAGGCGGATGCGCGTCTAATAAATTAGGATAAGTGCCTCCTGCATTGGTATAATTTTCCTTGGTTTCATCGGGAGGTACATATTTCAATAATTCACGATACATTTTATAAGCATGGTCTCCGTCTTTTAATCTTGCCCATAAATTAATTCTCCAACCCTTGGACCAACCTGTGGTTTCATCTCCCTTCACTTCTAAAGTTTTTTTAGCAGCTACTGCAATCTCAGGTGTTTTGTCTACAGTTACATGAGTGCCTGGATACAAACCAAATAAATGAGATTGATGACGATGTTTAGGATCGCTGTCTTCCCAATCATAATACCATTCTTGTAAATTACCAGCCTTGCCTACCTTATAAGGATGTAAATTATTAAGAGCTGTATTTATTTTAATGGCAAAATCATTATCGTTTTTTAAAACTTTTTGCGCAGCAAGCACATCTAAAAATAATTCTCTAATCATAGCAAGGTCGGCGGTGCCACCGTAAAAAGTAGAACCTACATAACCATTCGGCATTTTAAAAGTATTTTCAGGAGAGGTGGAAGGAGAGGTAATAAATTGTCCACTACTATCTGTTACTAACCAAGCTAAACAAAATTCAGCAGCGCCGCGCATTAATGGATAAGCGTTTGTTGCCAAAAAATTTTGATCATGTGTAAATAAATAATGCTCCCATAAATGTGTCGATGCCCAAGTGCCCCCCATGGCCCAATTGGCCCAAACAGGATCTCCATTGCCAAAATTACCCACGGGATTAGACATGGCCCATATATCTGAATTATGATGTGCCACCCAACCTGGCATATTATAAAAAGTTTTAGCAGTCGTTTTTCCAGTAGTGGCTAGGTTACTAATAAATTGTAAAAAAGGTAAATGCATTTCAGATAAATTAGTATTTTCTGCTAACCAATAATTTTCTTCTGCATTAATATTAATAGTGTAATTACTTGACCAAGGGGGTTGTATATAGGGGTTCCATAAGCCCTGCAAGTTAGCAGGGACAGCTGTTGTACGAGAACTAGAGATTAATAAATAACGGCCATATTGAAAATATAAAGTTTCTAAATAAGGGTCCGCTTCTCCTTTGGCATATCTTTTCAAACGATCATCGGTGGGTAAATTCACTAAGTCTTTACCACCTAATTTTAATTCTACACGATTAAAAAAAGATTGATAATCTTTTATATGACGTTTTTTTATTTCTGTAAAGCCCACTTGTTTTGCGTTTGTTAATTGTGTAGCAGCGTTCGCTACATTATTAAGCCCTTTAGTAGCAGGGTCTTTATCAAAACCATTGAAACTAGTAGCCATTGAAATATACACTGTTGCTTCTGTAGCATCTGCTAATGTTATAGTAGAATCGGTTTTAGTGATTTTTCCAGTACTTGATTGTATTTCAATGTTGGCAGAAAAACGCGTGCCTCTTTTAGTATCATATAGTACAGCGTTTCGCGATTTTTGAACATAATTAGGGTCGGCTTTCACGGGAGCTACTCCATTTACTTGAACTATATTATTATTAATAATTGTTGTGTGTTTTAATAACGATTCAAAACGAATCGTAAAACCAAGTGCTCCTGCTTTTTTACTCGTAAGGTGAATGGTAAAAATTTTATCGGGATTAGATACTAAATATTCTCTTTCAATGGTGTTGCTATTAGAAAAGGTTTGCACTTTAGCAATAGCCTTATCAATATCTAGCTCTCTATAATAATCGGTGATATAGGGGTCGTCATTAATATCCAGAAGTAAAGTACCTAGTGGTGCATAGGATTCAGAAAACTTGCCTTGTAATTTTTTTAGTAGCTCTGCTGCTTTTTTATAATTATTTTCTTGCAAGGCCTTGCGTACCGCTGGTAAATTTTTATACGCTTGCACATTCATATTCGCATTCACTGGCTCGCCCGACCATAAACTGAGGTCATTTAAATAAATTTTATCGGTAGAAATACCACCGAAAACCGTGGCGCCTTGAAGTCCATTACCTAATACCAAGGCCTCTTCAAAATATTGAGCCGGATTTGAATACCAGAGCTTTAGAGGCTGTTGAATAGAAACAGCAGCCACCGTGGCTGTAGGAGTAGGCGCAGGCTTCTTTTTTTTAACCACCTTTTTTTGAGCAAATAATATAAAGGGGCAAAGAACTAAAACCAAGGTTTTCTGATAAACATTCATAAATAGCGCTTAATAAGATAAAGATTAAAAATAAAGTTACATAAATCATAGCAGTTTTTTGCAGCTATAAACCACCAAAATGATTTAAATTGAAGTACCTAATTTTTAACTAAAATCTATTGTATGAAAAAGTATCAAATACTATTACTTGCTATTATGTTGCCCTTTGTTTTACTGGCACAAAAAAATTGGAGTCCAGAACAGGTATTAAAAATGAAAAATGTTAGTAGTGCACAAGTTTCGCCCGATGGAACGAAGGTAGTGTATACTATTAGAGAAGCAATGATGACAGACGATAGAAGCGAATATGTAAATCAAATTTGGATAAGCGCAATGGATGGATCTAATGCTAAACAATTAACCACAGGTGATAAAAATAATTCAAATCCAAAATGGAGCCCCGATAATAAATCTATAGCCTTTACTTCTTCACGTGACGGAAAAAATAATGTATATATACTTCCTATCGCAGGTGGTGAAGCAGAAAAAATTACAGAGTCTAAAGGAGGTGTAAGTGAATTTGAATGGAGTAATGATGGCAATAAAATTGCGGTTATAGTGGCAGATGCTGCATCAGATAAAGAAGAAAAAAATAAAAAAGCAAAAAACGATTGGTATATATATGAAGCTGAATTAAAACAAAACCGATTACAAGTATATTGGATTCATCATAAAGATTCTTCACAAAAATATATGCAAAAATTATTGACGAAGGAAAATATTTCTGTGTATACATTTGATTGGAACGCAGATGGGACAAGCATTGTATACAGTTATGGTAAATCTACAAAAGCCAATGATAACACCTATAGCGATGTTGCATTAATAAATATTGAAACGGGTGCCATTAAAAATATTGCGAACACACCTGCTGGAGAATCATCTCCTCAGTTTAGTCCAGATGGAACTTTGATAAGTTATTATTGCACTGAAAACCCCAATGATTGGCCAGGTGCCAAACATGCACAAGTGTATGCATTAGCCGATGGAAAAACTTGGCGATTAAAAGCAACTCCGAATGAAGATGGAGCTATTGTAGGTTGGACAGCAGATGGAAAAAATATTGTATGGTCGGAGTCCAATAAAACAATGACAAGTATTTATACATTAAGTTTAGATGGAAAAAATATTACCGAATTAAGTAAGGGTGAAAAAAATTACATTGGAGCTGCTAAAATAAATGCATCACATACTTATATATCATTCACATTACAAAACACTTCACAGCTTCCTGAATTATATGTAAGTAATTTAAATGAGTATGCGCCTGTGAAAATTACTTCCATCAATGCAAGCATGGCTTCTTTGCCAATTGCTAGAACCGAACTTATTAAATGGAAGGGAGCGGATGGTTTAGAGATAGAAGGTTTATTAACTTATCCCTTGAATTATACGGCTGGTAAAAAAGTGCCCTTATTATTAAATGTGCATGGTGGACCAGCTGGTAATTTTGGTCAAACTTGTATTGCTACGAATCAGGGTACTTATCCATTAGCTGCTTTAAGCGAAAATGGTTATGCTGTTTTAAGACCAAACCCAAGAGGATCAAGCGGTTATGGCAGTAGTTTTAGAATGGCCAACAGACAAGATTGGGGTGGTAAAGATTATATAGACTTAATGAATGGTGTTGATCAGGTGATTAAAATGGGTGTTACGGACGAGTCTATGCTAGGGGTGATGGGATGGAGTTATGGTGGTTTTATGAGTAGCTGGATTGTTGGACATACGAATCGTTTTAAAGCGGCCTCTATTGGAGCACCAGTGGTAGATCTTGGTTTTCAAAATTTGACCGATGATATTGAAGGGTTTTTACCTTCTTACTTTAAATCAGATCCTTGGAATAACTGGACTATGTTTAGCGAGCATTCACCACTAAGATTTGTTCAAAATGTACAAACACCTGTGATGTTACAACATGGGGAAGCGGATCAAAGAGTTCCCTTGGGTAATTCGATTATGTTTTACAATGCATTAAGAAGAAGAAATATTCCTGTGAAGCTTTTGGTTTTACCAAGACAACCTCATGGACCTAGTGAACCAAGAATGGTTTTAAAAACAATGCAAACTAATGTAGAATGGTTTGAAAGTTTGTTGAAACCATAATGACTAAATTTAAAAAATAATAGTGAGTTAAAAAAGATTCTTTTGTACACTCGATTAAAAAAATAAAATGAAAAAAATAAAAATTATCTTAAGCATTATACTATTAATGCAATGTCAATGGATGATAGCGCAAACCATCAAAGAAAAAAGTAGAATTATTGTTATTGGCGCACATCCCGATGATTGTGATTATGAGGCAGGCGCAACGGCTGCATTATTAGCCAGTATGGGTCATGCAGTAAAATTTGTAGCCGTTACGAATGGCGATGCAGGACATCAAACCATGAAAGGCAAAGAATTAGCTGCACGTAGATATTTAGAAACACAGGAAGTAGCTAAACGACTAGGGGTCACTTATGATGTATTAGATAATCACGATGGTGCACTGTTACCTACATTAGAAGTACGATTACAAATTATTAGAAAAATTAGAGAATGGAACGCTGACGTAGTCATTGCACCAAGACCTAATGATTATCATCCCGACCACCGTTACACCGGCGTATTGGTGCAAGATGCAGCCTATATGGTAGAAGTACCTAATGTTGCACCAGATGTTCCGCCTCTAAGAAAAACGCCTGTATTTTTATATGCAGAAGATCATTTTCAAAGACCTAACCCCTTTAGACCTGATATTGTTGTAGATATTACTAATGCTTTTGCAAAAAAGATTTCAGCCATTGATGCGCATGAATCTCAATTTTATGAGTGGATGCCTTGGATAGGCAGATATGAAAAAGACGTGCCTACTGGAAAAGAAGAGAGATTACAGTGGTTAATGAAATTATATGACAAACCAATGAAGACCAATATTAGAGCGGCTATGGTGAAATGGTATGGTGCTGAAAAAGCAGCTAAAGCAAAACATGCAGAAGCATTTGAAATTTGTGAATATGGCGCACAACCTAATGAAGCAGAAATTAGAAGATTGTTTCCATTGTTAATTAAATAGTATGACTAAGGGATATAAAACTTTATTATTATCTTTTGTTTTTTCTATGTTCTTGGTGTTACATGTTAAAGCGCAAGCCGATGACCCTTCCACTATTGCTGTAAAAAAAACAAAAGATTTTTCTGTAAATGGATTAGGAGATGCTGCTGCTTGGAAGACCACCTCCTTCACTAAATTTCAAAAGAAATTAACTACAGGCGTAAATTATTCCACCAACTTTAAAATTTTATATTCCGACTCGGGCATTTATTGTTTATATATATGTGAGGATTCTCTTATTACTTCAACGCTTAAAGAAGATTTTGCAGACTTATATAATGAGGATGTTGTAGAAGCCTTTTTTTGGCCCGATGAAAAATCGGTGATGTATTTTGAATATGAATTATCGCCATGGAATTATGAATTACCCATAATGGTGCCTAATTACAATGGAAAATTTTTAGGTTGGAGACCTTGGCATTATGAAAAAGAAAGAAGAACAAGACATGCGGCTACTATCAACAAGCAAGGTGATAAAGTAATTGGATGGACTGCTGAATTTTTTATTCCCTATGTTTTATTAAGCCCATTAGAAAATGTACCACCCAAATCTGGAACAAAATGGCGTGCTAATTTTTACAGAATTGATTACGATAAAGGAGGCAACTATTGGACCTGGAAGCCTACTGGCCTTAGTTTCCACGAATATAAAAAATTTGGAACCATTATTTTCGAGTAATTTCTGTTGAAATTTTTAATAAACATAAGAGGCTATAATTGTCTTATCTTTGCAGTACATTAAATTTCATTCTATGTTAACAAATATTGTCATTTTCTTTTGGATACTTTCATCTATCTACTGCTTGTATAAATTATTTAAAAGATCAAAACTAACCTCATTGGACGGTGTCATTGGGTATTCACCAGGTTTAGAGGTAATTATGGTGGTATTCTTAGGGCCTCTATTAGCGGTCGTTGATATTTGTTTAACTTGGATTAAAATATACAAAGACGCTGAAGAGGCAAGAAGAAGAAACGATAAATAAGATAATTAGATAGGAATTATTAATAATTTCTTGAATAATATATTGCATAAAAAAAGCCCCTCGAATAATCGGGGGGCTTTTTTTATAAAGAATTAAATATTTCTTAATTAATCTACTGTATAAAACTTTCTATACAATTGGCCTGTAACAAAGACACCATTATTGTCTTTATTCTTTGCTCCCCATGCTTTAAACTTAGCATTATCATGAATAGCTTTATAGGCTTGGTCTGAAGTCCAATGGCCAATAGTACAGCTTCTATAAGTTGAAGTAGTATCTGATTCACTTAATTTCATGTACGTATAATAGTTATTAGGGAATCCTATTTCAATCATAATAGCATTCACTTCTTTTAAACTAGCGATATAGGTTTTTTCCATAGCTGCATTTTTAACGTCATAAAAATGTACAGAGTTAATGGCTTTTTGGGCAGAAGCTGTTATGTTTAGGCCTATGGCGCTAATCATTAATAAGAAGATAATTTTTTTCATTTGTTTGATTTTTAATGAGTTAACAAATTAATGTCAATTTTAACAGTTTAAATTGCTTTAAACATGATTTAAAAATAAGGTATTTTACTTTTTTTCAACACTTAAATAGGTTATATTAGTGTAACCAAAAAATAATAAATGAAAAAGATTTTACTTTCTTTAGTTATTGTAGCTGCTTTAGTAGCTTGTAATAACAGTACTGCGGTAAAAACAACTGCTGCAGAAGAAGCCTATACTAAGAACTTGGCAACAGCTCAAGCATTTTTTGCTGCATTTTCTGCAAAAGATTCTGTAAAAATGGTTTCTTATGTTACAGATAATTTTATGTGGTCTCCACCAGCGGTTGGACAAGATTCATTGTCTAAAGATAAATGGTATGCTCAAATGCAAGTATTTATGAGCACTTTTAATGACATTACTTTTACTAATCCGCTTTGGAGAAAAGGAGTAGATAATGATAACAATTTAGATGGTAGTGTTAGAGTATATGGTTTATGGAATTCAAAATTTGCAAGTAGTGGAAAAACTGGTTTATTAAAATACTACTGTTCATTTGAATTTGATAAAGAGGGAAAAATTGCAGCGCAACAAGAATTTTATAATGCAGCAGATTTAGCTATAGAGCATTAATATTTTTTTACTTTATATAAAAAGACCCACAGAAATAAATTCTGTAGGTCTTTTTTATTAACTTCAATTACAACTCAGTTCATTATTTAAATTTTATAAAATGAAGCCCTTCTTATTGAAAATTTTTTTAGTTTCTATGGTATTTTTTTTATGCTATAAGTTAGAAGCCCAATCAAAAAAGGTTTTCGATATAGTCTTGTTAGGTGGTCGTGTCATAGACCCTGAAACTAAATTGGATGCCATAAGAAATATTGGAATTCTTAATGGGCGTATCGCATCTATTAGCACCAATGCTTTATTGGGCAAAGAAGTTATTGATGTTAAAGGCTTGGTCGTAGCACCCGGTTTTATAGATATGCATGTACACGGAAGAACTAATCAAGAACAAGAGTTTCAATTACATGATGGGCTTACGACTACTTTAGAATTAGAATGGGGTGTTGAAAATATTGAACAGTGGTATGATTCCAGAAAATCAAAAGCGCTTATAAATTTTGGCGCAAGTGTATGCTGGCCCTTTGAAAGATTTAAGGCCATTGAAAAATATAAAGAAACCAATAAACTATTGATGGAAAATACCATCAAGGGCAATAGTTCACTAGAAGGTCTTTTTAATGCTATCGGACCTTCTTATAAAGATAAATTAAGCAAGGAGGAGTCGAGCACCATGTTAATGAACATTAATAATTCATTAGCAGAAGGCGGCATTGGTATTGGTATTCCTATTGGCTATCTTCCAAAAACAAACCCTGAAGAATTATATGCAGTATATAAGTACGCTGGTGAAAAGCAAGTTTTGTTATTCTCACATTTAAGAGAACCCAATATGCTTTCATTTCAAGAAGCCATTGCCAATGCTAGCTTAACAGGGGCGCCACTTCATATAGTACATATAAATAGTATGGCTTTAGGTCATATTCAAATGGCATTAGACATGATAGAGGCTGCTAAAAAAAGAGGTGTAAATATTTCCACTGAAATGTATCCCTATACCGCAGGATCTACCTTAATACAATCTGCCATATTTAATGAAGGCTGGCAAGAAAGGTTGGAGATGTCTTACAACGATTTACAATGGGTATTAACAGGTGAAAGACTCACTAAAGAAACATTCGATAAATATAGACAAACCGGTGGTGCGGTTATAATACATAATATGCAACCCGAGTGGTTAAAAATAGGAATGGAAAACCCAACGGTAATGATTGCATCAGATGGTATGCCTTATAGTGCCTTAGCGCATCCAAGAACTGCGGGTACATTTTCAAGAGTCTTAGGAAAATATGTAAGAGAAGATAAGGTGATAGATTTAAATACTGCCATCGCCAAAATGACATTGCTTCCTGCTAAAAGATTAGAATCTATTGCACCATCAATGCATCAAAAAGGAAGAATACAATTGGGTGCCGATGCAGATATCACCATATTTAATGCAGCTAAAATAATTGATAAAGCCAGCTTTGATAAAGGCTTGACATTTTCTGAGGGGGTAGAATTTGTAATAGTGAACGGAACCCTGGTTTTAAAAAATGGCAAAACAGTAACAGGTGTTTTTCCTGGAAAGGGCGTAGTAGGAAGATTTAAAAAATAAATTATTGTTTTTTAATAGGTTGAAACCCAGATTTAGCTAAGTCTTCAAATAGTTTTTTTACTTTTTCAATGCCGCTACTATCATTGATATCATAATAGTAATAAACTTCTTCATCCACTTTATGAATAGCGTTTTCTTGAATAGCGCCTTGTGATTTATATTCTGCAATCACCCAATCTGCCACAATCTTATAACTTAGTTTATCATTTTCTGCAAACTTGTAGGCTCTGTTTAGTCTGAAGTGGGGGGCTGTGGCATTTATTTTAGTTTCTGGAAAACCAGATAACATTGAAAATTCATTATCCTTCATGCCATTCATCTTAGTACTTCCTGCAATAATAATTGGTTTATTAGGGCCCTTGAAACGCTTTACTGCTCTAAGTCCCATTAAAACAGCTGTTTTATGATGACCATGTTGTCCTGCTTCAGGTAGTAGTGTAAAAACAAAATCATAATCTCGCTGGGCAAGTAAAATATCTAATCTCTTTTCTACATACGGTATATCCCAATTTTTTCCAGAAATATATGGTTCTATATTAGTGGAATAATAATCGTCGGGCTGCTCCATGAAATAAATATTTCGAATGCCCATAATTTTAGCAGCATTAATAATTTCTTGCTTTCTAATCATGGGCAAATGCGTTCTTGCCATGGTAGAATCGGTAATTGGTAAATCAAAATACATGGCACCTAATTGAGAATCGGCAAAGCCACCACCGCCATCGGTCATTACAGCCATATCCACCGTGCCTTTTAATTCTTTGGTTATTTTAAAAAGTGAAACGGAAAAAGTAGTTTCATCATCGGGGTGTGCCGTAATCACTAAAATTTTAGGACCCTGTGCTGCAGCTATTAAACTGCTCATAGAAAAAAACAAGAAGAGTGCTAGCTTATTCATAAGTAAGTATTTAATGAACCCATTTAAGGAGTTTCACTAAATTAAGCTAAAGTGGAGAGATTAAGATAAAGTAGAGAGGACAAGAAAGAATTAAATAACCAAATTCTTTTTAAATTTCTTGTAGTTAGTAACCAGGTCTGTGATATACCCTTGTCTATCTGTTTTCATGATTGTTTTGGCTTCCTTGGTATAAGTCGTACCTAAATGATCAAAGAAATGTTTAGTAGAAAAAACTGCCATTTCAACCATAATGGGAAATGTATCTAAGCCTCTTTTTTCTAATAAATAATAAACGCTTTTTTTATTGAGGTTGCCCTTGGTCTTACTTACAAATCCTAATTCTTCTAATTTTTTTAATCTATTGGCAAGCATTTTACTAGGCATGCTTTCTGGTGAGGCTTGAAACTCATTGAACAAAGTTTTATGCCCCCAGATCATATCTCTTAAAATTAATAAAGTCCACTTATCGCCAATAATATCAAGGCTAGTAGCCACTGGGCAAATGGAACGGAAGGGAACACTGTTCGGCATAACTAAAAATTAATGCACGAAAGTACAATTAATAATTTAATAATACTAAACGCTAAAAAATTCATATAAAATTGAAAGTCAATATCTTAGAACTACTTCTAAATTAAAATAGGGCGACTTGTTAAAAATGTAGAATTTCTTTAGTTTCATTTAGAAAGTTATATTGAAGGCTCCATAAACGATTAAAAAAAAGCCCCCAACTTTCGTTGAGGGCTTGTGGCACCACCCGGGCTCGAACCGGGGACACAAGGATTTTCAGTCCTTTGCTCTACCAACTGAGCTACAGCGCCATCCTTTGGTTCAGTTTAATAATAAGACCATAAGATCTTAAAACCTCTATGAACCGGGGAGCAAATATAGGCCAGGCGGCCTTAAATAGCAAAAAATATGGATTCTTTATTGAAAATCAGTGTTTTACTAAGCCGAAGTGGCCACTATAAAAAAGGAGATAATAATTAAGGCTAGACCCAACCATTGCTTAGGGCTTAGTCTTTCTTTAAAAAAGAAGTAACCAATTAGTACCGATAAAAGCTGGCTACTTATAATTAAGATATTAATAACCATAATGGGCAAGTACTGATAAGATATATTGATAGCCAGTCCCCCAGCCACAAGCAAGAAGCCAAGTTTCAAATAAGTAAAAATATGTTTTGCACTTATATAGTTCAATAAATTTTTTAATAGGCCATCGCGTATCACTAATACCAGTCCGAACAACATAGCAGTCGTTTCAACCACTAAACTAAAACCCAGTGGGCCCCAATAACTTATTGGATAAGTATAGAGTGCATAAGAGCTACCCCAAAAAAAGCTAGCGAGTACGCCGTACAACATTCCATTTTTTTGTTCGCTAATACTTGATTGTTGTTTTCCTTGAAAATATAAAAGTACTAAACCTGCTGTTGAAAAAATAAAGGCATATAAATAATTGGCTTTCCAAACTTCGCCTACAATAAATACGGCCGTTAAAATAGTAAATAATTTTATCGCAGATACAGGTACCACAATGCTTACAGGGGCTCTCTGTATGCCTCTTAAAAAAAATACCAGTCCGAAAATATTAAATATACTTAGTGCAATGGTTAATAAAAAAGGAGTGCCGAAACTTAATGTATGTACTGTCCAACCTTTAAAAAAAACGCTGTCTCTAAACCCAAAGTATAAAATGGAAAAAATAATTGATGCAAATATGCCTCTGTAAAACATACCTATTTGATACGGTATCGTCTGTGTTACTTTTTTCCAATACGCATTACTAATGGCAAAACAAAGCGCGCCAATTAAGACAAAAATAATTCCCATAATTAATATTCACAATTTTTAGGCGTACGCGCAAAAGCAATGACGTCTCTAATATTGGTCATGCCTGTAACAAATTGAATCATTCTTTCAAAACCTAAACCAAAGCCTGCATGTGGTACGGTTCCAAATCTTCTGGTATCTAAATACCAGCTCATGTCTTCTAAAGGAATATGCATGGCATTCATTCTGGCTTCTAGTTTGTCTAAACGCTCCTCCCTTTGAGACCCACCCACTATCTCACCAATGCCTGGCGCTAGTATATCCATGGCTGCCACCGTTTCCTTGCCTGGCTCACAACCATCGTTCATACGCATATAAAAAGCTTTAATAGCTGCAGGATAACCCGTAACGATGACTGGTTTTTTAAAATGTTGCTCTACCAAATATCTTTCATGCTCACTTTGTAAATCAATGCCCCACTTCACTTCGTATTGGAATTTCTTTTTCTTGTAGTGGTTACTATTTAATAAAATATCTATCGCCTCTGTATAAGTAATGCGTTCAAAATTATTATTAACAACTAATTCTAATTTTTCTCTTAATCCAAGGCCACTTCTTTTTTCAGTAGGTAGTTGCTTTTCTTCTTCTGCTAAACGCGCATCTAAAAAATCAATATCGTCTGCATTATTTTTTAATGCATAATTAATTAAATATTTAATAAAGGCTTCCGCTAAATTCATGTTATCTTCAATATCATAAAAAGCCATTTCAGGTTCAATCATCCAAAACTCTGCAAGGTGTCTAGTCGTGTTTGAATTCTCTGCACGGAAGGTAGGACCAAAAGTATAAATCTCTGAAAAGGCCATGGCGCCTAGCTCTCCTTCGAGTTGACCACTCACCGTTAAGTTAGTTCCCTTACCAAAAAAATCTTGTGTATAATCAATTTCACCTTTATCATTTTTAGGAGCGCCTTCTAAAGGAAGCGTAGTAACTCTAAACATTTCTCCTGCACCTTCTGCATCTGAACTTGTAATAATAGGTGTATGTAAATACACAAATCCTCTTTCGTTATAAAATTGATGTACTGCAAAAGCAAGTGCATGTCTTAATCTAAAAACAGACCCGAAGGTATTAGTACGAAAACGCAAATGCGCTTTCTCTCTTAAAAATTCTAAAGAATGTTTTTTAGGTTGTAAAGGAAATTTTTCAGCATCGCTATCTCCTAAAATTTCAAGGGTCTTGGCTTTTACTTCTACGCTTTGTCCCTTACCTAAACTTTCCACCACGGTACCTACTATTTTTAAAGAGGCTCCCGTAGTAACGCGTTTTAAGATGGCTTCATCAAATTCTCCCAATGTGGCCACAATTTGTATGTTCGCATTGGTGCTTCCGTCGTTAAGGGCTATAAACTGATTATTTCTAAATGTACGCACCCATCCCATTACCACCACTTCGGTGCCTGTGGGGGTGCCCGATAACAATTGCTTTATTTTAATTCTGTCGTTGAACATGTTGCTGATTTCGAATGGCAAAGATAATCGGTTTCGAGGGCCAAATACCTTGTTTTAGGTATAAAAACAGATAAAAAATTGTTTTTTTGTTAAAAAATCTACTTAACATTGCAGTAGCAACGAGCAAATTGATTCTTTTTAATGTTGATAGCTCGCTACCCCCATTCCCAATATACAATTTACGGTCTCAATTATTTCGACCGAAATTTCAAAAAGCGTTCAAATAATTCCAAATCTTGATTCGATTTTTAAATAAACCATAGTTCAAAGTGCCAGAAAAAGAAGAAAAACCAAAAAGGGGACGTAAACCCGTTGCAGCCGCTCCGGCAGCAAAAAAAGCAGTAGCCTCTAAAAAAGCCGAGCCTGCAAAAAACAATACCGAAGACGATAAAGCTTCTAAAATTGCCCAAGCATTGTTTGGTGATGAAAGCGCAGCAAGTAGTGCAGCGCCCAGTCCAACTAGTGAAAACAATGCAGCTGCTCAAACACCCGCTTCAGCAGATCAGGGAAACGCAGGCGGAACTCCCAATGGAGGACCGAATGGTGGACCTAACTTACCAGCGCAGCGTTATCCTCAGCCTAAAAAAGAACCTGTATTTAGTGTAGAGTTTGATGGCACTATTGAGTCTGAAGGTGTTTTAGAAATGATGCCCGACGGTTATGGTTTTTTACGTTCTTCCGATTACAACTATTTATCCTCGCCCGATGATGTATATGTATCTCCTTCTCAAATAAAAGCATTTGGTTTAAAAGTAGGGGATACGGTGCATGGCACGGTTCGAGTTCCTCGTGAGGGTGAAAAGTATTTTGCTTTAACGAAGGTGAGTCAAGTCAATGGAAAAAATCCCGATGAAATTCGTGATCGTATTCCTTTTGATTATCTAACGCCTATTTTTCCTTTTGAGAAATTAAATTTATATACATCGGCTACTAATTACAGTACGCGTATCATGGATTTATTTACACCTATTGGAAAGGGCCAAAGAGGTTTAATTGTAGCCCAACCAAAAGTGGGTAAGACTATGTTGTTGAAAGAAGTGGCGAATGCGATTGCCGCGAACCATCCAGAATGTTACTTAATTATATTATTAATAGATGAAAGACCAGAGGAGGTAACAGATGTAGAGCGTTCTGTAAAAGGAGAAGTCATTGCTTCTACTTTTGATGAGCCTGCTGAAAAACACGTTAAGGTTTCATCAGTGGCATTACAAAAAGCAAAACGCTTAGTAGAGTGCGGACACGATGTAGTTATTTTATTAGATTCTATTACACGTTTAGCACGTGCACACAATACTGTAGCACCTAGTTCTGGTAAAGTATTATCGGGTGGTGTAGAAGCTACCGCCTTACTTCGTCCAAAACAATTTTTTGGAGCTGCACGTAAAATTGAAAATGGTGGATCACTTACTATTTTAGCAACTGCCCTAATTGAAACAGGTTCAAAAATGGATGAGGTTATTTTTGAAGAGTTCAAAGGAACAGGTAATATGGAATTAGTATTAGATCGCCGTTTAGCGAACAAGCGTATTTTCCCAGCTATTGATTTAGTAGGATCAAGCACGCGTCGTGACGACTTATTATTAGACAAAGAAGTATTAGGTAGAATGAATATTCTTCGCTTATTCATAAATGATATGAATAACGATGAAGCAATGAATGAATTATTAAAACGTATGCGCGGCACCAAGGACAACGAAGAGTTTTTAGCCAGCATGAATCGTTAAATAAAAACGCTCTTAATAAAAATTTAAGAGCGTTTTTATTTTAGTCCTTAAGATTTTTTCGAGGACACCCATAAACGGTGTCCTCGATTTAGTTTTCTTCCTTAAAAAATAAGGGCCTTTTTAATTTTAGTCCTTAAAGTAATTACTATGCTCTATTTCTTCGCGTACTTTTTCTGGTACTAAATAACGAATCGTGATTCCTTCTTTTCTATTATTGCGAATTAGTGTAGCAGATAGTTGTAACAAGGGCGCCTCTAATATTTGTACGCGCGCACCATATTCATTGCTAATATCAAAGCCATCTCGTTTATATACAATGAACGAATAATTCTTAACCAAGGTTTCAAAATTTTTCCACTTCGGTAAATTCTGAAAACTATCTGCACCCATGATTACTGAAAATTCATGTTGCGGATATTTTTCTTCTAAATATATAAGTGTGTCAATAGTATAAGAAGGCTTCGGTAAAGAAAATTCAATATCAGATACTTTTAATTGCGTATCCTCTTCAATGGCTAGCTTGGCTAAATGCAAGCGGTCGTATTCATTTAATAAACTACCCTGGGGCTTTAACGGGTTTTGTGGAGAGACCACTAACCATACCTGTTTTAGGTCTGAATGGTTGGCTACATAACTTGCCACCATTAAATGACCGTTATGTATGGGATTAAAAGAACCAAAAAATAAACCAATCTTCATTTTATAATGTATTGATTATCAATTACTTGTTTCAATATTGGGGTTAATAAAAATACTATCTGCCTCATTCATTCTAAGGCTTAATTGATACCCTGCTACCGAAATAGAAATAGGATCGCCTAGTGGAGCAATTTGCTCCACAGTAATTAATTCGCCTGGTATACAGCCCATCTCCATTAACTTCAAAAAGATTTCATCATTTTCAAAAGAATGAATAACGCCAGACTCCCCCATTTTTAACTCAGATAGTTTCTTCATATTAATACTGCAAAGATAGTTTCTGTTTTACACAAATAGTTACGAAATTTGGAGCATTGAAAAACAATCTTTTATGTCATTGAACATCTCTTTTAATAAGGCCGACAAAAATGCAACACTGGGCAATCGTATGGCAGTAAAGGCTTTTATCGAAAGGTCTTTGAATAAAGAAGGCTTGACTATTAAGACGCTTCAATATATATTTTGTTCTGATAAATTTTTACTAGGCATTAATAAATCCTACCTACAACACGACTATTATACCGACATTATAAGTTTCGACCTATCTGAAACCAAGGGCAAATTAATTGGTGAGGTATATATAAGTATTGACCGGGTAAAGGATAATGCCAAAACCCATAAGACAAGCTTGAAGGAGGAATTGCTTAGGGTAATTTTCCATGGTGCCCTGCATTTCTGTGGTTACAAGGATAAAAAGCCTGCAGATATCAAAAAAATGCGCGCCCAAGAGGATAAATGGCTGAAATCCTACTTAAAGTCTATCGCATAATCTAATTTTACCGCTCATTTTTATCCAAAACGTTCCATATGGAACATTCCACTTAATTTTTATTGCCCCGAACTTAGAAAACGTTCCACATGGAACATATCAATCTGCGGGTCTTGTGAGCGAAGCGATCGACCAGTCGAGAAATAGACGTTTTTTCTAAATACCCGTGATTTCCAATAGAATATTGCTATTAATTGAATTGCTTGGTATTCAATACAGGCTTATCTTTGCACACTTATATGTTTCCCAAATACAATGTCATAGTAGTAGGTGCCGGCCATGCAGGCTGTGAAGCAGCGGCGGCGGCGGCCAACATGGGCTCCAAGGTTTTATTGGTGACCATGAACATGCAAAGCATTGCCCAAATGAGCTGTAACCCAGCCATGGGTGGAATTGCCAAGGGTCAGATAATAAGAGAAATAGATGCCCTAGGTGGTTATAGTGGAATCGTCACCGACTTAAGTACCATTCAGTTTAGAATGCTGAATAAAAGCAAGGGTCCTGCCATGTGGAGTCCAAGAGCCCAGAATGATAGGCATTTGTTTGCCTCTAAGTGGAGAGAAATGCTAGAAAATACCCCCAATGTGGACTTTTACCAGGACTCGGTAAACGAGCTTATCATAAAAAACAATAAGGCCTGCGGGGTGCTCACAAGTTTAGGTCATAAAATAGAAGCAGATGCCGTTATTATTACTAGCGGAACCTTCTTAAACGGAATTATACATATTGGTGAGAAACAAATTGGAGGAGGTAGGGTAGCTGAAAAAGCAGCCACCGGTATTACCGAACAGCTGGTTTCTTTTGGTTTAGAGTCGGATAGACTTAAAACAGGCACGCCTCCAAGGGTGGACGGACGTAGTTTAGACTATACTAAGATGGAAGAGCAGAAGGGTGACGATGAAATTGTAGGCTTCTCTTATATGGATATACCTAGAATTAAGGCTGAGGACCAGCGTTCTTGCCATATTACTTATACCGATTCAGTGGTTCATGATATACTAAGAACTGGTTTTGACCGTAGCCCAATGTACCAGGGTCGTATTGGGGGAGTGGGTCCAAGATACTGTCCAAGCATAGAAGATAAGATTAATAGGTTCGCAGATAGAGAAAGACATCAGTTATTTGTAGAGCCGGAAGGCTGGAATACAGTGGAGATATATGTAAACGGCTTTAGTACCAGCTTACCAGAAGAAGTACAATACGAAGCCCTTCGTAAGGTACCCGGTTTTGAGAAAGCGCGTATGTTCCGTCCGGGTTATGCCATTGAATACGATTATTTTCAACCCACTCAATTAACCTATACCCTAGAAACCAAGGCTATTAGTAATTTATATTTCGCTGGGCAAATTAATGGTACCACGGGTTATGAAGAAGCAGCTTGTCAAGGAATAATGGCGGGAATGAATGCCCATTTAAAAATAAATAAAAAAGCACCTTTTATCTTAAAAAGATCCGACGCTTATATTGGGGTTTTAATTGATGATCTTATAAGCAAGGGCACGGATGAACCCTATAGAATGTTTACTTCAAGAGCAGAGTTCAGAACACTATTAAGACAAGACAATGCCGATATAAGATTAACAGAACTAAGTCACAAGCTTGGTTTTGCGAGCGCAGATAGATTACGTAAAGTAGAGGAAAAAATAAATGAAGTAGCCAAGATAAAAACAATACTTTCTAATCAAACCATTAGCCCGGAAGAAGTAAATGGATTTTTAACCAGTATTGATTCAATGGAGATTACAGAAAAACAGAAAGCCACGAAACTCTTGCTGCGACCGAATATTAGCCTAAATCAAGTGATAGAAAACTGTGCAGAATTAAAAGAAAAATTAATAGAAAAAGAAATAGATCATTTAGAACAAGCAGAAATACAAATTAAATACGAGCGTTATATTGAGAAAGAAAAAGAAATTGTGGAACGTATGTTAACGCTTGAAAATAAGATGATTCCCGATAATTTTGATTACGATAAATTAGTGGCACTCTCTATTGAGGCGCTACAGAAATTCAAAAAAATTCGTCCACTTACTATTGGACAAGCTAGTCGTATTAGTGGTGTCAACCCTAGCGATATCCAAATACTTATGGTCTTTATAGGCCGCTAATTTACTATTCAATTGTTCAAATAACGAACAGTCCCCGTTCATAAAAAAATTCCCTTTCCCCGTTTTTTCACAAAATCTTTTTAGTAGCTTTAGTTTCTATCTTTACAACTAAAATAAGAATCACATGAAGCGAATTTATGTATGGGCATTATTTATGTGCACTGCAGTTTCTGCCATTGCACAGGAGTCATTCCCAATCAATGGAATTAGAGATATTCGTACGGGCTTATATGCTTTTACGAATGCTACTATTATTCAAAATGAAAAAACCAAGCTTGAAAAAGCAACCTTATTAATTAAACAAGGAAAAATTATTGCCGTGGGCAGTAGCGTCTCTATTCCAAAAGATGCTGTAGTCGTAAACTGTGAGGGAAAATTTATATATCCTTCTTTTGTGGACGCCTTCACCGACTATGGTGCGGGTCAAGCAAAAAGACCAGCGGGTGGCTTCAACTATGGCGGTCCTGGACAATTTCTATCCAATAAACCAGGAGCCTATAACTGGAACCAGGCTATTAAACCAGAAGTGAGCGCATCAGATTTGTTCAATGCAGACGAAGCTGCTGCGAAAAATTTTAGAGCCAATGGATTTGGCGCTGTTTTTACACATGTTAAAGATGGTATTGCAAGAGGCACCGGAGCGGTGGTAACACTTGCAACTGAAAACAATAATCAAGCCATTCTTAAAACAAAGGCTGCTGCAGTCTATTCTTTTGAAAAAGGTTCTTCAACACAATCTTACCCATCTAGTTTAATGGGAAGTATTGCTTTATTGCGTCAAACTTATATAGATGCAAAATGGTATCAAACAAAACCTGCAAGCGAAGGTGTAAACCTTTCTTTAGAAGCTTGGAACAATACTCAAAACATTCCTCAAATTTTTGCTGCAGATGATAAGTGGAGTGCTGTGCGTGCAGATAGACTAGGAGATGAATTTGGCGTACAATATGTAATTAAGGGTGGTGATAATGGATATCAAAGAATAGAGGAGATTGTGAAAACCAAGGCTGGTTATATTTTAAATGTAGATTTTCCAGAAGCCATGGATGTGGAAGATCCTAACGATGCGCGTTTTGTTTCTTTAGCAGATATGAAACATTGGGAATTGGCGCCTACTAATTTAGCAGCCTTTGAAAAAGCAAATGTGCCATTTAGTATTAGTAGTACTGACTTAAAAGATAGCAAAACATTTTTAGCAAATATTAAAAAGGCAATTCGTTATGGCTTGACTGAAGCAAAGGCCTTAGAGGCTTTAACTAAAACACCAGCTACTATGTTGGGGGTGTATGATCAAGTAGGTTCTTTAGAAGCAGGTAAGTTGGCGAATTTTATTATTACAACAGAGCCCGTATTTTCTAACAATGCAAAGATTATAGAAAACTGGGTACAAGGAAATAAATATGAAGTAGCTGAAAACGAGTGGAATAACTATGCAGGTAAATATAAATTAACATTAAATGTAGGTGGATCGAACACCGACTATAATTTAGAAGTTAAAAAAGATTTATCAGCCTCCATTATTGGTACAGATACTTTGACTGCAAAAATTACCATCAATGAATCGTTGGTTAAAATTACTTTCCCAAATAAAAAAGGAAAAGGTGCAGAACAAATAAGATTAGGTGGTGCTATTGTGGGCGCTAACTGGTCTGGTATTGGAACCGATCCTGCTGGCAACAAAAACACATGGACCGCTTCATTCGTGGGTCCAATGACAGCAACAGCAGATACTAAAAAGAATAACGATACATTAAAGCCGCTTGCAAAAATTACGTTTCCATTTGCAGGTTTTGGTAATGAAAAAATGCCAAGTCAAGAAACCATCTTAATTAAAAACGCTACTGTTTGGACCAATGAAAAAGAGGGCGTTTTAAATAATACTGATGTTTTATTAAAAAATGGTAAAATTGCTAAAATAGGAAAAGATATTAGCGAGGCAGGTGCAAGAGTTATTGACGGTACGGGCAAACACTTAAGCGCAGGAATTATTGACGAGCACTCACATATTGCAGCAATGTCTATAAACGAAGGAGCTCAATCAGTAACAAGTGAAGTGCGTATTGCAGATAATTTAAATCCAGAGGACATTAATATTTACCGTCAATTAAGCGGTGGTGTTACATCATCTCACATATTACATGGTTCTGCCAATACAGTGGGTGGGCAAACACAATTAATTAAACTTCGTTGGGGTGCCAATGACCAGGATTTAAAATTTGCGGGTGCCGATGGTTTTATAAAATTCGCATTGGGTGAAAACGTTAAGCGTACCACCAGCTCAAGCAATAACCGTTTCCCTGATACAAGAATGGGTGTAGAGGAAGTATTAAACGACGCTTTTGATAGAGCCGTGGATTATCAAAAAGCAATGAAAGAAAATCCGAATACCAGAAGAGACCTTGAATTAGATGCACTTGTAGAGATCTTAAATAAAAAGCGTTTTATTACTTGTCACTCTTATGTACAACCCGAGATTACTTATATGATGCGTATTGGTGATAAATATGGTTTTACCGTAAACACGTTCACGCATATATTAGAGGGATACAAAGTAGCTGACAAAATGAAAAAACATGGGTCAACTGCTTCCACTTTCTCTGACTGGTTTATGTATAAAACAGAAGTACAAGATGCCACTGGTTATAACGCAGCTATTATGCAAAAAGTGGGATTAAATGTTTGTATTAATTCTGATGATGCGGAAATGGCTAGAAGATTAAATCAAGAAGCTGCTAAAACAGTTAAATACGGAGGGGTTTCTGAACAAGAGGCCTTTAAAATGGTAACAATAAACCCTGCAAAAGCATTACATGTTGCGGATAAAGTAGGTAGTATTAAAACAGGAAAAGATGCGGATGTGGTTTTATGGTCTGATAATCCTTTAAGTATTTATGCAAAATCTTTATACACTATCGTTGATGGTACTATTTATTTTGATAGAGAAAAGGACGCTACTATGCACAAAGAGGTGGCCGCAGAAAGAACACGCTTAACACAGAAAATGTTGGGCGAGAAGAAAGCGGGTGCTGCTACTAGGCCTGCAACGCCAAGCTATCAAGTACTATTGAATTGTGGTGATCATGATCACGCAGATGAAATGGTTACTATTTACGAAACTCAAAAAGATTAATATATGCAAAAGAAATATACCACCTTATTGATTGTATCTCTTGCACTTTTACAATTAAATTCAAGCGCTCAGGAAACAGTATATCCTGTAGGTCCGCAAACAGGTCCCATTGTTATTACACATGCTACCGTGCATGTGGGTAACGGAACTGTATTAAACGATGCGTCGGTTAGTTTTGATAAAGGAAAAATTACAGGCGTAGGCGCTTCTGTATCTACGACTGGCGCTACTATTATAGATGCAACAGGAAAACAAGTGTATCCTGGATTAATTGTTCCACTTTCTAGTTTAGGTTTAAAAGAAATTAATAGCGGTGTACGCGGCAGCAACGATTTTCAAGAAATTGGAGATAACAACGCCAGCATTAGAACCATTGTATCTTATAATACCGATTCTAAAGTTATTAATGTACTACGTGCAAATGGTGTACTGCTTGCACATGTGGCCCCGATGGGAGAGCTTATTGAAGGTAGTTCAAGCGTGGTGCAATTAGACGCCTGGAATTATGAAGATGCGGCTTACAAAGCAGACAATGGAATTTTTATAAATATGCCAACACTTATTCCAAGAAGAGGTGGTCGTGGTGGTTTCATGCGTCAAGCTGCTAGTGACCCAGTGAAAGAAGCGATGATTAAAATTGAAACCATTAAAACTTTCTTTACCGAAGCGCGTGCTTACTTACAAGAAAAAAATCATGCGGAAAATAATTTAAAGTTTGAAGCGGTGCGTGGACTATTCACTGGCAAACAAAAATTATATGTTCGTGCTAATGAAGTAAAACAAATGTTGCTCGCCATTGATTTGGGGAAAACATTTGGATTTAACATGGTCATTGTAGGTGCTGCCGAAAGTTTACAAATTGCTTCTTTGTTAGTAGAGAATAATATTCCTGTTATCTTAGATAATGAACACGCGCTTCCTACTACAGAAGACGACGACATCGATCAAATGTATAAGCTTCCGGCTCAACTTAAAAAAGCAGGTGTTTTATTTGCGATCAACGATGCGAACGATCAAAGCAAGCAACGTAATATAAGCTTCAATGCGGGAACCGCAGCGGCTTATGGCTTAGACAAGGAAGAAGCATTATCTGCTATTACCCTTAATACTGCTAAAATTTTAGGCATTGACGATATCACCGGTTCTATTGAAACGGGAAAAGATGCTAATATTATTATTAGCGAGGGCGATATCCTAGACATGAGAGGCAATCAGGTGACCAAGGCCTTTATTCAAGGACGCGATATTTCTTTGGATAATAAACAAAAACAATTGTACGAGCGCTATAAGCATAAGTATAAGATTAACTAATTAACAGTTTATCCTGTTATTAAAAAGAACCTCTCTATCACAAATGTGGTGGGGAGGTTTTTTTTGTTAACTTAGCGCCATGTCTAAAAAGCTATTTTTATTAGATGCACTAGCATTAATTTATCGTGCGTATTATGCGCTTATTCGCACACCCAGAATTACCACCACGGGCATAAATACCAATGCGCAGTTTGGTTTTACCAATACCCTCTTAGAAATTATTAGAAAAGAAAATCCTACACACATTGCTGTTTGTTTTGATACGCATGCGCCCACAGAACGTCATATCGATTTTACCGATTATAAAGCCAATCGTCAAGAAGCACCTGAAGACCTATTAGATTCTTTGCCCCATATCAAAGCCATCATTGAAGGGTTTAATATTCCGGTCATTGAATACGATGGTTATGAAGCAGATGATATTATTGGAACACTTGCCTGGCAGGCTGCCGCAAAGGGTTATGAGGTTTATATGGTTACACCCGACAAAGATTATGGTCAACTACTTGTAAAACCAAATGTATATATATGGAAGCCGCCGGCTTTTGGCAATAAAGAAGAAATTGTAGATGCAAAAAAAATCTGTGAGAAATGGGATATCGCTAGAGTTGAACAAGTGGTGGATATGTTGGGCTTAATGGGCGACGCTTCAGATAATATTCCAGGCATTCCTGGTGTGGGCGAAAAAACAGCAGCAAAGCTTTTAAAATTATACGACACATTGGAAGGGGTATTAGATAATGCCGATAAAATTACCGGTTCGATGGGTGAAAAAGTAAGGGCTGGAAAAAAATCGGCCATCATGAGTAAAAAGCTCGCCACCATTATTACTAATGTACCGGTTAGTTTTCATGAAGAAGATTTTAGATTAAAAGAAAAAAATAAATCGGCGCTTGCTGATATATTTAATGAATTAGAATTTAAAACCTTGGGCAAAAGAATTTTAGGAGATGAGTTTTCAGTGAGTGGGGGGGCCGGGGCCGTAGATATTGCTACTGCCAAAAAAGAACAAACCGATTTATTTGGAAACACAGTCAATATAAAAATAAAAAATAAAAAAGCAGGGGCTAAAGAAACAGAAGGACAAAATAGTACAGATAAAAATAATGGGCTTCCAGATAATTCTTTAGATAATGATGAAGAAGAAAAAGGCGATGCAGTAGGCGATGAAGACTTGCCTATTGAATTGGTGGTGAATAAAAATAGTGGGAACACCCCACATAATTATAAGGCCATTGTGGGTAAGGAAAATATTCTTTCGCTTGTAAAAGAATTATTAGCGCAAAAAGAAATTTGTATTGATACAGAAACAACGGGCATTAATGCTAATAATGTTGAGCTAGTGGGGTTAAGTTTTTCTTATAAAGAACACGAAGGGTTTTATATTCCTATTGAAAACGAGTTAGATGCTAAAAAAATATTGGCTCTTTTTGAGCCCCTATTTAAAAACAAAGACATTGTTTGGATTGGACAAAACTTGAAATATGATTTCTTAGTGTTGAAGTGGTATGGGGTGGAGTTATTAGGTAAAACCTTTGATACTATGCTGGCACATTATGTTATTGAGCCAGAAGGCAGGCGCAGTATGGATTTACTAAGTGCACAGTTTTTAGGTTACGAGCCTATTTCTATTACGACTTTAATAGGTAAGAAAGGAAAAAACCAGGGCACCATGCGTGATGCCCCCTTGGACCAAGTAACAGAATACGCAGCAGAAGACGCCGATATTACTTTTCAATTAAAAAATTGTTTTACGCCCTTGATTAAAAAGCGCGGGGTAGAAAAAGTATTTAATGAAGTGGAGAACCCGCTGGTGCCTGTACTTGTAGACATGGAATACGAAGGTGTAAAAGTAGATATTGATTTTTTAAATGAATACAGCAAAGTTTTAGAGGTGGATGCTAAGATTAGCGAAGAGCGTGTATATGAACAAGCAGGGGTTCGTTTTAATTTAGCTTCTCCTAAACAATTAGGTGAAGTCTTATTTGATATTTTAAAACTAGATACAAAGGCGAAGAAAACAAAGACGGGTCAATACGCAACAGGGGAAGACGTATTACAAAAAATGGCAGCCAAGCATAAAATAGTAGATGATATTTTAAATTTTAGAGAGTTAACAAAATTAAAATCTACCTATGTCGATTCATTTCCTGAATTAATTAATCCTAAAACAGGTCGCGTGCATACTAACTATGCGCAGGCAGTGGCCGTTACTGGAAGACTTAGTAGTACGAATCCTAATTTACAAAACATACCCATAAGAACAGAACGTGGTAGAGAAATTAGAAAGGCCTTTATTCCTAGAGAGCCCGGTCGAGTGCTCGTAAGCGCCGATTATTCTCAAATTGAACTTCGTATAGTAGCGGCTATTAGTGGTGACCCCAATATGTGTGAGGCCTTTAAACTAGGTAAGGATATTCATACGGCCACCGCTGCTAAAGTATACGGCATTAACGAAGCCGATGTTACCAAAGAAATGCGCTACAAAGCCAAGAGTGTAAACTTTGGAATTATTTATGGACAGGGGGCTTTTGGTTTAGCAGAAAATTTAGCCATTTCTAGAACAGAGGCAAAAGAAATTATAGACAATTATAAAAAAGAGTTTCCAGGTATTCAATTATACATGGATAAGCAAATTAACAATGCCAAAGAATTGGGTTTTGTGGAGACGCTCATGGGAAGAAGACGTTGGTTAAGAGATATTAATAGTAGCAATTTTACGGTCCGTGGTTTTGCAGAAAGAAATGCCATCAACTCTCCTATTCAAGGTTCAGCTGCAGATATGATTAAACTAGCCATGATTAAAATTCATGGTGAAATGAAAAAAACAATTTGGCAGTCTAAAATGATTTTACAAGTACATGATGAATTGGTCTTTGATGCAGTAGAAAAAGAACTACCGGCATTGAAAGAATTAATTTTAAAATGTATGAAAGAAGCCATGGTGCTTCCGAATGGTGTGCCCGTTGAGGCCGAGGTGGGTGTTGGAAAAAATTGGCTAGAGGCGCATTAAATATGAACAACTGTAGTGTTGTCTAATTATTTACTTCCTTCTTTTTATAGACTGGCACAGTGCTGCAGGGCTCTCCATACATGATGCTTTTCACTACTGGTCTAAGTTTCTGCGTAATGGCAATATAGGCCGACTCTCCAACAGGGGTATCTCCGCAACCTTTTATTACCACGCGTTGGTCTATGTAGTCGTTGGTATTAAGGGTATTGATATTTTCAAGTAGTAGTTGTTCTCTTACTTTATTTTCATCTCCAAAATAAACCGCTTTTGCAAAGGGATTAAGGGCAGAGACAATTAACATATTCGCCCACATAGGAATAATAGCATCTGCAGAACAAATAATGCCCACTAACTTGTCTTGGTAAATGGCCCAATCAATACTGAGAAGCGCTGCACGAAATTCTTTTTCTTTTAATATAAGCTCCATAAATAAATAGGGCTTAATATCAAACACAATTATTTCGTTACTTGGAAGTAAACTCGCAAGATCAATGGATAGTATTCCACTTTCCGCCACCTTATTGTTAAACAATTCGGCCATAGAAATTATTTAGTACTAGTAAAGCTTAGACCTGTTGTCTTCAATCTTGGCCACTTTTTTAAAGGAGCTCGCCGATCTAAACATTAAACTTCTTGTTCTTTCTAATAATTCATCTTTAAAGAAATTGGGGTCTTGCCCTGCTTGTTTGGCAGCAATACCATTTACACTTACAGCATACACGCCTGTATTAGCAGCAATGGGTTCACTTACTTTATTAATTAAGGCTTTATTAAAAGCAGCACCCACTAATTTTGGTTCGTTGCCTAGTCCTGTAATCATGGCGAAGCTAAATCCTATACTGTCCGCTCTTTGTATGATTGCTTTAGCATTGGTAGCAATTGATTCAAGGGTTTTGCCCTTTATGGTAGCTTTAATTTTTTCTGCCTTCTTCTTGTCTCTAATAATTCCTTCCACCTGTGGTCTTGCAGCAGTAACACTTGCTAGTCCCGCTTTTTCTTCTGAATTAATTACAGCAACCACATAATTATCACCTTGTTCAAACGACTCTGAAACATCGTTAACCTCTTTTTCATATACCCATCTTACAATATTTCTAGCAGTACCAATACCTTGTATATCAAAATCATTCGCTTTAATACCAACAGCGGGAATGGCTTGTTTGCCTAACTTAACCGCATTAGCATTAAAAGATTTACCATCCTTGCTGCTAGATGCAAATTGTGCCGCTGCAGTTGAAGCAGCATTAATTGTTTCATTACTTGGCATGACCATCTTAGACAAATAAGCAATTTTATAGGCAGGTCCTTTTGCTGTTTGTTTTAATACTTCCATATAGTGGTATCCGAAATCTGTTTTAATAACAGCCTTAGTGCCTACTGGATTATCAAAAGAAAAATCGTTAAAGCTTGGAACCATCTTAGCTTGTGGGAACATCTCATATTTACCGCCGGTTGTTTTACTTCCTGCGTCGTCAGAATATTTAGCAACCATTTCTTCAAAAGAAGCACCGCCCTTAATGGCAAGGCTAATACTATCTGCTAATTTCTTAGCGCTAGAATCTGCTCTAACCTGTTGTCCATTTTGTGGATTAACGGTTGCAATTAAAATATGTCTAACACTTGCGCTATCGGGCCATTGTTTAACACCCAATACTTTGGCAATGGTAAAGTTTCTTCCATCAACATAGGGGCCATACACGCCGCCCACGCCTACATTTAGTACAGAATCTTTTTGAGGAATCTGTAAAGACTTTTTACTAATATAGCTATCATAATAAGGAATCTCTGTTCCTACTTTATTTAAATATTTGGCGGTCTCTGTACTATTTTTAAAATCTTGTTTAAAAATTTCAATGTCGTTTCTTGCCGTAATAGAGTCGGCGGTTGAAGGAGCGGCGCTAAATCCCACAAAAGAAATAGAACGGCTAGCCTCTTCTACTTGGTAAGCTGCGGCGTTTTCTTTTAAATAAGAAGCCACCTCATCATCGCTAACTTTAATGGTGCTATCTAAAATGGTCGTGTAAGGAATACCCACAAAAGAAATGCTTGAAATAGCATTCGCTTCTGCATATTGTTTTTCGCTTAACCATTTTGGAACCTGAACCCCTTTTACAACCATCACCTGGTATTTATTTCTAATTCTGTTTTCAATAGAAGGCTCTATATAAATTTTTTCTATTTGTTTAATTTGCTCTGCGTTTTTACTCTTCTTAATTTGCGCCACTGCTTGTTTAGCATCATTCACCTTAAACTCTCCAGTTGTTTTATCAGTAAACTCTTGTTTAAAAGGAGATTCATTTCCAAACAATACATCAGATAATTCTTTTGTACCCACGGAAAGGCCTAATTTATTTTCTTCATCTTTTAACAAAAGGCGATCTACTTCTTGATTCCATAAATAGCCAATCAGTTGTTCTCTTTTAACCCCCTGGGCTGCATAATTTTGCAACTGAATTTCAAGCTTTTCTTCAAATTCTATTTTATTAATAATTTGACCATTTACTTTACCGAGCGTAGCCGTGTCACTAGCTCCTCTTTTTCTACCAATTCCATCTTGTAAGATGAAGGCAATAAGGGCAATTGCAATAATTGTGAAGATGATCCAAGCACCTCTTTCTCTAATGTTCTGAATAATTGACATATATATATTATTATAGGAGGGCAAAAATAATGTTTTCTATCAAGTAAAACGGGGTATACGCTTAGTTTTTGGGCATAATTAGACATAAAGGGTCTTTAAAAACTAACATAGGGGCCGTGGATAATTAAATATTTCGGGGATATCTATGGTTTTGGGCTGAAATAACCTGCATAAATAAGGAACAACCTTATACCTGTCTTATACTAAACAAGCTTTTGGTGAAAAATTTTTTGGTTTATACCCGTTAATTAACAGTGCGTAATCTGTTAGTTAACTAAAAAATAGAATAAGAAATGAATTAAATTAAAATTAGAGGCCTTATAAAACCCTTGCTACTATTCATTCTTGTTTTAATTTATAATTATTATATATTTTATTAATTATAAGTGTATAACTAAGATATTAAGATATACACAGGCGTAATAGTATTAGTTTATTTATATAAATGTATTAATACTTAATACTACAATAGTAATGCACATATGCTTTTTAAAGGGATCATTTAAAATAAACTACTTTTATTAAGAATAAGAAAACCAGGATCATTTAAATATAAAACAATCAAAACATGCCTATTTTTACCCCTATTTTAGCCCAAATAAATACTTTAAAAATAAATACTAAAAAATACTAAATTTATTACTAAATAGTTAATATCATATAAAATATTGAAAATCAATAAATTAAATAAAAATAAATAAGTATAAATATAAAAACTAAGCAAATTAGTAAAAAAATACTAAATATTTTAGTTTATTAACAATTTATCCCTACCTTCACATAAATATTTAAAGAAAAACATAAAACGACTAACCATGAGTAACCCAAATGTAGAAAAATTAAAAGCCTTAAAACTAACCATTGATAAAATCGACAAAGATTATGGTAAAGGCAGTGTAATGATGATGAATGAAAGAAGCCAAGAACCACAAGAAGTGATTTCTACAGGTTCTATTGGTTTAGACACTGCCCTAGGAATTGGTGGTTTACCAAAAGGAAGAATTGTAGAAATATACGGGCCAGAATCTTCTGGTAAAACAACGGTAGCAATACATGTTATAGCAGAAGCACAAAAGAAAGGTGGTATGTGCGCTATTATCGATGCTGAACATGCATTCGATAGTGCCTATGCGAAAAAATTAGGAGTAGACGTTGATAATTTATTAGTTTCTCAACCAGACTACGGAGAACAAGCCTTAGAAATTGCCGATCGTTTAATTTTATCAGGTGCCATTGATGTACTTGTTATAGATTCAGTGGCAGCGCTAGTTCCAAAGAGTGAACTAGAAGGAGAAATGGGAGATAGTAAAATGGGTTTACATGCAAGATTAATGAGCCAAGCACTAAGAAAATTAACAGCTACTATTAATAAAACAAACACCATTTGTATTTTTATTAACCAGCTAAGAGAAAAAATAGGCGTTGTTTTTGGTAACCCAGAAGTCACCACCGGAGGAAATGCTTTAAAGTTTTATGCCTCTGTAAGACTAGATATTAGAAGAATGGCACAAATAAAAGATGGTGATGAAGCAATAGGAAATAGAGTAAAAGTAAAAGTGGTCAAAAATAAAGTAGCCCCACCTTTTAGAGCAGCAGAGTTTGAAATTATTTTTGGAGAAGGAATAAGTAAAATTGGAGAAATAATTGATATGGGCGTTGAGTTAGAAATCATACAAAAAAGTGGAAGCTGGTTTAGCTATGACAACAACAAACTAGGACAGGGCCGCGATTCTGTAAAAACCATATTACACGACAATCCAGAAATGGCCAATGAAATTGAAGCAAAAATTAGAGCTAAAATTGCTTTAAAAACAGAAGAGGCTGCTAAATAATGATTATGAATTAGTAAAGAATTATTAAAGAAAAACAATAAAGGTTTTGGTTTTTTAGGGTTAGTTAGTATAAACCGCATCAACTATGGTGCGGTTTTTTTATATTTATACAAAAAAGGTGATTACCATTTTAAAACTTTTTATTAAAGCAGCGCTCTGGCTTTTTTGCGCCGAAATAAACACGAAGAATAAATATTTATTAAACACAAGGGGCCCCCTATTAATTATAGCCAATCACCCCAACTCTTTTTTAGATGCCATAATTATTGGCTCTAGATACAACAGAAGAATACATTTTTTAGCAAGAGGCGATGTCTTTACCAAAAGACACCACCGCTTTTTATTAAAGTTATTAAACATGATCCCGGTGTATAGGTTAAGAGAAGGAAAGGAGTTTTTACACCTTAATGAATATGCTTTTTTAGAATCGGCAAGACTATTAAAAAACAAAGAAGCGGTTTTGATTTTTATAGAAGGAACCTGCTTAAATACCAATACTCTTCAACCCTTTAAAAAAGGAACTACTAGAATATTGCAAGCCTGCCACGCAGAACAAGAATTTCCACAAATTCATCTAGCGGGTATTTCCTATAATAATTTTAAAGGAATTGGAAAAAGAGTAAACCTTTGTTTAGATGTTTTTCCAACAGCCAGCGCCATAATAGACGCAAAAGACAGCGTTAATTTTAACAATAATGTTTTCTCAAAACTAGCAGCATTAATACTACCCACTGCCCATACACCCACCATTAAAAAAAACGCGCTTTATTATTTCAATCTTCCCTTTTATAATTTAGTGTATAGCTTTGTAGATAAAAAAACAAGGGGTACTGTGTTTTTTGACTCTGTTTTGTTTGGCGTATTGTTTTTCTTATATCCCCTATACCTAATGTGTATAATAAGCCTTTTGCTATTTATAAGCATACCACAACCAATAATTTTTGTTACCTTGGTCTTATTGTTTTTATTAAGAAATCAAACCTTGTCTATCAGCTAAATTATCCAAATAAAAATGTATGCCTAATAATATTAGAAAACTAGAAAAAAGAAAAAAAATTGCACTTATTGCTCACGACAATAAAAAGAAAGACCTTATTGAGTGGGCGGTTTACAATAAAGTAGCGCTTTCTAAGCATATTCTTGTAGCTACCGGCACCACCGGAAGGTTGGTGGAAGAGGCATTAGACCAACCCGTAAAAAAATTATTAAGCGGACCACTAGGCGGAGACCAACAAATTGGCGCCATGATTGCCACAGGAGATATTGATGTTATCTTTTTCTTTTTTGATCCCATGGAGGCGCAGCCACATGATAGCGATGTGAAAGCTTTATTAAGACTTGCTGTGGCTTGGAACCTGCCCATGGCCTGCGATAGAAGCACAGCCGACTTTTTAATGACCTCTCGTTTTATGCAAGAAGTATATGAATACAAACTACCAGACTACACCCATTATTTAAAAAGAAATATTTAATTTATAACGTATCAATTTATATCTATGAAAAAACAAATTTTTAAAAAATTAAAAATAGCTACAGCGCTTTCTTGTATTGCATTATTTATTGTAAGCAATAACCTGATGGCGCAAACCTCAATACTGGGCTTTAAAACTGTTGAGAAACAAAATAAAATTGAAAAAGATTTTGACGCTCAATTAAATGCAGCAAGAGTGGGACAACACATTAAATTACTTTCCTCTGTTCCACACCATGTGGGTTCTGTGGGAGGAAAATTTGTTTCAGATCAAATAGTAAAAGTATTTAAAGAGGCTGGATGGGATACTAAAACCGAAGTTTATCAATTAATGTTTCCCATGCCCATCACACGTGTTTTGGAAATGTCAGGCGCTACAAACTATAAAGCAAAATTAAAAGAAACCCCCCTTAAAGAAGACGCCACATCCAATCAAGCCGACCAACTACCTACTTATAATTGTTGGAGCGCCGATGGCGATGTTACCGGAAATTTAGTTTTTGTAAACTATGGTTTACCCGAAGACTATGAAACATTAGCTAAATATGGCATTGATGTAAAAGGAAAAATTGTGATTGCAAAATATGGTCGCAGCTGGAGAGGCATTAAACCAAAAGTGGCACAAGAACATGGTGCGATTGGTTGTTTAATTTATTCCGATCCTGTTGATGATGGATATGGTGCAGGTGATGAATACCCAATTGGTTCTTTTAAAAACGATCAAACTGTTCAAAGAGGTTCCATCATGGATATGGTTATTTATCCAGGAGACCCTACCACGCCCAATATCGCATCTACTGCTAATGCTACAAGAGTAGACCACAACAATGCAGTGAACTTATTAAAAATACCGGTGCTTCCCATTAGTTATGGAGATGCAGCCCCTTTGTTAAAAGATATGGCAGGTCCTGTTGCACCAAGAAATTGGGGAGGCGGACTTCCTTTTACTTATCATATTGGACCCAGTAAATCAACGGTGCATTTAAAATTAGCTTTTGACTGGAAACTAAGACCAGGCATTAATGTAATTGCGACTATTAAAGGAGCAGAATTTCCCGATCAATGGATTGTCAGAGGTAATCACCACGATGGTTGGGTAAATGGCGCAGCCGATCCTATAAGTGGCATGGCTGCTGAATTAGAGGAAGCCATTGCTATTGGCGGATTATTAAAACAAGGTTGGAGACCTAAAAGAACCTTGGTGTATTGCGCCTGGGATGCAGAAGAACCAGGACTAATGGGTTCCACAGAATGGGTAGAAGACCATGCTGCTGAATTGCAAGCCAAGGCGGTTGCTTATATAAATTCTGATGGAAACGAAAGAGGATTTTTAGGTGCTGAAGGCTCACACGCATTCGCTCCATTGATAACAGAAATTAGCAAAACAGTATTGGACCCACAAACGGGCGTTACTGTATTTGAAAGAGCAAAAGCATCAAGAGCAACTAGCGCAAATGGAACGGCTGCTAAAAAAGAAGCCTATGCATCCACGAGCTATCCATTAGGAGCCATGGGCTCGGGCTCTGACTATTCTTCTTTTATTCAACACTTAGGAATTCCTTCTTTAAATATTGGATATGGCGGTGAAGGCGAAGGCGGAGAGTATCATTCTATTTATGATTCCTATGATATGTATCGCCGTTTTAAAGACCCTACATTTATTTATGGAGTAACACTAGCACAAACAGCAGGAAGGGTAGCGCTAAGACTAGCCGATGCAGACGTTTTACCTTTTGATTATAGAGTGCTTCATACAACTATTAAAGGATACATTAGTGAATTAATAAATAATGTAGATCAATTAAGAGAGAAGACGCTTATTGAAAACGAACTAGTAAATAAAAAAGCATATACCTATGCAGCAGATCCTACCGAAGGCCTAACCATACCTAAGGTTACGGCCGAAGTTCCTTATATAGATTTTTCTGCTATATTAAACGCATTGGCTAAATTAGAAAAAGCCGCCGCACATGTAGAAGAAATAAAAGCAAGCGGAAATGCTACACAAATAGCTGCTTTAAATTCAAAAATTTATACAGCAGAGCAAAATTTATTATCAGAAACGGGTCTTCCACGCAGACCCTGGTATAAGCATACTATTTACGCACCAGGTTTTTATACAGGATACGGCGTTAAAACGGTTCCGGGTGTGCGAGAAGCAATAGAACAAAAAAATTGGCTAGAAACCAAAGAGCAAATAACAGAAACAGCAAAGGCTATTGAAAAACTTTCTATTTTCTTAGATGCACTATAGCATGTAAATTTGCAAATGCCTTTTCAATTAGAATCCACCTATACCCCGTCGGGCGACCAGCCTACTGCTATACAAGCACTCACCGACGGGGTCTTGGAGGGAGAAAGATACCATACACTTTTAGGAGTAACAGGAAGTGGTAAAACATTTACCATTGCGAACCTTATACAAAATATACAAAGGCCCACACTTGTTTTAACACATAATAAAACATTGGTGGCACAACTATACGGAGAGTTCAAACAATTTTTCCCTAATAACGCAGTAGGTTATTTTGTTTCTTACTATGACTATTATCAACCCGAAGCTTATTTACCCACTTCCGGTGTTTACATTGAAAAAGATTTAAGCATTAATGAAGAGCTTGATAAATTAAGATTACAAGCCACCGCACAATTATTAAGTGGGCGCAGAGATATTATTATTGTAGCCAGTGTGAGTTGTATTTATGGTATGGGTAATCCTACAGAATATGAAAAAGGAATTATAAGAATTAGTGCAGGCATGGTTTTGCCCAGACAAGCTTTTTTACACGCGCTTGTCAATAGTTTATACCACCGCACTGTTACTGAATTTGATAGAGGTTCTTTTAGAGTGAATGGCGACACTGTGGACATTCGACTACCATATGTGGATTACGGATACCGTATTACATTTTTTGGAGATGAAATTGAATCTATTGAAAGTATAGAAGTGGAAAGCGGTAAAAGAATAGAGACCATGGAAAACGCAGCCATCTTTCCAGCCAATTTATATTTAGCTCCTAAGGATTTAGTGCAAGAAATTATATATGAAATTCAAGATGAAATGCGCGCGCAGGTAGAGTATTTTAAAAACACGGGCAAACATATCGAAGCCCAAAGAATAAAAGAGCGTGTTGAATATGATATAGAAATGATTAGAGAGCTAGGATATTGTACGGGTATTGAAAATTATTCCAGGTTTTTTGATAGAAGAAAACCAGGCACTAGGCCCTTTTGTTTATTAGATTATTTCCCCAAGGACTTTTTATGTGTTATAGATGAAAGCCATGTTACCATTCCACAAATATCTGGTATGTATGGAGGAGATAGAAGTAGAAAAATGAATTTAGTGGAATATGGTTTTAGACTTCCAAGCGCCATTGATAACCGCCCGCTAAATTTTAATGAGTTTGAAAATATGGTGGGACAGTCCATTTTTGTTAGCGCTACACCGGGAGAATATGAATTAGAAAAAACAGGAGGTTTAATTATTGAACAAGTGGTAAGACCCACTGGTTTATTGGATCCCCCCATAGAAGTGCGCCCAACGAAAAACCAAATAGACGACCTGCTAGAAGAGATTGCTATGCAAGTAGAAAAGGGAGACCGCGTTTTAGTAACTACTCTTACTAAAAAAATGGCCGAAGAAATGGACCGTTATTTAAGCCGCATTCAAATTAAATCAAAATATATTCATAGCGACATTGATGCACTTGAAAGAGTAGAAATTTTAAGAGAATTAAGATTGGGTGTGATTGATGTACTTGTGGGTGTGAACTTATTAAGAGAGGGCTTAGATTTACCCGAAGTGTCTTTAGTTGTCGTATTAGACGCCGATAAGGAAGGATTTTTAAGAAATGAAAAATCGCTGACGCAAACATCTGGCAGGGCTGCAAGAAATATAAATGGTCGCGTTATATTTTACGCAGATCAAATTACCAAGAGCATGCGACGCACCATGGACGAAACAATTAGAAGAAGGGCCAAGCAAATAAAATACAATGCAGAAAATAATATTATACCCACCACTATTATAAAAAGTATTGAACAGGTAATGGCGCAAAGTGCTGTATTAGATATAAAGGGTTTTACCCTAAATAATATAAATATTAAAACCAGTGACGATCTTGAAATGGTTACAAATGCGTCGGATGAATTCAAGACCATACCACAAATAGAAAAAGCCATTACTCAAACTAAAAAGCAAATGGATAAGTTTGCCAAGGCCTTAGATTTTATGGAAGCAGCCAAATTAAGAGATGAAATGTTTAGGTTAGAAGCACAATTAGAGAAAATGAAAAACGCTTAGAATCTGTAATAAAAAAGAATCTAAATACAACAATACTTAATAAAATAATTATACCAATAGTATTTGTATTAATTTTATACCCATGTCCTCTGTTTTAGAATCTATATATAATGGTTTAATACAAACTACTTGGATAGAAGCCATTGCGGTGATATCGGGTATTATTTCTGTTTGGTATAGCAGAAAAGAAAATATTTTAGTGTTTCCTACGGGCCTATTAAATACGACCATTTATATTTATTTAAGTTTAAAAGGACATTTACTTGGAGAGGCTAGCGTGAATTTATATTATACCATTATGAGTTTGTATGGCTGGTATTTATGGACAAGAAAAAATCAAACGAATCAAGAACTTATTTTACAAATAACGAATAGCAATGCTAGACAAAGAATACAGCAGTTTTTATTTTTTGCTGGCGTCTATGCAATAATTTATTTTTCTTTAGTCTACTTAAAAAAATCCTTTGCATCCGAAGCCATTCCTTGGGCAGATGCACTGGCAAGCGCCTCAGCCTATACCGCCATGTGGTTAATGGCCAAGAAAAAAGTAGAGAGCTGGTTTTGGTGGGTGGTCACCAATATTGCTTCCATACCTTTATATTTTATAAAGGGTTATGCATTTACGAGTGTACAATTTATTGTATTATTAATATTAGCAATTGCAGGATGGATAGAGTGGAGTAAAAAAGCAAATAATGCTAAAAACCCTAATTAAGCTAAATTTGTTAACTAGTATAAAAAACTAAATGCTTAAAGAAATAATTGCTACAAAAACAAAGCTGCAAAAAATAGTGGTTTTAGGTCCCGAGTCAACGGGAAAGTCAACGTTATCTGAAGCCTTGGCCAAACACTATGGAATAGTGGATTGTAAAGAATATGCTCGACAATATTTACATGATAATGGTACTAAATATAATTTCGAAGATTTATTAACAATTGCGAAGGGGCAATTAACAATAGAGCAGCAGGCTATTCAAAAAGCGGAGCAGCTGTTTATAGAAAAATCAAAAAATAAAATAATTATTGACACCAATATGTATGTTATGAAGGTTTGGTGTGAATATGTTTTTAATGATTGCCATACTTTTATTTTAGATCAAATAAATAAAAGAAACTATGATCTCTATCTTTTAGCTGATATAGATCTACCCTGGTCTGCTGATGAAATGCGAGAATATCCCGACGAAAAACCAAGACAGGAATTGTTTGCTATTTATAAAGATATTTTAATCAATCAAAATACACCCTGGGGTATTGTTAGTGGAGCGGGCGATGAGAGAACTCAAAATGCTATTAAATTAATTGATAAAGTTTTAGGGTAATGTATACTAGAACAGATTTATTATAAATACCTATTCTTGTTGAAAGAATAATACTTCTATCATTGATTAGTATCGAACTTTTACTTTTTTAACAAGGCAACTACATCTTCATCTGTTTCTATATTATTCATCTCTCTTAAAATTTGTGGATAGCGCCAAGCCACTCTTCCTGTCATCGGATTAGCAGTGAATTTTTTAGGATTGGGAAAACCCGCCACTATCATAGCGGCCTCAGCCCTAGATAAATTTTTTGCAGACTTATGAAAATAATGTTGCGCCGCAGCCTCCACTCCAAAGCAACCCGGTCCGGTTTCAATTACATTTAAGTATACCTCTAAAATTCTTTGCTTCCCCCAAATAATTTCAATTAAAAAAGTAAAATAGATTTCGGGAATCTTTCTTATGTATTTGTCATAACGCCCACCCTGCCACAAAAAAACATTCTTAGCGGTTTGTTGTGATATCGTGCTAGCACCACCCCCTAAGGGTATCTTAGATTTTTTGTTTTTCTTTTTAGGATGTAAACTTTTTTCAATCGCATCCCAATCAAAACCCATATGATCTGTAAAGGACTGATCCTCGCTAGCCAAGGCGGCTAGCTTAATATTATAGGACATATTATTCCAAGACACATAATCTCTCTTCAATCCTAAACCAAAAGCATTGGTGATTTGTGTGATAGTAATGGGGGGCTCTATAAATTTAGTAATGAGCACATATACTAATGAACTTAAAAAAAGATAAAGAAAAAAGCGGCGTATTTTTTTTAGCACAAATACAATTTATAAAATTTCTACGCTAAAACGTTTTCCGATAGGACGGTAATCGGGATTAGATTTTTTGACCAGCACGCCGGCCAACCAAGCGCTTAAACCAGCCGCGATCTTTGTTATATTCTTAGATTCAAAAATAATGTCACCCTTTATTACAGAATTAATAATATTTAAACTTGCATAGCCAATACCACCTGCTTTCAAAAAAGAACCATTGGTAAATACACTTCTAAAATGTCCTCTGTCTTTAGCAAAGGCCCTTATTTCATTAATATGTAAGACTAGCCGTCCTAATTTGAGTGTATCCTGACCATAGGTTCCAAACATGGTAATAGTTCCTTGTAAAGCAAACTGATTAATTTGAATAGAATCGTCTTTAATCCAATTAATATAGCCGGTAAGCCATTGCGCATTACTAAATTCAAAATTGATATAATCTCCTTCGGTAAACGACCTCACTACCACTCCTCTGTCCTTTAATAACAATAGTTTACCCCCCTGAGCGCTGAGTGCTGTATGCAATAAAGAGACTAGGGACAATAATAGACAAAACCTATAAAAGGATAATTTTTTCACTACAGCAATTTACGAATTTTTTAATAAAGAAAAAGATATATATAGGTTGAAGTGTTTGTATAAATGAGTCGCCATTAATATTGTAGTGCACCATAGAACAGCGCTGCGCTAAATAGTAAAATAATAATACCCGAAATTCGATTTATAATAACCATATTATGCAAAGTAAGCCTAGGTCGAAGCTTACCAGCTAATGCCACTTTTAGTAAATCAGATAACAATACAAACAACAAACAAGTACCGAATACTAGTATTCTATAACTAAGAGGATTATTTGTTTCAGCGGCCGATGCCGAAATAGCAGCAGTCCATGCAAACCAAAATAAAAATACACTAGGGTTTAGTGTGTTCATAAAAAACCCCGATAAAAAAGTAGAGACCAAATCTCTTTTACTCATTAATTTTTCTTTACTATCCTCCCCCCCTTCAAAAACTATTTTTTTAAAAAATAAAGTATACACACTCATCACTAATAAAAAGCCCGCACCCAGCATAGCAATAAAGGTCTTATGTGCTAATGCAAGTGTAAAAAAACCAGTAAAAAAATTGCAAATAAATAATAAAATCATATCACTCATAGAAACACCCGCTACAAAAACATAGCCTGCTTTATGGCCATTGGTTAAACTTTGTTTTAATATTGCAAAAATAACGGGTCCAATAGAAATACTTAAAATAAGTCCCAGTAACAAACCTTTTAAAATGGGGGCAATCATAGTTAAGCTATAAATTTTTTCCAATCATCTAATATACCACCTTTAATAACTCTTGGAAACTTATGCTGGCCGCCCACCTTGCCCTTGCTGCTCATAAAATCCATAAACACAGATTCTTTTAAAACCGTTATAAAAACTTTTTTTAAAGCACTTTTTCTCTCAGTGGCGTAATCGTCATTTAATTCAATTAATTTCTGATCAATATTTTTTATGAGTAAATCGCTATCCACCACTTCGTTACAGGCAACATACCAATGATGTGCAAATAAACTTTCATAGGGCACGCCCGTCACACCAAACTCTGGAATTGATATATTCATTTCCTCACTTACTAGTTGAATAGCCTTATTCATATTATCAACACTAAGGTGTTCACCTACTAAACTTAAAAAATGTTTTGTTCTCCCTGTAATAATAATTTCGGCATTGGTTTTATCAATAAAGCGAATAGTATCTCCAATTAAATAACGCCAAGCACCAGCTACTGTACTAATTAAAATAGCATAATCTTTATTTTCTTCTACTTCATGAATTAATAAAGCATTAGGGCTTTCAACCATCTCTCCATTTTCGTCAAAGTTGTTTTCATCAAAAGGAATAAATTCAAAAAAAATATGTTGGTTGAAGGATAAACGCATACCCACACCATCTTGTTTATCCTGCCATGCCAAGAAGCCCTCGCTGGCCAAATAGGTTTCAATATAGGTGATAGGTTTTCCTAATAATTTTTCAAAACCATGTTTATAAGGCTCAAAGCTTACTCCACCATGCGCAAAAAAATCAAGATTGGGCCATATTTCGTGAATATTATTAAGCTTATATTTTTCAATCACCATTTCAATACACATCTGTATCCAAGCAGGTACCCCTACAATAAATCCAATATCCCAGTCAGGTGCTTTTTCTACAATCTCTTCTAATTTCTTATTCCAATCTCTATTCTTAGCAATTTTTTTACCAGGTTTATAAAAAGGTTGAAACCAAAAAGGGTTTTTTTTCGCAGTAATGCCACTTAGATCACCAGCATAATAACCGGCTTCTTTTTGTAAGTCTGTACTGCCACCCAAGGTAAGCCAGCCCTTACCAATGGATCCAAAATTAACATTGCTATACTTAAACAAACTAATTAGTTGCTTAATCATTAAAATTTTATTGCCTCTTAATAAATCATTGGTAATAGGAATGTATTTACTAGCAGACTCGCTGGTACCACTACTTAAGGCAAAATATTTTATTTTACCCGGCCAACAAATATCTGATTCCCCTTCAAGGGTACGGTGCCACCAGTCCTTATAAATTTTATTATAATTATAGGCAGGTACCGACTGCTGAAAAACCTTATCCGGCTTTTTGCTTAATAAAATTTTATCAAAATGAAACTGCTGGCCAAAAGCGGTATACTTTGCTCGGCGCAGTAATTTTTTGAGCACGCGCAGCTGTGCTCTTTTGGGGCTTCTTGGGGGAATGCCCAAGGCTTTTTGAATACTTTTTGGTAGGTTAATCTCAAAAATTGGCATCTACAGATTCGGGGTTTATTTTTTAAAGATTATCTACAAAAATAGGAATGTTATTCGAGCAAACGCACCTACTTTTGCCATATGATTAAAAATACACTTTTAAAGGCTGTAGAGGCCGGTGGTAAAGAATTAAAGCATTTTTTTAACGGTTCTTTTACAATTTCTAGCAAGGGTTCTCTGAACGACCTCGTAACCGAGGCAGACCATGCTGCAGAAAAGGCCATTTTCAAGGTTATTCAAGAGGCCTTTCCCACCCATTTTATTTTAAGTGAAGAAACAGGTGAAATCAAACAAGATTCCAAAATTAAATGGATTATTGATCCAATAGATGGCACCATCAATTTTGCCAATGGAATTCCTATTTGTTGTGTGAGTATTGGGGTGGAAGAAGAAGGTAAAATGATTTTAGGCGCCGTATACAATCCCCTTATGAATGAACTTTTTATTGCAGAAAAAGGGAAGGGTGCGACTTTAAACGGAAATAAAATTAGGGTAAGCGATAAAGATAATTTATTAAGTAGTTGTTTAGTCACTGGCTTTCCCTATCAATATTTAGATAATGAAAACGGACCCTTACAAATTTTTGAAAAATTAATTCGCAAGGCCATTCCGGTTCGACGATTAGGAAGTGCTGCCATAGATTTATGTTGGACTGCTGCAGGCAGGTTCGATGGATTTTATGAACATAAACTGCAAGCCTGGGATAGTGCTGCAGGTTTTTTAATGGTAGAAGAGGCGGGCGGAAAAGTAACGGACCTAAAAGGAAACCTCTACAGCCCCTACCAGCCGGGCATTATAGCCACCAATGGTAAAATACATGATCAATTATTAGATGTTATAACAGGTGGAAATTTATAAATTATTTTATGTCAACAGAAAGAACTGAAATTGATAAATTAGGCGAATTTGGTTTAATAGACCATCTCACAGAAAATTTTGAAACAAATAATGCCTCTACTATTCTATCGATAGGAGATGATGCAGCCGTGATAGATCATTTTGGAAAACAAACAGTCATTACCACCGATTTATTAATTGAAGGCGTACACTTCGATTTAATGTATACTCCTTTAAAACATTTAGGCTATAAAGCAGTGGTGGTAAACCTAAGTGATATTTATGCAATGAATGCGCTACCTACTCAAATAACGATGAGCATTGCCTTTAGTAATCGATTTAGTTTAGAAGCCTTGGAAGAATTTTATGAAGGGGTGAGTATTGCTTGTGAAAAATACGATGTAGATTTAGTGGGGGGAGATACTTCTACTTCTCAAAAAGGTTTTATTATTTCAGTTACCGCCCTTGGTGAAGTGGCACCGGACAAATATATAAAAAGAAGCACGGCTGAAAGTGGAGACCTGATCTGCGTTTCAGGCGATTTGGGTGCTGCTTTTTTAGGATTAACACTTATGGAGCGCGAGAAAAAAATATTTGTAGAGAATCCAAAAATACAACCCAATTTAGAAAACGAAGATTATATAGTAGGTCGTTTATTAAAACCAGAAGCCAGAAAAGATATTATTGAATTTTTAGAAAATCAACAAATACTAGCTACTTCCATGATGGATATTAGTGATGGCTTAAGTAGTGAGGTTTTGCACTTGTGCAAACAAAGTAATTTAGGATGTAGAATTTATGAAGAAAAAATTCCTATTCATGATGCTAGCCGTGCGGCAGCTTTTAAGTTTGGATTAGACCCCACCGTGTGTGCATTGAATGGTGGAGAGGACTATGAACTTTTATTTACGATGAAACAATCCGATTACGACAAAATAACCCTACAAGAAGAAATTAGTGTGATAGGCTATATGTGTGATAAAGAAGAAGGCGCTAAATTAATTACCAAGGGTAAAAATTTATTTGATATTACCGCACAGGGTTGGAATGCATTTGGAAAATAAAGCAAACTTAGCCTACCATCATTTTAATTAAATTAAGGTCCTCGCTTAAGCAAGCCAGGTCGGCCTTTCCGCCTATTTCAATACAACCTTTAATTGTAGCGTGGTTCATTACCCTGGCCGGATATACGCTACACATTCTTATGGCTTCTCCTAATTCAATACCTACTTTTTCCACTAAGTTTTTTACCGATTTTAATTGCGTTAAGGCAGAGCCACTTAATACACCATGGCTTTCATATTTATCTCCTACAAGTGTATGTTGATACACACCAGTACTAGTAGTGGTTACTGCGTCGGTAATACAAAATAAGCGGTCGCCCATCATTTTTTTAGCAATTTTAATAGCATCAAAATTAACATGATAACCATCTGCAACCAAACTACACATAGCAGTGGGGTGATTAAACAGAGCGCCCACCATACCGGGAGCTCTGTGCTGCAAACTACTCATAGCATTGTATAAATGGGTACCTACTGTTATACCCTTATTTAAAAAACTAGTTGCTATTTCATAAGACCCATTAGTATGTCCTGCAGAAATTACAATATTATTTGCTTGTATTAAATCAATAATTTTTTGATCTACCACTTCAGGTGCAATGGTAATCATACCAATATAATCTTTTCCATATTCAATGATTGCCATCACTTCTTCATAAGAAGGTGAATGAATAATTTCAGCCTGATGTGCGCCTTTTTTTTCTACATTAATCCATGGCCCTTCAATATGGAGCCCCATACAACCCTTACCACCATTAGCTTTATAGGCTCTAACAGCATCAATAGACTTTATAATAATATCATTGGTTTGAGAAGCAATGGTAGGTTGAAAATAAGCAGCACCTCCAGCTAAACAATAACGGTAAGTTTTTTCAATAGTGTCCGCATCAGGAAATTCAGATAACAATTTATTTTCTGCACCATAAATTTGTAAATCAATTAAGGCAGGTATGACTAGTGGCATTGCATTATGAGCATCATAGCCGTCCCCACTTATATTTTTTATAATTCCATTTTCTATTTCAATCACCACTTCCTTTATCCAATCATTCCCTGTAAATAATTTTTGGACAGATAAACTTATGTGCATTGTATTTTAATTTCTAATTATTGAATTTGAAAAAAATCGGCGTCCTTCCAAAAAGGAAATTGATTTCTAGCGGTAGTAAGCTCTTCTTTTTGTAGTGTAATGGTAAATACGTCTTCTTTGTAAGCGCAGTGGTAGAGCACTTCTCCAAGGGGTCCTACAATTAAGGAGTCCCCACTATGTGCTATATTATTGCCATCTATGCCTACTCTATTGACACCAATAGTATAGCACTGGTTTTCAATGGCACGAGCTGTTAATAATGTTTTCCAGGCATGATTTCTTTTCTCTGGCCAATTGGCAACATATAAAAGTATATCATATTCTTCCCCTTGTTGACGCGCCCAAACAGGAAAACGTAAGTCATAACAAACTTGTAAATTTATTTTCCAACCTTTTACACGCGCAATTAATCTTTTGCTTCCTGCTGAATAATGTTGGTCCTCACCCGCAAAAGCAAACAAATGCCTTTTATCATAATAACCTAATTCTCCATTGGGCAAAACCCAAATAAGTCTATTATAAAATCGAGCTTCTTTATTAATATTTTCTTCTTTGATAATTAAAGAGCCTACTATTATTACTTTTTTTAGTGCGGACAACTGCTTCATCCATTCAACGCTAGGCCCATCCATGGTTTCAGCAAACTCAGTAGGTTGCATACTAAAGCCTGTACTAAACATTTCAGGAAGTACCACTACCTCTGTATATTCTTCAATACCCATTATTTTTTTAGCCAATAGTTCTAGGTTGGTCGCTTTATCTTCCCAAACCAAATCGGTTTGTATAAGGGAAAAACTAAGGGTGGATACAGACATTCTTTTTTCTTATTTACTAAAGATACAATATTCAAATAAAATAGCTACTTCTTGTTTAGTGCTTGTATGATGGGACTTATTAAGTTTGATTCAAAGCCCCTTTGATTTAAAAAGGATTGTGTTTTAGCCATGCGACTCATGCCCCTTTCGCCTTTTAATGAATTCCATTTTTTGGTAGCCAGGTTCAATAATGTTTTTTTATAAGCCTCTTCATCAATACAGAGCAATGCCTTTTTTATGTTCACCGGACTTACTCTTTTTTGTTGTAAGGCATATTTTATTTTTTGTTTACCCCATGACTTTATTCTAAAATGACCCCCTGCAAAACTTTCTGCAAATCTTGCTTCATTTAAAAAATTATCTGAAATTAAATCTGAAATTATTTCTTCCACTTCAACAGGGGTCATACCAAAAGCATAGAGCTTATCTCTTACCTCTTGCTGGGCCCTTTCTTGGTAAGCACAAAAATGCCGTATCCTTTGTATAGCCTGCTCTTTGCCTATTCTAATGTTTTGCATTTTGTAGATAAGTATGTCAATAAGAAATGCTAAAATAGCTTTTTAATCTTAAGATTTTGCATTAGTTTCGTTAGTGTTATTTAAGGTTATTTAGCCCAGTAAAACCGTATTATCCTATGAAATTTATCGTTTCTTCTTCTTCGCTTTTAAAACACCTTCAACAAATTTCAGGTGTTATTAATACCAACACTGTTCTTCCAATCTTGGAAGATTTTTTATTCGAAATTGAAGATAAAAAATTAAATATTGTGGCCACAGATTTAGAAACGGTCATGCGCGTTCAAATGGATGTGGAAAGCAAGGCCAATGGTCGTGTTTGTATTCCCGCTAAAATATTAATTGATTCTTTAAAAAATATTGCAGACCAACCCCTTACTTTCAATATAGATAAAAACTATAGCGTAGAAATTACCAGTGATAATGGTAAGTATAAGGTAATGGGAGAAAATCCAGATAATTTTCCGAAAGAACCTACAGCTGATGATACTACTGGCTTTGACATGACGAGTAATAGTTTATTAACGGCTATCAATAAAACATTATTTGCTGTAAGTGGCGATGATTTACGCCCCGCCATGACAGGTGTATTCTTTGAATTAACCAAGGACAGCGTTCAGTTTGTAGCCACCGATGCTCATCGTTTGGTACGTTATAAAAGAACCGATACCAAGGCAAAACAAAACGCTTCTTTCATTGTGCCTAAAAAACCATTGAACTTATTAAAGAACGCTTTACCCGATAACGAAGATCCCATCACTTTAAGTTTTAATAATAATCATCTTTTTGTAGACCATGGTTCTACACAATTAATTTGTCGATTAATTGATGCGCGTTTTCCAGACTATAAAGTAGTTATACCTGCGGATAATCCATACCGTTTAACTGTGAACAAGCATGATTTTCAAAATGCGCTTCGTCGTGTGAATGTATTTAGTAATAAGAGCACGAATCAGGTAGCATTAAATATTACAGGCAATGAATTACAAATGGCAGCCCAAGACATTGACTTTAGTTTTGAAGGTAAT
>Ga0209596_1000220_pt1 | contig 52671 bp, 45 predicted proteins | sample M_130807_MF_Meta_FD_187314 | JGI IMG/M metagenome (GOLD analysis project Ga0209596, IMG submission 187314) | Freshwater microbial communities from Lake Montjoie, Canada to study carbon cycling - M_130807_MF_MetaG (SPAdes) (version 2) | ecosystem: Environmental > Aquatic > Freshwater > Lake...
CCAGTGCCTCCGCTGCCAGTGCCTCCGCTGCCAGTGCCTCCGCTACCAGTGCCTCCGCTGCCAGTGCCTCCGCTGCCAGTGCCTCCGGTGACTCTGATCACTTTTTTTTGTGTACTAAAATGCGTTTTAATTACTTCTGTCATTTTCTTAAAGATGGGACATTCTTCTTGAAACTTAACTTTTGTAGTACATGGCGTTGGTAATTCTTCACCTTCAAACATTACAAATCCAATTTTTCCATTATCGCTATTGTGTGCTTCTTTGCCCATAAACTTTGCATATGGCATCGCTTCAATATATCTACCATTTCGGGCGATATGAACACGCGTTGAGGTCATATTTTTTCTCCCAAATATTGGCAAACCATGTATATGGTATTTACGACCATCTTCGACGATTTCATATAAACTATATGTTGCAGTAGTTTTGCCGATGGTAATCGTAGATTCGTGTGTTTTTATGACATTGTCTGTCTCTATTGCATCATCTAAAGATTGTTTTAGAGATTTCCATTGTTTTGAGTTTTGTTCTAATATTTCTCCACCATTAATTATTTTAATATTGATTTGATAATCTTGATATTTTGATGGTTCGTATCTTGTACGAATTATTTCTTGTAAAGCAACGCTTAGCGTTAAACACGTATTACACTTTCCTAATACAGATATATCAAATTGTATTGTCCATCGTGTTCCGTGATTTGGACAAATATCTTCATTTTCGTCATCTTCAACGTGTTTTGTATCTAATCCATTAAATGGACTATATAATGTATTCAACGCGCCAGATAAACCTTTTCTATCTTGTTTACGCCAAGCACACGACCATTTTGCGTTATTAAAATCTGGCGAAAACTTTGCTAATGTTTTTTTTGAACCATGACCATAAATATTTTCGGTATTATTACTTCCTGTATCTTTTGATGACCAATCTTTCATTCGTTTTTCACTAACTAATCCTTTGCCATTATCTTCAACAATTAATTGACACTCTTTTGTATTTGTAATATTAAACACAATATTTACAATAGATGCATTTCCTGCGCCTAACGCACCATCAATTAATTCCGGTAATACCAATAATGCTTCTGGAAAATCTTCCGAATAAGGAACACCTTCATTTGCCGATGCTCGCCAAAGTCCGTGATAATCGTTTGATGATACGCTCATTTTTAATTATGTTGTTGTTATTTATATCATTTAACATAAATAACAATTCAATTTTTATTTAAATTAAAAAATACCACGGAATAATTTACCTACGATATTTTTACGTGTGTTTTTTTTCGGTCGATAAGATTTATATGTTTTATTTACTGCCCGCTTATTATTTATTTTCGGGTTTATCTTTTTATTCTCTCCATCGTATGTATTCTCTCCATCATATAAATTATTATTTTTTATATACCCGCGTTTAAACGTCTGCCGTTTGTATTTTTTGTTTTTTTTGTTGTTTTTATTTTTTGTATTGGTAGATAGCGTAGAAGAAAGAGAACGTGGAGGAACATATTTCAGAAAATACTTTTCGTATTCTTTCATATCGGGAAGCAGTTTAAGTTCTTTATATTTTTCTGCTTTTTTACTTCTAATGTCGGTTAACGTTTCATCGTTGCCATAACATTCAATCGTAAACCGTTTTAATAATCCTTTCTGGTTTAACCGATTTACCGCTTGAACATTAAATAAATATTGCGCCATACAAAGTATTCGTTCTACGTCATAATAAGGACGGTCTGAAAAGGTAAATGCCAGCAAGAATAATAACATAGTTTCAATCGTTGCTACATTAACCACCTTTTTTTCAATGGAAATCGTATTAAAACTATAACAACCGTTGGGTTTATAAATAAAACAAACGGTATCATTTTCAACCACGACTTCATAATGTTCTAATAACATTTCATCATCAATTTTCGGTTTTTTATTTATTTTTACATTTTTAAAACCCGCATCTTCTAAGCGTTCTTTGACAATAAGTGCCGTCGTCATTGGATCTAACGACAAGACATCAAAATCAGGTACGTGCTGGAGTTGTTTTCTTTGCTGTGCCGGCATATAACGTCCGTATAAACTACTCGCATATCCGCCGATAAATACGACGCCTTCATCAATCATCGTATTTTTCACAATATCATATATGGTATCGTTTAATTCCGCATTTCCAGTAAAATCTCTCATAAAGTTTAATTCTGAACATTTAGGGTTATTTTTTAAAGGATAATGTTTATTTAAGAGGATAAGACGCTTGTATACTTTTTCCCATCGACTGACATCACCCGCCGGACTCGCCAATTCTTGATACATATTTAAGCGTAAAAAATCTGGCGGGGCATACGAGATGCCATTTTTACGGATGGATTTACTTAACAAGACTTTGTATAATGTAGGTTCAAGTTGGGTAATATCGGCAATTTGTATAAAGTTGACATAGAGTTTATACGTACCGACATGTACGCCTGCGCGGACTTCTATATCTAGATAATCTTGTTTAGCATAAATATCGGCGAGTTCTTTTGCGTCCGCAATTGCTTTCGGCGAATAAAAGTCATAGTCAGGAATCTCGATATCTTTATTATAAAATTGGTCATTGACGGGTAAAATATTATTAATTGCGGTACCGCCATAACATATTAGTTTTTTTCTGCGTAAAAACTGTTCTAATATACTGATGATACTGGCAATATCGGAGGACGAGTTCATTTTTTTTCCTGTTTTCGCCTCCGCTTTATCTACCGCATTTCTTAATATACATAATTCTTTTTCTTCAAAAGATAATGTTTTATCATTACATTTTGTTGTCATTTGTTTAACCTATATTAATTATAGATAATAAATTAAACACAATTTGTAATATTAGGATTGCCTGGTGGACTCGAACATTTCGGTGCATAACTAACCTGTTCTGGTGCCAGTTCTGCCGCAGGTATAATCACTTCTACATATCGCAACCGTTCAGGTTTAAGAATAAACGCCGACCCCGCTTGATCAAACAAAAGGGCATAAAACTCCATTTTATCATCAAAGTTTTGAAAAGACATACCAATAAATTGACACCCATATGCTTGTACTAGTGCCGGCGAATAATTCTCGACATTTGCGGAAATATTCGGTAATGCTAACGTCATATTTTGTTTATTGAAATTCGTCAATTCTTCCGCATCCGGCGTGTATTTAATATCATTAAATCTTAATGTGCGCATAAAAGGCGTATTGCTTGCCATATTCACATATTCATTTAATAACGTATCGATGAATAAAGGGTTTGCTTTATCAACGATGATGATAACCTTCTTCATTAATTTACTGAGTTTTATACTACCGAGATTATATCCATTACTTTCGTAACTATATTTTTTACCTAGCAGACGGTTTTCTAACCGATTATATATAGATTTTGCCATCAGGTCATAGATTGTTTTATTATCGCTTTTAATGCGAAAAATAAGGATGAGCGGATCGTTCGGGTTTGGACAATTGCTACCAGCAAAAGCATAATTTTCAATCACATTCATTGCGTCATCAAAGGGAACCATATTATAGGATTCTTTGATATTATAACTCGTCACTGACGAAACGGCAATAACGGGTTTGTTGCTGACGGAATATATTTCAAAATCTAAAGCGCGCACACCTTGTTTAATACAATTTTTTAGCGCGCATACATTCACGAAATCGTTTTTGTTTTTGCCACTCGCACAGCAATTATAAGCAGTCTTAATATAATAATCACGCAAGAGGTATTGATTCGTTGGATTACTCAGATTAACATCGGTAATAAGCGTTGGCGTTTTGTATATCGCTTCAATATTACTACAGTTGGCACTATCTAAATAAAGTTTATTAAATCCCCACCAAAAAATAACAAACAGCAAAAATCCAATCATAATCAACATAAATTGGATAATACCTTCCTGTTTTGAGAAACCCTTGACAATTGGACTATCCGCTAAACCTGTATTTATCATTAACATTGATATTTTTCCGGCGACATTTGCCTTCATTTTTTGCAAGACATTCATTTCATTGATTGTTGCTCCCATAGTTTGTGCTGGTGTAGTTGTTGTTGACATACTATTATTATATTATCTATATTATCTTGTTATTTTATCTGATTAAATTAATATTATACCAATTTATTTATATTTATTTATATATAATTCTTAAATAAAGAGAGTTTAAAAAATAGTTATGTTGTATTTAATATATAAGAGATGCCTGGCGGATTATTAAATTTGGTATCATTTGGTAATCAAAATATAATATTAAATGGAAATCCGTCCAAGACGATGTTTAAAACCAAATATGCTAAATATACGAATTTTGGATTACAAAAGTTTAGAATTGATTTCGACGGTCTTCGAACATTGCGTATGAATGAGTCTTCTCGGTTTAAGTTTAAAATACCCCGTTATGCGGAACTACTGATGGATACTTATTTAGTGGTAACGTTACCTACGATTTGGAGTCCTATTTATCCGCCGACATGTGACGGTAAATGGAAACCGTACGAGTTTCGTTGGATTAAAAATCTCGGCACGCAAATGATTAAAGAGGTGGTTTTTTCCGTTGGAGGACAAACTGTACAAAAGTTTTCAGGACAATATTTATATAATTTGATTGAGCGTGATTTCAATGAAACCAAAAAAAACCTTTACTACAATATGACGGGAAATGTGAAGGAATTAAATGATCCTGCCAATTCGGGTACACGTGTAAATGTCTATCCGAATGCGTATTATGATGGTTCTGATTTAGGCGCAGAACCGTCGATTCGTGCGAGAAAATTATATATACCAATCAATGCGTGGTTTACGCTGGCAGCAAAAATGGCCTTTCCTTTAGTTAGTCTACAGTATAATGAATTGTATATTGACATTGAATTAAGACCAATAAATGAATTATATACGGTGCGTGATGTCACGAGCGATAATATGAATTACCAGCAAGCAAACCAGAATGACGAAATATTTCAGTTTTATCGTTTTTTACAGCAACCGCCAAATGTCGCTTTAGATTATTCCCAGGCAGATAAACGCACGAATTGGGCGGCCGATGTACATCTGATTAGCACCTACGCGTTTTTGACGGAGGATGAAGTAAAAGTGTTTGCGGCGGATAAACAGCAATATTTGATAAAAGAAGTATACGAGTATAAATACCCGAATGTAACCGGTTCAAAAAAAGTATTACTAGATAGTTTGGGTATGGTCGCGAATTGGATGTGGTATTTTCAAAGGAGCGATGCGTATATGCGTAATGAATGGTCAAACTATACGAATTGGCCGTATGATTATTTACCGTCAGATTTACAATACCCGTCTGTACATAACGGATATATGACGATTGATTTAAGTTGTGGATCTTTCACGCCTGCGACCGACCCGAGTACAACCGTCACCGATGAAGGCGTTTATTATAATCAAACGAGTCTATGGGTAACGGGACAATATAATGTAGCAAACCAAAAAGATATTATGCAGACGTGGGGATTACTCTTGGACGGAAAGTATAGAGAGAATGATTTTGATGCGGGTGTGTTTAATTATATAGAAAAATATTCACGGTCGGCAGGCAATTCGCCGGATGGACTGTATTGTTATAATTTCAATCTACATTCGACGCCGTTTGATTTTCAACCGAGTGGAGCAATAAATCTTAGTAAGTTTAAAGATATCGAGTTTGAGTTTACGACTTATCAACCGCCACTAGATCCGTCGGCGCAAATATTTAATATTTGTAATCCGACGGGCGATATCGTGATTGGCGTAAATAAACCGACGTGGCGATTATACGACTATAATTATGATTTGACCGTGTTTGAAGAACGGTTTAATGTACTCACCTTTATGTCAGGTAATGCGGCGTTAATGTATGCTCGATAAATGCGGTGCTGCGCGGTGCGGTGGTGCGGCGCGGTGGCGGCGGCGCCTTTTACATTTATTGATATGGTCGAAAATTAAAGGCGTTGTCTGTAAATAAATCTTGTAAAGGATAATTGCGCGAATGTTGAGATTTGGTATAATCATCAATGGCATCTAATAACTGAAACCGACTAATATGCGTGTCCTCCATCAAATTTTCAGTGAATGTATTAAATATTTCCTGCGTCGACACAGTGTGATATTGAAATGACGCTTTCACAACGTTCGCATACTTCGCATCGTCTTTATCGTATTTTTCAATACGATATTTTGGCAATGGTGCTTTTGTGGTATTCATTTTCGATTTGTCGGGTTTGCTTGTTTTTGCGAGTGATAATAATGTAATAACCCTTTTCAATTTTTTTTCAATAAATAATTTAATACTTAATTATTTATTTAAATGAAATCTACGTGTGGGTAGATTAATGTTTACTTTCGGTGGGGGCTGCGGCGGGGGCTGCGGCGTTTGCTGGATTTGCGGCGTTTGCCTCCATTCTGGGAAGCATTCTGGGCAGCATTCTGCGCAGCGGCAGCATTCTGGGCAGCATTAGCAGCGGCTTTGGCAGCCAAAGCAGCACCTTGAGCATTCTGGGCAGCAGACGCAGCGGACGCACCTTGAGAAGCAGCAAGTGCTTTTGAGGCGGCCTTACGTGCAAACTTTGCCGCAGAGGCAGTGGCGCGCTTAGCAGTTTTCTTTAAACGCATGACGCGGGCTTTCTTCGCTGAGTTTTTACGGGCAGTTCGTCTTCCTGGCATTTATATATATAATAAATATAATAATTATTTTTTATTTTATTAATAAAGTTTTTAAAATAAAATAAATAAAAGAATATAAAAACGCCTAAACTTTTCTTATTACTTTTTAACCATTTTATTTAACCATTTTAAAAACCTTTATAACCCTTTAAAAAGAATTATTGCTTAATTTTAATTTAAAAAATCAAACTCACCATATAGTATCGTTATTCCACCACATACCATCGCCTTTTTTAATATTATAAATTGTCTTAAATAATTCTAAACGAGCCATTGAACAATTGACACGATATTTTTCTAAAGGATGCGGATTCATAATTAATTGAGCCTTTATTGCGTTTTTATATATTTGTTGTTGCCCTTGTATTGCTAAATTCATATACAATTTCGCTAAATTCATTTTCTTAATCCGCGTAGATTCATTATTCACGACTTGATTATCCAGCAAATATGCTTCAACTAATGCCATTCCGGAAATATCTGCTAAATCTTCGCCGACACTAAGTTGCGCGTCAAATTTAATACCATCTCTCGCCGCAAAAGTTTCATATTGATTAACTACATCTTTTACTTTTTTGTTAAAGACTTTACGGTCCGCATCCGTCCACCAATTATTCAAGTTGCCATCCGCATCAAACTTACTGCCGGTATTATCTAAGGCGTGCGATAATTCGTGCCCTAAAGTATACCCGATATAGACTAAATTATATTCTAATCCTCTTTCTTCTAAATCAATAAACGGTTTTTGTAAATAGGCTAAAGGCACATAGATAGAATTACTATTTGGACGATAATAAGCGTTTACCATATAACATTGCGTTCCGGTGATTTTAAACGCATTCCAATCAAATTCGGGAATATCAATTACTTTTGCCCCTTCGAGTTGAATATACTTCTTATGTTTCCACTGAAGCAATAGACCGACATTTGCTAAAGGGTCGTCTGCGCGATAATCAAATATCGGATCATAACGTAGATGTTCCGGTTTGCCTACCACGATTTCTAATTTACGCAATTTTTCTAAAGCGGCCTTTTTCGTAGGCGGTGATAACCATTGATTCACTTCTATTTTTTTGATAAAGAGTTCTTTCAAATCATCTACTAAATGTTTTACGTAATTCACGTATAACGGGTTATAATTATGTTCGACATATTGTTCGGCTAAAAAAGTATTAAACATCAAGGATAATCCAAAGATAGGATATATTTTCGAGGGCATATCTACCGGTTGCCCTTCTAAAAACTTTTTATAAAAGTTATAATGGATATGTCGTAATGAATCTTCAAATCGTATCATCTGTTTAAACTGAATAAATAACCAAAAGGTTTGCCATTGCGGGGTATTCCATTTTTTCTTTAACAAACTCACGACGCATTTAATACCGTTCAAACTCGTGATTACAATTTTATCCGGCGGGGTAGTATATCCCAACTTTTTGGCAAAAGTTTTCCAATCAAAATCATATTTCGTTTCCAATTCGTGTGTTGGAATTTTATTATAATAGTTTGGGTCAGACTTTATATGCGCATCGCATCCAATTTCATTTAGTATTTCCGATTCGACATCCCAAATATCGTGCGGGTTATATTTTTTCGCACGTTCTTTGCCGAGACACGCGACAAAGACCTCTTCGATATATTTGATGTATGCTGTTTTTACCGATTTTTTATATTTCTTTGATTCGGGTTTATCCGTCGGCAAATCAATGTAGATAAGATAATCGTAAATGCCGAGTTGTCCGAACGTCATATGACTGATGTATTGTTTTACATTTTTTTCATCAGGCATAATGTACCAGTGTACGGGCGACATCCAAGATATTGTTTCATTTGAATTTACCATTGATAAAAGTCCATACATGTCGTTATTGGTAATAAAGGTATCCAATTGCGCCACGACGGCATCCACCCTTTTCAATGTTTGTTTGAGGGTATTGTTTTTTAACGACTGATATAAATTACTGATGGCAATTGCTTTTTTTGACGTGGGGTTATTTTTAATATACGTTTCGACATAGTCGATTAATTTATAATAAACTTCTTCTTGTTTAATACGAAAATTATCATACTGAACATAGTATTTTTTCTCCATTTTCTCAATATCATTATTACGAAACCATTCGTCGTTTACGTACCCATAATAATCGTTTTTTATATTATGTATAACTTTAGATATATTTTTTTCATAAAAGTTATCTTTTAAAAATTGGGTATAACGTGCTTTATGTGATTTTAAATGCTTGTATTTGGGATTTGTTTTGAAACTCTTTGAGATTTGCTTAAACTTTTCTAAATTATCTTTGTTTTTATAAAAATTACCCGCATAAGTGCTATATTGCCCCGTCGTACATATTTCGCCCATTTGGGTATCATTATAACATTTCACGCCTACTTTTTTTGTTTTCGATTGACCTGTTTTTATGCTTATACGTCCTTTTTTTATAGAACGATTTTTTAGTTTCATATATATTAGGTCTATAATATTATGTGAAATAATATATATATATTTGGTAAAACAATACAATTATATTATTTAATATAATATATACATACAACAATGAGTAGTGGGTTAGATCGTCGTGATGAAACGGTTACAAAAAAAGAAGAAGATGAAAAAAAAAATTGGAATGATCCTGCGAATTGGGTCAACTTTATTAAATCGCTTTTATTTTATTTTGTCGCAACCTTAGTATTAGGACTTGTTGGGTCAAACTTTATATGGTTAACTCGGCAAGGTAGTACGCTAGAACACATCTTGCCTGACCTAGAAGACGACCCATTTTATAATTCGAAATATATCGACGTTGATATGGAAAAAGCAAATAATTCAGAAAATTGTGATGATAATGAGAGTAATACTTTGACTGAAAAAATAAAGGCAGATAACTTTCCATATAATCTCAAACGCGCTCGAGAGACACATAGCGATTTATCGGTTGGCGAACGTCTTGGCAGTTGGTTTGGATGGATAACCGAGGCTACGTTCATATTCAACCGCGGATTAATAAAAAGTTGGATTCAAATGTTCTCGCCAATAGGTGGTTCGCCACTTGGAAATGAAGTATTTTTAATTTTTATAATTGCGCCGTTAACTGGATTTTTGAGTATTATTGCGGGTTTTACAGGGTTTGGTGTTGCTTGTTCATCCGCCTTTAAAACGGATGTGGTCGTATCAGTATGGGGATTATTTTTATGGTTTTTTTGGGCAGTAACTATACTAATGGGTGCCGTTATGTTTATACGGTTAGTTGCGCTGCTGTTATTATATCCAATTCATAACGGATGGAAAACCGTGTCATCTATCTTTCGCTGTAACGCATTACCGCTCGCTATATTATTTGGATTTTTTACAGTGGGTTCGGCGTACGATACGTTAGATAGTACCGTGTCAGGAGCAATGGGTATTGTCTATTTAACTCTCGTCATTATTGCTATTGTTAAAAAAATAAAAGAAAAATCCGATAATGCTTAACTTATAATTTATATCATATTTTTTGTATAAGTATTATAATAATTATATTACTTATATTAATATAAACCGTTAATTCTATTACTATCTATTAGTAATTAAATATGGATACAACGATGGATACAACAACAACAACAACAACGATGGTAAAAAATACGACGCAATTTAATCCGTCATCTATGTTACCCTTTGTCAGTGTATGTACCCCTACATTTAATCGCCGTCCATTTATCCCCTACATGATAAAATGTTTTGAACATCAAGAATATCCCAAAGACCGTCTGGAATGGATTATTGTAGATGATGGTACCGATAAAATTGACGATTTAGTGAAACATATCCCGCAAGTAAAATATTTTAAATATGACGGCAAAATGACCCTCGGCAAAAAACGTAATTTGATGCATAAAAAATGTAAGGGGGATATTATTGTCTATATGGACGACGACGACTATTATCCGCCCGAGCGAATCTCGCATGCCGTCGAAATGTTATTAAAAAATCCGAAAGCATTATGTAGCGGGAGTAGTGAAATATATATTTATTTTAAACATATTGCCAAGATGTATCAATTTGGTCCTTATGCGCCAACGCATTCTACGGCCGGTACGTTTGCGTTTCGACGCGAGTTGTTAAATCTAACTCGCTACGACGATACGGCAGCACTTGCCGAAGAAAAACATTTCCTTAAAGATTATACGATACCTTTCGTCCAATTGGAACCTTTAAAAACCATTTTAGTGTTTTCGCATATACATAATACTTTTGATAAAAGGCGGTTATTACAGAATCCCAACCCTGAAGTTACTAAAGAATCTAATAAAACCGTCGAGATGTTTATTAAAGACCCTGATATGCGCGATTTTTATATGAACCGTATTGAAAACTTATTAAAACCATATGAACCGGGACGTCCAGTGATGAAACCTGACGTCATTACGCAAATGGTCCGTATTGAAAAAGAACGTAAGAAAGAAATGGAGCGGTTACAACAATTAAATCAACAAGCTGGCGCTATTACATTAAAAACTAGCGATGGCGATATGAAACAATTAACAATGGAAGAAGTTGTACAGATATTACAACAACAACAGAACCATATTAACCAATTATCTAACATCTTACAAGAAAAAGATAGAGAGATTCAGCGATTAAATGAAGCATTGAATGCCTATAAAAAATAAAATAGGTAAATGCGATATATATATAATATGATATGATATATAATATGATATATTATATACGTAAATGTATTAAAGATAGGATATTAATAATACATTAATGTCAATAGATTTAACCGATATAACCGATATAACCGATAAAGCATTACACGATGCGTTGGAAATACTTATAAAAAAGTATAAAGACAATGAATACGTATACGGACGTTTGACAAATTATATCGAGCATTCATTGCCGACATCTTTAAATAACGCAATTGAAATACAGAAACAGAGAGAAGAACGAAAACAGCAATTAAATACGGACCGCGATGAGTTTACAACACGTTTCTTACATAAAAACAATTATTTTTATTGCCAACAAACCGAGATTTTTTTGAAATATGATGGGACACATTTTGTCGTATACAGCGAAGATGATATTCAACACCAAATATTGACGACCATTTCCTCCGAAAAATGCCTCCGCGAATGGAAACACAAAGTTAATAAAAACATAATAAAACGCATTAAAGAGCGCTCCCCATTACACGCCATACCCGAATCGGCAACCATACAATACGTGATTAATATGTTATGTCCTGCGGTATTCCCTTACCGAAATCACGTGAAATATTTTTTGACTATTATCGGGGAAAGTTTGTTAGCAAAAACCGATATAAAAATTGATAGCAGTATGGAAAATAAACACGGCACATTTAATCCACCCACTTATATCGTCTCGCCGAACTTAACGGAAATAATCCGAGAGATTGGTAATAAAGCATATATTTATTGTGGATTGGCAAATCTTGGGAATAACATTAAATATAAATACCACGACCACGCGTATAAAGATTGCCGCTTATTATTTATTGAAAACGAGCATACCTTGCCACGAAAAAAAATAATGGTTCCGAATAATTTGGGGAAATATATGATTGATGTATTATGTGTTGCCGCATATTATGTGAGCAAATATGGCAGCGCTGACCGTTTTTTACAAAATTGTAGTGAAACTAAATTAGTAGAACACGCTTTATTTTTATCAAAAAATACACAGGAAGGTATTGTAAATATGTTTATTGAAAAGTCTTTTACGTTATCTACGACCTCGACCATAAATACGAAGAATATGTTTTTTATTTGGAAAAAATTTTTAGATGAAAAAGCAATACCAAATATTATTTTTTATGAACCTCTGAAAACGATTTTGAAAGAGCGCTTGAAATATGATGAAGAAAATGATTGTTTTATTGGCATTACTAGCATACATTTACCTTTAGTTGTGAATTTTATGAAATTTTGGGAAGAAACGATTGTGGAAACGGATGGAATGGTGGCAAATGATAATGGGGTGGCAAATGATACGATGCCGCCCGAAGAAACCTTGACACATATGATGCTTGATTATGAATTGGAAATAGATGAACTCTGTTGTTTATTTAAAGGGTGGTCAACAATTGGCAAAAACGTAAATGATTCTTTGATTTTAGAACTTATCCGGCATTTTTATCCCGATGTAGTTATTACGGATAATAAATATATGTTTAATTTAAAATCTAAATTGTGGAATAAACGGGCGGAAGTGTTAACATCTCTCGAACAATTTAAACTCGACTGTAAAAAGAATGAATTATTAACTGCTGTTTCTATTTACGACACATACAAGTTTTATTCGGATAATTCAACTCGAAATAAATATAATTTATTAGTAAGTAAACATTATTTTGAAAAGTGTGTTAATCGCGAATTAATAGAACATATACATATGGAAGGCGGTATCATATTGTCTACGTGGTGGAAGTAGAATTAATAATCAACTCCGTATATATAATTATATTGTTGTATATAATTATATTGTTGTATATAATTATATTTTGGTTACCTTACCCAATAGTAATTTACTTTCGGGATTTGCGGGATTTGCGAGACTTGCGAGATTTGACTGAACCCACTTTTACGTGCCCAAACGTACCTTTTCGTGTTAAAAAACCGGCTTTAACTAATCGATTATCGCGTTTAGCAGTGGCATGCTTTTTCTTTGAAACAATACGTCCGTTTTTGTTCATAATCAAATCATCTTTTTTCAGACCGCCGGGTGTTTTAAACGCAGTGCTGTGCCATACTTGGGCACGAGAACCTTCCAAGTTTTCAAACGTTTTCCCGTTTATATGGTATTTTCCATCGGCAGCTTTCATATGTTTGTGGACCATTTCTTATATATGTTATAAAGAAAATTAATTTAAAAAATAGGAAAATCTAAGTTGCGGATAATAATTGCTAAATAAATGAATTAAAAACGACAAATAAAAAACGACAAAAATAAAATAGTCTAAATCTAAAAACGCTAAAACTTATTTCGTGGCGGAACTGTTGGCGGTATATTATTATTATTTACAATAATCCAACCTTGACCTTTACAACCCGCATTTTTCAATTGCACTAAAACAGAATAACGCATTGCTAGTGTATTTGCGGTAATTATTAGGCGCGGAACTTTGACGGGCAGTGGGCATTTACATACCACCATTCTTACCTTTAATATTAGGTTTGATTTTATTATCGCACCGCATAGATATTATTATCGCACCGCATAGATATTATTATCGGTTGAATTCATATAAATAATTCCATTGGAATCAATCGTGGGTTGTGATAGACGATAATTCGTTCCAATCGTTTGCTGCCATAACGTATTAAAACTCGTGCCGGTATCCGTTACACAAAACAAGTCACAATTGAGCGTTAACGCATTAATTGCTGTGAAAAAAAGTCTGCCGGTAGTGTCAATCGTTAGCGTACTATAATAAACGTATGGAATTATATTATATTGATTATAGGTCCATTTTGCGACACCAGTGACACGATTAATTGCGAAGAGATAAGCGATTGAACTTAAATAAATGGTATTTCCGTTAATAGCGACGGTATTATAATATGGACCAATCGGTTGATTATACGAAAAGTCCCAATTTTTTGCGCCATTCGTCGGAGATAACGAATATAATACCCCGTTCATATATGAACCATTTCCAATAATAATATTATCGCTCGCATCGACGGCCGGCGAACTATAAATCGGATGAATTAGAGGTACCCCGTCATTTGTAGAAAAACGCCATTTTAAAGTACCAAACAGTGTATTGACGGCATAAATGTATCCATCCGTCGATCCAAAATAAACTGTCATTTCATCTTTACTTAACGCCGGCGAAGAATAAATCACGCCGCCCGTAGAATAGGGTTGAACCCAATCGTTGTAAGGAAATGTGATACCATCGCGTATGGCATACATATTTGAACCCGACGCAAAATAGATGATATTTCTTGAACTAATGATAGGCGAAGACTGTAAAGGACCACCCGTGTTAGTATTATACGCCCAATTAATCGTGCCATCACGATTGACCGCGTATAAAATGCCCCCATTTGACCCGATATAAATAATATTATAGGGCGAAATCATCGGCGTCGTATATATTGCGTTAGGCGCGTCAATGCCTGAATTGGTGATGACGGGGAGTTGAAGTTGCCAATTGCGTGCGCCGGGATTAGTAACTGTATTAATCGAATGTAAATATCCATCCCCCGACCCGATATATAACGCATTGCTTACATCCATTGCGAACGAGGGCAATACATATAGATTAGCAGTATTAAATAGCGGATATTGCCAGTAGTTTGACGGAGAAAATATATTGTTCTGATAAATACTTTTGCCTGTATGTTGCGGATTTAACATGTACATTGCTACAATTTGGGTGTTGATTGGTATACTGGGTATACTGCCACTCAGATTATAGATACGTCCATTATTTGTACCGAACCATATATTATTATCTTTACCAATAATCGGCGCCGAAGTAATTGCCCCATTTGCCTGATACCGCCAATTAATACTATGCTCGATGCCATCAATTGCGTATATATAATTATTAAAAGTGCCAAAAAATACATTATTTGACGCATCAATAACCGGCGTCGAATTGTATAAAAGAGCACTACCTGCCGTAACGGGCAGCGTATCCGGCAAGATATATTTCCATTCAAATACGCCATTTAAAGTGTCTATTATGTTTATAGCGGTATTCGAGGTCATATAGAGATTATTTGCTGGACCGATAGCAATCGACGAGATATTTGTATCACTGATATCAACCGGCGCCCATAACGGCGTCGGCGTATTCGCACTAATATCATACCCATAGACTTTACCATTATTGGCGGCCGTATAGACAAAACGGTTACCTTCAATGGTGGGATTACTTAGTATACCCGAAATATCAATACTCCAGCGGGTTCTCGTCGGTAAAGTATTTGTCGACATGTCTAATACCGTTAAACGCGAGATGTTTGTAACGACGTCGCTACTCGTGACACATAACCGAGACCGCGCGACATCCATTGCAACCGCACTCTCGCGAACCGTGGGATTATAACTAATATCGTATTGCCAATTCTTGACGCCTAAGGAAAATTGGTCGGTTATAGAATAAATCGTGCCGGCACTTGTACCTAGATATATATTATTACTTGCATCCAATATCGGCGCAATAGTCGGGTTGCCGTTGACTTCTAACGTCCATTTAATTAATGGCACATTATTAATATCAATGATTGCGTATAAATAACCAACGGAAGCACCGGGCGTGGTTTTTATCGTAGATACATAAATCGTACCATCAATACTAATGGCGGGCGTGCCTATAAAACGATAACCTGCCGTGCTACAGGTAGAAGACCATAACAAGGTTTTGTCGTGATTATACATGTATAATATGCCATTGCCTGATACAAAACATATATCGTTGTCAAAATTAACGACAATGGGATAGGGATTTGCTAAAGTGGGGGTTACAAGCCAATCAACGGCAGATGGGTCCCGTGCGGGTCCAGTATACGTGCTTTGATTTGTATGTTGTGGATTTAACATGTACATATTTACAATCGGACTCTCTAGAAATTGTTTGGTGGTCCAATAAATGGTGATTTCGCCGTTACTGCCATTTGAATTAATTATGCCGCCGTTGTTGCCGAAACCGGTGTACGCATTAATCACGCCATTTCCAAACGATCCACCGCCGCCGCCGCCGCCGACTCTACCGCCGGCTCCACCGCCATAACCCGCCCCACCGCCGCCGCCCGCAAATGATCCGCCGCTACCACCGCCGCCGCCATTATATCTAACATCGGTCGGTTGTAAAAACTCGTAATCATATCCATTTACACTGCCGACCAAACCACCATAACCGCCATTCCCGATTTTATTAGAATTGCCGCCGGGTCCACCGCCAACACCGCCACCGGAGGTACCGACCACGCCGCCGTTAGCGCCGCCCGTTCCGCGTCCTCCGATACCGCCGACCGCGCTGCTAGTTGTACCGCCACCGCCGCCGCCCCCCGCAATAACATTAATAACACGGTTATCGTATTTATCATAAGATATGACGGAACACATACCACCGCCTCCGGCACTTGCTAATCCCATTTGCGATACGGTCCCGTTTCCACCATAATTATATCTTGGATCATTTCCGCCTGGACTGAGACCACCCGCGTACGGCGCAATCGTCTTGCCGCCGCCACCCACATTTATATAAACGGTTTGCGGTACATACTGATTTAAATATTGAAATTGGGCAAAAACATAACCACCGCCGCCGCCGCCCGCATATTGACTGCCGGCACCACCAGCACCTTTTATGCGAATATTTACATATCGTACATTTACGGGTTTTTCCCAAGTAGTCGGTTGACCTGTATAACTAAATGTCTGCGAAAATTCAAACGCCATATATAATAACTACTCTTTTATTATTCAAATATTACAAAATGTTATATTATAAAAATAAAATTGAATATGACTTGTAGATATTAACCTTATATAAATCAGTTGCCGTACATAAAACAAAATGAGTGCCTCTTCTTCAAAGACAACGTCCAATACAACAACGTCCTCCAAGACATCTGCTGCCAGTGATGATAAAAATGCGCTTGCCCATAAATATCAAAAAAAGACGGATAAACAGCACGTACTGGATACGCCAGATACTTATACTGGTTCCATGACGAGTACGGATTATGATACCTATATTTATAATGACAAGGTTATTAGTGCCGGTGCCGGTGCTTGTGCCGCCGATACGGACGTCGTGATGATTATACCTAAACCCGTGTTTATTGTGCCGGGGTTGTATAAAATCGTCGATGAAGCATTTGTGAATGCGCGCGATCAAGTCGTCCGAATGGCACAATTGATTGCCAGCGGTCAAGCGGACACGACTTATCCCGTCACGGAAATTAATATTACAACTAATGCGGTCGATGGTACCATCACGATTTACAATAACGGCAACGGTATTGATATTGCTAAACACCCCGTTGAATCTATATGGATTCCGGAACTTATCTTTGCTCATCTGCGTACATCCACCAATTATGACCAAACCGAAAAAAAGACGACCGGCGGTAAAAACGGGTTTGGTATTAAACTTGCGTTTATTTGGTCCACGTGGGCACGTATTGAAACTGTCGACCACGTGCGTGGATTAAAATATGTCCAAGAGTTTGAAAATAATCTGGATATTATTAAACCGCCGACCATCACAAAATATACAAAAAAACCTTATACCTCCGTCGCTTTTAAACCCGACTTTAAACGGATGGGACTGACCGGTCTTACACCGGATATGCTGTCATTATTAAAACGTCGCGCCTTTGATTTGGCGGCAGTCACCGACAAATCCGTCAAGGTCAAGTATAACGACGAAATCATTCCCGTCAAAAACTTCTTAAATTATGTCGACCTATATGTCGGTAGTAAATCCACCGTCGGACGCGTCCACGAAGAAGCGAATGAACGGTGGGAATATGTCGTGTGTTTAGCACCCAAAGAAGAGTTTACGCAAGTGTCGTTTGTCAATGGCATCTTTACGGGGAAAGGCGGTAAACACGTCGAATATATTCTCAACCAGATTGTACGAAAAATGACGGTCTATATTAAACAAAAGAAAAAGGTCGATGTCAAACCCAATACTATCAAAGAACAGATTTTCCTCTTTGTGCGTTGTGTGATTGATAATCCATCTTTTGATAGTCAAACCAAAGATTATTTAAACACGCCCGTCGCGAGTTTTGGGTCCTCGTGTGAGATTAGCGACAAGTTTATTGAAAAGGCCGCGAAATTAGGTATTATGGATGCGGCGTGCGAACTCACTGAAGTAAAAACCACGAAAGCCATAAAAACCAAAGACGGCGTCAAGAGTAAATCGATTCGCGGTATTCCGAAATTAGTGGACGCGAATGATGCAGGCGGTCCAAATAGCGATAAATGTATCTTGATTTTATGCGAAGGAGATTCAGCGAAAGCCGGTATTATTAGCGGTTTATCGACGACTGACCGTAATACGATTGGCGTCTACCCGCTCCGCGGTAAACTCTTTAATGTGCGCGGCGAAACGCCAAAACGCATCTCTGAAGTAAAAGAAATCCACGAAATTAAACAAATCGTCGGTCTTGAAGCAGGACGAAAATACAAAATCGAAGAAGCGAAAAAGTTATTACGGTACGGTAAAGTAATGTTTATGACCGACCAAGATTTAGACGGGAGTCATATTAAAGGGTTATGTATTAATCTCTTTGACGCGGAATGGAGTACTTTATTAGACATTCCGGGTTTTATTGGTTTTATGAATACCCCGATTATTAAAGCCCGGAAAGGCACCCAAGAACGGTTATTCTATAATGACGGCGAATATGCCGAATGGAAAAAATCGACGACAACGACAAAAGGGTGGGCGATTAAATATTACAAAGGATTAGGCACTAGTACCGGCAAAGAGTTTAAAGAATACTTTGCCAATAAGAAAATCGTAAACTTTGTGAGTACGGGCGATAAGAGTCGTGATGCGATTGATAAAGTATTTAATAAGAAACGGGCAGGGGACCGTAAAGAGTGGTTAGAAAATTATGACCGTAATGTGTATTTGGATACGAATAAATCTGAAGTCGCGTATGAAGAGTTTATCGGTGAAGAGATGATTCATTTCTCAAAATACGATTGTGAGCGGTCTATCCCCAACGGTATTGATGGATTGAAAACCAGTCAACGCAAGATTCTCTTTACGTGTCTCGCGCGAAACCTTACCGCGGAAGTAAAGGTGGCACAACTCGGTGGCGCCGTTTCAGAAAAAAGTCGTTATCACCACGGCGAGCAAAGTCTCTATGGCGCGATTGTTAATATGGCGCAAAACTTTGTCGGTTCCAACAATATTCATTTACTTGAACCGAATGGACAGTTTGGGACGCGTTTACAGGGCGGAGATGATGCGGCCAGCGAAAGGTATATTTGTACGCAATTAAATAAACTGACGCGGTTAATCTATCCTGCGGCGGATGACGCGATTTTAACTTATCTCGAAGATGACGGGACGCCCGTTGAACCAATGTTCTATGTGCCGATTATTCCGATGCAACTCGTGAATGGCGGTAAAGGTATTGGCACAGGGTTTAGTACCGATATTATGAATTATGACCCTTTAGTGTTGATGGATTATGTCAAGGGCATCCTCGAACAAAAACTTACGACAAGTGTGGCGGTCGTCGTTGGTGCTGCCGTTGTTGACGCACCGAAAATCCCGCTCGTACCCTATTATGCGGGATTTAAAGGCACCATACGCGCCTTAACTGAAAGTAAGTATTTGATTAAAGGGGTCTATCAAATCCTTTCCGATAAACAAGTCCGCGTGACGGAATTACCGGTTGGCACGTGGACGGACGATTATAAAAAGTATATCGAAGAATTAATTGACGTGAAACCGGTCGCGGCAACGGCAGCGGCAACGGCAACGGCAGGAGAGAAGAACGACGGTAAAAAGAAAACGAGTAAAAAGTCTGCCACCGGCGCCACCACCACCACCACGGTCGGCGGCGGCGGTGCCGGTAGTGCGGGTGGTCCACAAGTAAAAGATTATGTGGATATGAGCACAGACACTCTTGTTGATATTACGATTACCTTTGCGCCGGGCGTGATTGCGGTCTTAAAAGATGAACCTACCGAGCACGAATGTACCGCGTTGGAAAAATTATTGAAATTGTATACGACCCGCACGACCACTAATATGCACGTGTTTGAAGAAAACGAGAAATTAATTAAAGTAGCAAATGCGGAAGAATTAATTACGCGTTATATGACCGTGCGGATGGACTATTACATTAAACGTAAAGCACATCAAGTCGTCGAATTAGAAAAAGAAGCGCTGGTCTTGACGAATAAGGCACGCTTTATTACAGAATTGTTAGAGGATACCCTCGATTTACGTAAAAAGAAAACGGTCGAAGTGTCGGCAATATTGAAAGAACGGCAATATGCGGTGATTGATGAAGATAGCGATTATAAGTATCTTGTGCGGTTGCCGATGGATAGCGTCACTGAAGAAAATATCGCGAAAATTATGGCAGAACGTGATGCGAAAAATGCCGCATTAAATAAATTGAAAAGTACCACGGAAACACAACTATGGTTAAATGAACTCGCTGAATTACGAGCAGAATATAACAAGATGTTACAAGTGAAAAAGACGGAAGACAATAAACCCGCGGCAGGGGCAGCAAGAGCAGGAGCAGCAGGAGCAGCAGGTACGAAAAAGATTGTCAAAGTCGTGAAAAATAAGACGTAAATGTAATAATAATAATAAATGTATAAAAATAAATAAAAAATTGTTTATTTATTTATTTTTATTTTATGACCTGTTAAAGATTATTAAAATATTTTCTTTTTATGATGATACTTGACGATATTGATAATATCTTTATTGTATTGCTCTGCTTGTACTTGCTGCTCCTGCTGCTCTGCTTGTGCCTGCTGCTCTGCTTGCTGCTCTGCTTGCTGCTCTGCTTGTCCTTGCTCGTGCTCTTCCTCTACAATTTCTTCACACGCAGCACTGCCGTAATTTGTTGTGGAGGGGTCATAACAACAACGAATGCTTTGACTTCTACCTAGCATTCTTGATTGCGGACCTCTTGCTGCCGGTGCTGGTGCTGCTGCTACGCTTGCTGCCGGTGCTGCTGCTGCCGGTGCTGGTGCTGCTGCTGCTACGCTTGCTGCTTGTTCTTCGGCGAGGCGGTTTGCCGCACATTCCATACGATAAAGCGTGCGTAAAGATACAGTATGTTCAACCGGATTCCCTTCATAGACTGAACGTTTGTTATTATTATATTCGGTTTCTTCTAGCATTGTTGCGGCGCTTGCTTGTTGTTGTTGTTGTTCTTGGTTCATCATTTTCGTTATTATGGTTGTTGCGGGGTTTATCTGTTTTAATTACTTTTAATTGTAATTCAATTTTTTTCATATATATATTTATTTTCTAAAACCAAGGTTTTAATTCTAATTGTTTACCATACGTCGTCGCGAGAATAGGTAAAGCAAGTGGCGTCACCAGTGTACTTGCGTCCCGCCGATATTTAATATAACTTTCTGCTTCCGTGTACACTTGTTTTATCGCATAATCAAATACTGCTTTATTTAAATCGTTGATTTGTCCGGCAATATTAGTGGGTAAATTTTTCGAATATTGTAAAAAGATAGCCCGCATAATAATTTGTAATTCTTCTATACTTTGTTCGCCAATCACAAATTGTTGATTTGATTTATTATAGACGCCTGCTCGAATACCATTTTGTAATATTTGAATGTTTTCTTTACTAAAATAGGCATTGGATAAAGGGGTATCATACCAATTGCCTTTTAAAGCATCTCGGAATGAATATTTAGTACTATTTAACGGAATCCGGTCCGTCATTGCAAAACGGTCGGCAATATTTGGACCTAATATATTAACTCTACCATTACTTACGATTGACGACGACGACATCTATAAAAACTATATAGAAAATTATTTACAAAATATATATATATCTATTTATGAATAGACTCAACACTATTTTTGTTATACTATAATATTTTGTTATACTATAATATAGCATTTAATGTCATTTCAAGATACAGTTTTAACCGTCGCAATTACAATATTAATCATCGCTTTATGTTTTATTGGTATTTCCTTGTACAATCAAAAATATAATTCAGATTATCCGCCAACTATTGCTAATTGTCCTGATTATTGGGAAGATCAATCAGACAGCAATAATGGCGCAAAATGTGTGAATGTAAAAAATCTAGGAAATCCGTCGTGCTCGAATTCAATGGATTTTTCGACAGGACAATGGATGGGCGATAGCGGTAAATGTAATAAATCGAAATGGGCGAAAACCTGTAATTTGACTTGGGATGGTATTTCGGATAATACCAAAATATGTGGAGTTTAGTAATACATACTATAAAAAATTAGCATATAAAAACAATCCAATAGTTGATATTAATATTCATAATAATAGTATGAACTATATAAATTATAATAAAATACTTGAGAGAACTGCCGTCGAAGAAGAAATCACCAAAATATTATTACATTTTGAAAAAAATAAAGGCAATGTGACATTTAAAAAAGGGATATATATTTATGGCGCACCCGGTAGTGGTAAAACGGATTTTGTTATGCGAATATTAAAACGTCTCAACTATGATGTCATAAAATATGATGCTAGCGACATTCGTAATAAATCCATCATTGATACGATTACGAAAAATAGTATGGCAGAAAAAAATGTGATAAGTATGTTTCACGCAAAAGCAAAACCGATTGCTATTATTATGGACGAAATCGACGGGATGAATAACGGGGATAAAGGCGGTATTAATTACTTGATAAAAATAATACGGCAAAAGAAAACCAAGAAACAAAAATTAGAAGAGTATTCGTATAACCCGATTATATGTATTAGCAACTATCACGTCGATAAAAAAATAAAAGAATTGATGAAAGTGTGTAATACCTTTGAATTAAAAAGTCCATTACCGCACCAGATTAAAACAATTATAAATGAAACGATGCCGATGCTCGATAGTGGTATGATTGCGCATATCATAACTTATTTACAAGGCGATTTGCGTAAATTGTCTGCCATATATACCATTTATAATAACAATAACAGTGTTTTAAAAAACGAGATTATTCAAAATATATTTAAATCGAAATGCTATAATGATGATACCAAAGACATTACTCAACGTTTAATTAATGCGAAATATCGGATTGAAGAACATAATAATTTAATGAATGACACGAATCGTACGATTGTCGGATTATTATGGCACGAAAATATAATTGACGTGATTAAAAAAATGCCAAAATTAAGTTCAATTAAATTATATACGACCATTCTAGATAAAATATGTTTTGCGGATTATATTGACCGGATAACCTTTCAAAATCAAATATGGCAATTTAACGAAATGAGTTCGCTGATTAAAACCTTTCATTGTAATCAAATATACCACGATGCTCTCGCGCTTGAACTACATAGTGCCGGTGCCAGTGCCAATAGTGCCGGTGCCAGTGCCAATAATGCGAATAATAAACATAAATCTAGCAATATAAGTGAAATACGTTTTACAAAAGTATTGACAAAATATAGCACCGAATATAATAATTCTGTCTTTATTCAAGAATTATGTCAAAAGTTATCGATGGATAAAAAAGATTTATTTTCGTATTTTCTTACGTTGCGTATGAAATATTCCGACGACTATATTTACGACCTGTTTGAACCACAAGAAATAACTAAATTAGATATTAACCGTATCTATCGTTATATTGATAAATATACGAATAAAGAATGTAAAATTGGCGGCAATGATGGAATCCACGCCGAAACGGAATATGAAATTGAAAACATTGATAATGAAATGGGCGAGGAATAGTTGTTTATTTCATCGACCTGAAAAGAATATAAAGAAGAATATTTAGCGAAAAATAATAATATTATTATATATTATAAAAATGGAATCAAGGTTGTTGTTGAGTTCTAGTCAAAAACCAAGCGTGTTATCAAAAGGTGATATAATGTCAGACATTATTACTAGTCTTAATCATTTGAATGATAATAAAGATATTACTCCAGCAGTCATAAGTAATTTTAGTATGAAAGTAGCAACATTAATATCTGGTCGCCCAGATTTATATGAAAATACATTAACACCATATTTAATGCGAGGAATGCTTGACACTATTGAAAAGATTAAAATCAAAAATAATGATATAAATTTTATCGGCGCATTAAATTCGCTGGCGGATTTTTTAAAAGAACAACTAATACCATATCCATTACCGTCGTCTCTTGCACAAGTTGAAACACCAAAAAAAAAAGGTTTTTTTGGTAATCTATTTAAAAGAAACCCTGATTACGTCGGCGGCAAGTATCGCAAGCGTAGCAGCACCAAACGCGGTAAGCGTAGCAGCACCAAAGGTCGCAAGCGTAACAGCACCAAAGGTCGCAAGCGTGCCACTAAAAAACGTATGTAAAGTTTTTCAAAAATAGTTGAGACAATATAATACTATTTATATTTATAATACTATTTATATTTATAATACTATTTATATAAATAATATAAATATTATTTGGTATGGGTGTCTATATATGAATTTAATTATAACCGAAAAACAAAAAAAAGGGGTCGGAAAAAAACCGACGATATGTTTAAATATGATTGTAAAAAACGAAGCAAGTGTTATCACAGGGACGTTCGATAATCTCGCGAAACATATACATTTTGATTACTGGGTTATTTCCGATACGGGGTCCACCGATGATACGAAAGAAGTCATTCAATCTTATTTCCGCCAAAAAGGTATTCCCGGCGAATTAGTCGAACATCCGTGGCAAAACTTTGGGTATAACCGTTCGAAAGCATTAGAGTGTGCCTACGATAAAACCGATTATTTGCTTATTTTTGACGCGGACGATAGCATTGAAGGCGAATTGGTCTTACCTTTTTTACAAAATGATTATACGGGTTCAAATCCGGGTGAAAAAAATAAAGAGGTCGATAGTTATATGCTGAAAATCGGGCATGGCGTTGAATATTGTCGTCCACTTATTTTAAATAACCGAAAAAAATGGATGTTTCGAGGTGTATTACACGAGTTTTTATCGCATATGGAACCTGTGGTTAATGCCGATGTACGCATTGAAGGGAACTACCGCGTCATTTCCGGCAGAAGTGGTGCCCGCAGTAAAAACCCGAATAAATATTACGATGATGCGATTATACTACAAAATGCGTATGCGGAAGAATTAAAATTACCCGATCAAGGTTTGGCGGGACGCTATGCGTTTTACTGCGCTCGAAGTTATAAAGATGCTGGACCAAAATATAATGAAGAAGCAATCAAATGGTATAAAGTCGTCTTGAGTCGGCAGCATTGGAATCAAGAGCAATATTATTCGGCACTTGAAATTGGCAGTATTTATAAAGAAGAGAATAAAAACGAAGAGGCAGTAAAATATTGGTTGAAAACCTTAGATTATGACGCGGAACGTATTGAAGGACTCTTACACGCCGTCGAATATTTTTACCAAAATGAAATACACGTCTTGGTAAATGCGTTATACCACAAGTTTAAAAATTATAAATGCGATTGCCGAGGTAAATTATTCGTATATCGACATTTGTACAATGACCGGTTAGAGTTTTTCAATTCAATGTCGGCGCTCTACAGTAATGATAAAGCATCGGGGTATGAATGTAGTAAAAAATGTATTTTAAATCAAAAATTACCCATCCACGATTTGAAAACGGTCTTGCATAATATGTCGCTCTACAAAGAGTTTATCGAGAATGATTCATATACCTTACCGTTGTTTTATGCGTTCGATAATATTATCGCCGAGCATAATGAATTGGTAAATGATGAGACTATCGTTGATGTATGGAATATCATTTTTGAGAAAAACCGGCACTTGTTGGTTAATACAAATTCGTCGACCTATACGGATATTATAAAAAAAATACGAAAAACGACCATCAGCACGACCATCAATGCGACAAAAGGTCTGCCCCTGCGCGTTTTAATCTCTTTTACGACCTGTAAACGGTTTGATTTATTTTCAGAGACACTAAACTCGATTTTAAATCACTGGACCGATGCTGACCAAATTAATTATTGGTTTTGTGTCGACGATAATTCATCTGAGGAAGACCGACAGCGGATGCGAAAAACGTATAATTGGATTGATTATTATATGAAAACGCCGAACGAGAAAGGACATCGCGAAAGTATGAACATTATATGGAATAAATTGGCAGCATTAAAACCCGAATACTGGATCCATATGGAAGACGATTTTCTTTTTTATTATCCGTGCGATTATGTCAATAAATCAATTCATATTCTTGAGACGTTTCGCCAAAATAGTGAAACGGCGAATATTCGGCAAGTGGTGTTTAACCAAAATTATGCCGAGATTGTAGTAGATTATAATATACTCGGGCATCTGCCGTCGGTTTTACCGGATGTCGTGATTCATCACCATAAATATGAACATATTATAAAATATATGAATGCCCATTATTGGCCGCACTATACTTTACGCCCCTCGATGCTAGATGTTAAAACCGTTCTAGCGCTCGGTAATTACGATTCGCCGAACCAGTTTTTCGAGAAAGATTATGCGCATAAATGGCAGCAATCGAATTTTAGAACGGCATTTTTTAAAAGAATCACGCATCGCCATATTGGACGATTAACGACCGAAATCTGTACGGGCAATGTTAAAAATGCCTATCAATTAAATGATGAAAATCAATTTATGACTAAAATAAAACCGGCACCAGCGAATATTAAAATTATTAATCTGGAACGCCGTAAAGACCGGCGGGAAAATATGTCGGCATTATTTGACCAACACGCGGTTAAAAATTACGAGTTCTTTCCGGCAATTGACGGTAATGTATTAGAACCTACAAGGGAATTAAAACAACTCTTTAAAGACAACGATTTTGGTAATCGGCGGGGAGTCATTGGTTGTGCGCTGACTCATTTAAAATTATGGGAGCAGTTATTACAAGATAAAGAGAATACCCATTATATTATATTTGAAGATGATATTACTTTTGCGGATGATATTGCCGCGAGAATAGATGAATTAAATAGCGAAATGGCGCAGACGGATATGTTAATGTTGGGATATCATATGTTTGAACGGAAACGGCAAACCTTGATGGATGTATATGATGTCAGTCTTAATTTAACACAGAAATTAAATATCGCAGACTTTAATAATGATTTATACATTGGCGGATTTTTTTCGTATTCCATTAATAAAAGCGGTGCTGAAAAATTAATAAATTATATCAAAACGAATGGCATTAAACACGGTATTGATTATCTTATAAAAATTATGCCCGAATTACAAATTAAAGAAACGCAACCCCTGCTAGTATTTTCGGTGTGGAATGAAGATAATAAACTCATCGATACGGATATTCAATTCAACTTCAAATCGCTGGATTTTAATAACGTCATTGAAGACCAATTCACGTTTCATCCTCAATTAGACCATATTGGTGATGATTTATATTATAAACCGGCAAAAAATATGACGGACCTGATGTCAATTGCTTTAAAAGATTCAAATTGTGTTGCGTTTAATACCCTCGGGTTCTTTAAAAATAAAATAGGGACGTTAATGACATCCCGTTATTTTGGCGCAAAAGATGGACTCTATGTTAAAAAAACGGATGAGGCGAAGGCACAGGCACAAGCGGAGGCACAGGCAGCGGCACAGGCAGCGGCGGCGGCACAGGCGGCACAAGCGGAGGCACAGGCAGCACAGGCACAAGCGGCGGCACAGGCGGCACAAGCGGCGGCACAAGCAGCGGCAGCGGAGGCAGCAAGAGGACATATTGTTTTTATTCCGGACGGACGTCTCGGCAATGCTTTTTTTCGATATTTGGGTTGTGCTTTATTCAATATTAAACATCCGTCCTTAAAATACACGGTAAAAGACCAATACGTCCCTTCATCAACATCGCCATCAATGTCCACCATCACAATTAATGATAACAATTTTGAATATAATTATCATAATAAAAGTTTCGAACATACGGATGTAATTATGAAAGGGTATTTTCAAATTAACCGATTCTATTTACAACAGAAAGACGCAATATTGAATTATATAAGGGCACATAAAGACCAACACGTGATAGAAACTGACCTGAAAGAAAAATATACAATATCGCAATTAGTGGATGATATACCGCTCGACGACAATAAACGCTATGATGTGGTAATTCATATTCGGTTAGATGATTTTAACGGCAGACCTGATTTTATTGAAACGGATGATTATTTTCAATTATTTCGTACACTTGATTTTATGAATAAAAGGGTTAGTATTGTCACTGAACAACCAAGACGACCGAATGATATTGTGTATATAAACACGATTATGAAATGGTTTGAAGAGAGAAATATAAATATCACATTAGAAAGTAACACGTTAATAATTGATTTTAATATTATGAAACAAACCACCGAATTAATATGTTCAATGAGTACTTTGGCGTGGACTGCTGCCTACTTATCAACACATCTACAAAAATGTTATATGCCCGACTATAATTTCACAAATATGCCGCCTGAAAGAGGATTGGGTAATTTTAAACAACCTATCGCAAATACGCAATTATATTCTGTAAAAACCACGCCGAACGCGAGTGTGTTATCATCATCCATTAAAGCGTGTATTTTAAATGTCCCTTTACCCGAATACTCTTTCCGGTTACCTTTTATAAATTGCCTTGTCGAAAAATTAACCGCGAGTTCAATTAAAACCACGGTATGTAATGCTGTAAATGGGCGAGACGTATTGGTTCAACCGATGGCAAGCGGAGCAGCAGGCGCAGGCGGAGCAGCAACAGCAGGCGGAGCAGCAACAGCAGGCGGAGCAGCAAGCACGATGGTTGAACATTTGAAAACGCTCACATTACCAACAGGCGAAACTTATACTTATGACACGACCGTACGTATCAATAAACAACACATGTCCGCCGGCGAGTTTGGATGTGCGTTAAGTCATCTTACCTTGTACAAACAATTAATAGCAGAAGAAGATGCGATGGAGGGAGGAGTGTCGTATTATTTGGTAATAGAAGATGATGCCGAATTAATCAAAACACCAGCAGAATTAGTTATACTTTTAAATCATATTCCGGCAGACGCTGACCTTTGCCATTTGGCCTTAAGCGACTGTTTTCCTTTTATAAAAACCAAGCAACATAATGAGCATTTTTACGAATGCGAAAAACAATATTTTAATCGGACGACCGCATACCTTATCTCAAAGAAAGGGGCGAAAAAAATTATAGAGACAATAAATAATACCGTGTCTCTGCCTAGCGATGATTTATTTGGACATTTTCATCGAAACGTGCCTGATTTCCGCTTTTATGTTCCTTATGAATATTATTTTAAAGAACGGGGTGATAGTGTTTCGATTATTGGACAAATATAGGTGTTTAACAAATATAGGTGTTTACCAAATATAGGTGTTTACCAAATATAGGTGTTTACCAAATATAGGTGTTTATTTGACATAGGTTCGATTAATACGATACCCTGCGTGACATAATATTTCTTTTGGAATTGTGTTTGATAATTTCGCAATATCAAATATCGTCTGTGGACAATTTTTACCATTGCCAAAAATATAGACTTCATCATTGATTTTATCTTTATCATTAGATTCCACAATAATTTGGTCCATACTTATTCTGCCTAATACTTTTCTTTTCGTGCCATTAATGTATACGCATAATTTTAAAGAAACATTGCGAGGTATTATATCCGCATAACCGATAGGCAAAACACATATTTTCATTTTACGCGGTGTTATATATTTCCAATCATAACCAATGCCTTCCCCTTTTTCTAACTCTTTTATTTGTATTATATTTGTTTTGGTTGTCATTGGCAACTGTAGATTTTTATTCGGTTTTACTCCATCAGGAACTCCATATATTCCACCTCCCGCACGTGATAAGGTGAAATCCGAAACATCATAATTCATACATCCACCCGTATTTGCGATATGAATTAATGGCGGGGTTATGCCAATCTCTGCGAGATTTTTTCTTAATTCACGAAACTTGCGTAATTGCTCATTTACAATTGGACTGTTTTTAATTCCAGCACAAACTAAATGCGACATCATACCTTCTATTTTTACCTTGGGCGTTTCCTTCAATAATTTAAATAATTCAATTGCTTTATCATAGCGTACACCTGCTCGATTTATACCCGTGTCCACAAAAACCGTGACTTTAATTATTTTATTTTTCGGGATAAGTTTAATAAACTTTTCTGCGGTTTTTTCATCACATATTGCGATATCAATATCCATATTGAAAGCATCAATTAATTCGTGCCCATCTATATTATATAACCACGCTAATATCCGCCCTTTATCGCCGTTTTTTCTTAATACAATTGCTTCGCCTAATGTAGCAACGCCGATATATTTTATTTTTAATTTTCTTAATATTTTTGCCATTTCTAATAATCCGTGACCATAAGCATCCGCTTTTAATACTGGCATTAAATCCGTGCCGCACTTTTTCTTTAAATACTCTATATTATGTTTAATAGCATTAATATCTATAATTGCGGTAATGTCTTTATCATTTGATGGTATATTTGATACCATATTTGATACCATATTTGATACCGTATTTGATACCTTATTTTTTTTACATTTTTTTAATGTGTTATGTGGTTTTAATGTGTTATGTATGTTATATAATTTGCGTTTTTTTGTTAGGTTACCCATATGTATCTATATATTTATATTTACAAGAGAATATATAAATATATATTATTTATTCAATATCACTCAACTTTGGTTCAAGTTCACCAATCGTTCTCTCCAGTAACGGAAAAAACGCAAGTTTTGATAATATCTTTTCTTTCATTTCTTTAATAATGCCAATACGCGCAGACCACCAATCTTCGTTAATTGCTTGCTCGATTATTTGTAAAGCGGCAGCGGGTTCGGTGAGTGGTAACCGCACAAACGCATTCGAATCAATATACTCTTCTAAATTAGGACATCCCCAATAAAAACAGAGAGATTCACATAAAATTGCTTCCCATATTTTCTCAGTCGCATAATTATGTTCGCTATTATTTTCGGCAGCAAGACAATATTTATAGGAAGCATACACGTTATATTTATTTTCATTTATAACAGCACCGCGATACCCTTTAAATCCGTGATAGTTTTGGCGTCCATAGACATCGATTTTATTATCTTGCTGTTGCTGTTGCTCTTGCTGTTGCTCTTCAACATATTTTATAAATGTATTGCGTAAAATATGCCCCGTATCAAAATTCTTTTCACTACAAATTGCCGCAAGTTTATTTTGGCGTTCTTCTACGGGTTTAACGGGCATCGTATAAAACGGAAAATCAATATGCCATTCCACGTTATTTAAATGTGTCTGGTGCGTAAAAACTTTCGCGAATTTTGTTGGGTCCGGTGCTGCCCATTCGCCCCACGTTTTCACACCCCACGGTTTTGACGGGTCAGCGATCCAAGGTTCCATTTGAAAAATAATGGTCTGCGCCGGCACATAATGCTCCCCTCCCTGTGGACTGTTGATAATAACATAATAGTCGATATTTTCATTTTCACTTGTGATTTCGATATTATGCCAACAACAATTACCACCATTAACCATCGTATAATGTTTAATTAATGTTTCCGACGAGCACCAATTGCATAATATTTTAACACGAAAATGACGTGTTTCATTTAAAGGGTTATTATCACTCATTTTAAATAGATAAATATAATAGATAAATAATAATAGATGTCTTTAATCTATTATTATTAAATTATATAAAAACTACAACAAACTAAATCTTTCGTGAACACGATTCCGCCATTGCTGGATCCAATCCGCATTAAAACTCACTTTTAAATGCCGCATACATTGTTCGGGTGTATCATAATACAAATGATTTGTTTCACGGCAGGTCACAATATCTTTCTTACGATACAACTTACCCTCCGCGTCACACGTGCCGGTTGCGTCCACCATTTTAAATAGTCGTCCTTCATCCTTTGAACCGACCTTCCAAGGATATGCTACGCCGGTAATCGCATTACAAATAAAGGACTGTTGCCGGTTAGAAGAATAATAGCGCCGCCGGCGTTCCTCTTTCTTCGGGGTGGTCGAATCGGCGACACTTGAATTGTCACCTTCATCGTAATGCGAATCATTGATTTTGGCAGACATGAGACTTATGGTATTTACTGGATATAATACTAATATAAAATATATCTTTAAATGGGTTTAATGGGCATAATTATGTTTGTCGATGAGTTTTGTTATGTTTATTTTTCAGAGTTTTACAGCGTCTCTGCGTTTTACAGGGTCTCTGCGTTTTACAGGGTCTCTGCGTTTTACGTGGTCTCTGCGTTGTACGGCGTGTCTTCTGCTTGCTGCTGTTGCCGCCGCCTAAATATTTCATATTCGCATATTTTTTTTTAAATACTGCTGTACCTTGTTTTTCATCATTTGCTTGATAAGAAATATTATTGCCCAATTCCGTTGCATTCTCTCTCCATTTCATTATTGCGTTTTCATATATATCCATTATTTTTACCTCTACAATCGAACACGCAATTTTGGGTGTAATTCGTTCATTACCTTCCAAAATGTTCTTATATCGAACATATATTTCCGTTGGTGTTAAAAAAGGATAGTTTTTATACCTTTCAAGTAGTTCAATGAGACAATTTTTTTCGGGACCTTTTAGAAAATCTGCGATGGAATCTGATGTTTCATTCGCGTCTAATGTTAAAATATCACCCATTACTATTCCTGACCTTAAACCTTGCCCTGAATGGTTCCAATTAAAAATTTTGTCTGCCCATTCTGTATATATAATATTTGGGTTTACTGATGATTTAAATGTTACGAATTGTGATTTAGGTTTAGTTGTGGGGGCAGGTGTTTTTTTTGTGGAGAGAGATTTGGCAGCGGGTAATGTGGGTGATGGTGTTTTTACTGTTCTCATCAATACTTGTGATGGTGTTTTTACTGTTGTCATCCATACTGATGATGATGCCTGAGTTGGTGGTTGGAGACTTTTTACATTTTTTGCCATTTCACTAATCTTTACAACAGCAGCAGTCTTGGCAACACGTTTAAGACTTTCACGTAGTGTCACTTTTTCACCAACATTTCGTGTGTTTACATCACCATTTCGTCTGTTTACAGCAACCTTTCGTGTTTTTACATCACCATTTCGTCTGTTTACATAACCCTTTCGTGTTTTTACATAACCTTTTGTGTTTTCATCTTTTGCTTTTTTATCTATTGCTTTTATAACCTCTTGTATTTTTAATTTATTTTTTTTTACATTTGCCTTTCGTATCGCCGCCGCCGGCATCCTTATATAATATATATTATACACATATATTATATCTACCTATCAGTATATATACATATTACTTACAACACGTGTTTATTTTCCCTAAACAAGATCCGACTGCTTTATTTACTTTCGGTTGAACCAGAATTAATCTTATACACGAATCAATTAGACGATTAAAACTTTCTTTCTGGGTTTCATCCGGAATTAGATTATAGTGTTTTTCGATAAATTTGTATATTTGTTTAATTAAATCGCTTAAATCTTCCGCGGTTAATTTGACCGTCACGTTATTCGCGATGATTGTCGTAATAATCAATAGAATTTCTGGAATGTCATACATATCGATTTTTCCGTCGCGCATAATTTGCTCAACTGCTTCTTTTAACATTTTCGAGGTGGTCTCGTCCGTCAATAGTTTATCGAATAAATACGATGTCTTAAAACTTGCCATATGATTAGATACTTATATATGTGGTGCCTATATATTTTTGCGCCAATCAAACGAAAAATATAAATAGAATAAATATAAATAGAATAAATAGAATTAATTAAATTACTACGCATAACATTTAAAGATTTGCCTTAATCATTTATATATAATAAATGGCAACATCGACGTTTAGTAGCAAAAACATACTGACGATTCAAACGGTTCAAATTGCGCCATTTCGAACCTTGATGACTGCCCTAAAGGATATTTTGCTCGAAACGAACATTTCCTTTACCAAAGACGGTATTAAAATCATTAATATGGATAAATCACATACGATTTTAGCACATATGTTCCTAGAGGCGCCAAACTTTGAATTTTATGAATGTAAGATGGATAAAATTATTATTGGCGTAAATATGTTCCATCTATTTAAACTTATCAACACGATTGACAACGATGATACCTTAACCATCTATATTGAAGAAGAAGACTACACCGACGGTATTGTCCAATTTCTCGGACTAAAATTTGAAAACGGAAATATTAAGCAACATAAAATACAGAAATTGCGTTTGATTGAACCGGATAATGAAGAATTAGATGTCCCCGATGTGAAATTTTCCTCGGTGATTAATTTGCCGGCCGTCGATTTCCAAAAAATTATTCGCGATTTGTCGTGTATCTCGGATAAGATTGAAATTAAATCGATTGCGACAAGTAACGGCGCCGAACTGATTTTTAAATGTACCGGCGGATTTGCTCACGCGGAAATTCGCAGAGCAGAATCTGATGGGAATATGGAGTTTGTGAAGAAACAAGAAGTGAGTAAAATTATTCAAGGCGAGTTTTCGTTGAAAAATCTGGGGTATTTTATTAAATGTACGAATCTGTGTAATCAAATCGAGATGTATCTTGAAAATAATTTACCTTTGGTCGTCAAATATAATGTCGCGAGTTTAGGTGTCATTAAATTGGCATTGGCAAGTTTGCCGGCATCGTAGCGTGCCAAATTACAATTTATTTTTGTTATTATAATATTCAGTTCAAATATTATAATATTATATATATATGGGGAATCTTAAAAGAACCACCTTACGTATAAATAATATTAAGAAAAAAAGAAACCTTACGAAACGTAAAATGAATAAAAATCGGACACGACGACGTTATTATAATGGCGGGATGCCAGTTCGGACAACCAAAGATGATAAAAATACAATTGAATATTGTAGTATATGTTTCGATCCGCTTAGAGAAGAAGATTTTATACATTTTATACAATTTACTTGCGGTCATCAGTTTCATCTTGAGTGTATTAAACAGTGGATTGAAATAAAACCAACTTGTCCCATGTGTAGAGTAGGTTTTACCTACAATGAAAAAATGTTTATTGGAATGACGTTTAAACTAGGTGATAATTTATCAATTCATATTAATGGAGATAATACGATTTTTTCGGAGAAAAATTATTTTACAAAATTAATAAAAGACAAAGTAATAGAATATCTCTCCATAAATGATGCTATAAAACACATTAAATTTGAAAATTTACCGTTTAATTTACCGTTTGAAGAAAAAATAAATGCGGATGGTTCTTATCGTGCTCCTGATAATTTTATAATTAAATTTGCCGATTTCATTGCGTCCCGTCCTGATTTGAAATCGCTTACGTTCAGAAATTGTAATTTAGAAGGTACTGATTTTAAAATATTAGTAGATGCATTATTGTTTAATAAAGATAATAAATTAGAAACACTTATGATTCAAGGAAACAATATGTTGGGTATATCTATATCTATATCAATAATACCTAATGTCTTGGTAGATGAGGACGGTGAACCAATTTATCTTTATCAGGTTCTTTATGAGGTTGATAAAAGTGTTGTGGATAATTTGGTAAGATTGATTAATGAGAAAAAACATAAAATATCACAAATATTTCTTGGTAATAACGTAATTCAATCTACAGAGATAACAAGATTGGGGGGTAAATTGAATCAAAAAACATTACAATATCTAGATCGGAGTATTGAAACTCAACAAATAGTCAATCCCAATTATAAAAGTAAAGAATTATATGAAAAAGAGGTAGCTGAACAAGAGGTTAAAGAACTGTTACAGAAAAAAGCAGAAGAAGAAGAAGCAGCAGCAGCAGAAGCGCGAAAATCGTTTATAGAAAGAATGGTTAACAAATATGTTACTCCTAGAATTTCCGAAAGTTTATCTAATGTTTCCAATAGTGTGAAAAGTCGTCTACCTAAATTGCCCGAAAGTTTATCTAGGTTCTTTGGTAGTAAACAAACCGGTGGAAAAAATAGAAAAAAACGATATTCGCGTAAAGTTAAATAAAGTTAAATAAAGTACAATATAAGGTACAACATAAGGTACAGGTTTTTGTTATTATAATATTCAGTTCAAATATTATAATATTATATATATATATAAAGAGTGCGCGAGAGATGGAAATGATCGAAGAACAAGTCAGTCCTGCCTTAAAAAATGCGTTGAAAAAATTAGATATTAATTATTTTTTAACATCGGATAACCAATTGATAAATCATCGAGTGTTTTATTGTAATACGTGGGACGATGCGAAAAATAAAGAGGGTCTTGCTTTTATTGAATTATTAAAATCTGAATGCGAGCATTTAAAAACCTCGTTTGAGAAATATACTTTAATTCAAGTCAATATAATAAATGCGCCGCCCGATTGTAATAACCAATTATTTCATATTGATTACCGAGGAGATAGTTTTAGTTATTTTATCCCTTTTGTCGAATTATCCGACTTGAATGGCACGGAATATTTACATTTTTCCGATGAAAAGAATTATACGAAATATTATGAAACATTGTTACAAATGTCCGACGAGTATTTGAATAAACCAGATATTGTCGATTATTTATCGCGTCATGCGGGTTTGAAACTAGAGCAAGACTTTTGTTTTAAATGTGCGAATTCGGACGCTTTTTCATTGTTATATATGCCTTATTATACGTACCATCGCGGTCAAAAAAATAAGACAACCACACCAAGATTAATGTTAAATGTACTTTTTTCAATAGGAAATAATTTTAATTATCCTACTGAAGAATATATTTTAGATGCGGAAATTGATGAAATGGCGCGAGCAGCACAAATACTCGAATTAAGAAAAAATAATATTATTGTTTGATATGTCTCATTATACTTAAATGATGGTTTGAATATTTAGCATATTTAATTGATACTATTATAATTAATTATATTGTTTATATATAATATAAATGCCAAAAAAAACTTCTAAACGTAATTTTATTACAAAACGTATTAAAAGCAGAAAAATACGTTCAATTATTAAAAAAATGAAGGGGGGGGGGTGGAAGAATGTAGGTGAAGTTATGTATAGTGATAATCAACCCCATACAGATGGTACAAATTGGAGACTCGCAAAGCCTTATCAAAAAAAGGCGTTATCCAAAGCAATTGATTTTTATAAAAAAGGTCCTCAAAATAATAATATTGTGTTTAATTTTTCTGAAGGTGATGATATTGAATTTAAATTAATTCCGTATGAAAAATATTATTTGTTTTTGATGGTAAGAGATAATGGTACTTTTGGATTTTTAAAAAACGATGGTTATATTCCAAAAAAAGCAGTTAAAGAAATTAAATTGATTTTTCCTTGGAAAAACAAATCTGTAACCAAATCTGTTATTAATAAAGGAGAATATTACTGGGTACTAGCAAATGATCCATATGAAACACCTTATGAAAATCCTCCAACAGATGCTGAGGGGATAGTAGAACCCAATACGTATAAAATGACCGATGAATTATGGGAAAAATGGGAAAAACTTGAATAAGAGACCATAAAAATATAACTTCACAAACTTTGATATTTAATTATTATATAATAAAAAATATTATATAATAGTTGCTCGCATCATCATACTTACACTCCTTCCTGCCCCTCCCTACGCTGCCGACATGTGGGTTTTAAATAAACACCCGTGTGAAGTAATGCCTAACTTTTCGGAAATAACGGCAGGATTTTGATATTTACAATTCGATAACCAGATTTTAATAATACAAAAGTTTTTCTTCGGCGATATAGTAATGCCATTAATACACGGACGCACGTTTCTATCTTCTGTCAGACTTTCTCCCACTAAACTATATGATAAGTTTTTCCATATTGCCGGCACTTGTTTATTTGCGATTTTATAGGAATAACAACCGCCGTTTTTATTCATCGGATCTTCCCACATCGGTTTTATTCCATTACGCATAATAAACAGCATACAATTTTTAACCATTTCTTCTGGTATTGTTTCAATTACAGCAATCGTCGTATGAATATCATCAAAGGACAAGATGTTGATATAACTATCAAACGACCATTTGATATCGTGCGGTAAATGTGCCCATAGCGTCCACTTATCATATAATTTGTATTCAGCGGAATCCGCAAGACTAGCAGCACCCGCCGCAAGACCTGCCGCCGCCGCAAGACTGGCGTCAGCACTCACGGGCAATTGTGGATTTGGTGTTTCCATTGTATAACTCTTTATGGAACAATCCATTATATAATTATATATCAATTTTTTTATATCCATTTCAGTATAATTTCTATATTCGCAAAACATCATAATCTCCTTTTATGATTTTAATACATTCCGTATCTGTTACTACGACATACATCGCGTTTGTATTAATAAATGACACAGTATATGTATCGTCTTCTCCCAACTTAATATTTTTTTTAGTATTTAAAACCCATTTAACAAACGGACGGTCAAATAAGACATTCCCTTCCATATAAATATGCTGTTCATCAAAACGTATATGTATGAATTCTGTATTCGGTGGTTCGTGTAAATTAATGCGTAAAGCCAATAAATATAATTCATTGGTTTTTGATAAAGAGTTTCTTACCATTTCGACTGTATCGACTGTATCGGTGCTCTCGCACTTTGTATCGGTGCTCGCGCACTTTGTATCGGTGCTCGCGCACTTTGTATCGGTGCTCGCATTTTTTATATCTGCGTATTTGGCGTAACGATATACACACGTCTCGTCGTTAGAGGAATCGGTGCCGTGTGGTGTAATGTATAACACAAAATCATATTTCGCGGGTTCAATAAAAGTCGAACGTTTTGTTTCGTATAATTTATATTTCGCAATTTCTTCGCCGTTATGAACAAAAACAACCGTATGTTTATTCATCGGGTCATTATATAATCCCGAAATGTAATTTTTAGTGACCTTGTGTATTTTGCCTGCGTAAAACTCGATTTTGGAATAGGTATCCATCATACCAATACCGATTTTAACTGATAAATTATTTATTCGTTCTTTATTCAATTGGTTTAATATAAAATCTCTCGAGAAATATAAAATGGGTAATGTTGCCGCAATCAAATAAAACATATATACTTAATAAGTAGATATGATTTTAAATCGTTTATAATATTATATGAATAATGGCACTTTATTCACAAACGTTCCAACTTTTTCGCCAATATCGTCTTCATTTACAATACTATAAATATCGCCATTCTCTTCGTTTGTCGTATAAAACTTTCCACGTCCGGCAATATCTATAATAAACACTTCTTCCTCTTCTGCTGCTTCTTCCTCTTCTGCCTCTTCTGCCTCTTCTATGTCCTCTTCCGTCTCTTCTATGTCCTCTTCCGCCTCTTCTATATCCTCTTCTGCTGGTGCTGCTGGCGCTGGTGCTGGTGCTGCTGGCGCGTGTTCTTCTTCTTCTTCTTCTTCCTCCTCCTCCTCCTCCTCTGTTTCTACATCTGTTTCTACATCTGTTTCTACATCTGTTTCTACCTCTTCTTCTGTATCTTCTTCATCCGCGGTTTCTTCATCCGCGGTTTCTTCATCCTCTGCCTCGGATTCATCACTATGTACAATATCACCATTTACCTTTGGAATGGATGTTACATTTTGCGGTAATGTATCGTGTAAATTTGCGGTTTTATATATTTCTGCTTCAGATAACTTGGTATTTGTAACCTCTACGGGTTTTTCAATCACGTCAAGTACAATCCGTTTTACCGAATCATCGGCAGCAACACAAACCATTTCTGGTGTATCCTCCTCCCTTTGTTTAAGTCTATCCTTTAACGCTTGATTCTCCAATTGTAAACGTTTAAACTCTGGCATTTGTTTTAATGCCGTCTCAAAAATATTCACAATTTCCTTATTGGTTTCAAACTCTTGAAAAAAAGGTAAAAATTGCTTTTCTAACACAAGTTTAAACTCATTCACGGTCTTATCCAAAAAAACCATATGCGAACTTTCGAATGTATTCGGTTTAACAACGTTCATTCTTTTATTCTCTATACTAATTAATAAATATAAAGTTCATTTAATATGATTTAGAAAATACTTTAAATCTTTATATATATAGATGGACGATGCCGTTGGCATAATAATGCGACAGACCGACTACACCCAAGATGTTGCTTTACAAAAATTACAAGAACATAATAATGATGTGATGTTAGTTATCAGAGAATATATGGGCGTACCGAAAAAGGCAGCGGAGGCGCCTCTCATCTCGGTAAATCAGCAAATATTTAAAGAAATTCGCACGATGATGGATGATGCTTGTACCAAATATGAAAATAGTAAAAAATGAAACACGCGTATGTATATATATATATATATATATATATATATATATATATATATAAATATGAATATATATTTATATATTTGAATTGTTTTTTTTTGCGTGCTAGGATTTCATATTAAAGGTATCCTCTAAAATCTCATTTTTATTCTGTTTTGTCTTGCGTCGTATTTTAAACTTATTTGAAGTCAATATATTAGATGAACTCGTCATATAATCATCATTTTCTTCGTGAAGTTCAGGCAAGACACGAGACAAAGGTTTATCCACTACCATCAATAACCTTTCGTTCTTTAACAACTTACGATATTCTTGTATAGAGAGATTTCCATAATATTTATTCAAGGTATAATAAGGATTGGGCGCAGGTTTAATGTTTTTATTATAATCATATATTTTACAATAAATATGATTGAGTAGATGATATCTCTCAAACATAGTTGCTGTATCAATCGATTCTTTGAATAAATGCGCTGTCGCACACTCTGGACTACAAAAACACCCATAACAATGATAAATGCTATTCAATTCGTGCTTAGGAATTAAAATAGGCGGATTATCAAACTCGTATGTACACCAAAAACACGCCGATTTTTTATCGGATATGTTATTATTATGTAACAATTTGCGAAGTTCTTTTAATTTATTCCATATTTGCTGATTATCAACGGTAGAAGTATGTTCTGTGTTTGGTTTTGCTTCTTTCATACTCAACTGTGGCGGAATATTATTATTATTATTATTATTTTCGATATTATTATTATTATCATTCGTATCATAAGAAGATAAAAACTCGCTTGGATTATGATTGTCGTTATTTATAATACAAAAACCCAAGTCACTTGATTTATTATTTTCAAATTGAAAAGTTTCTACGACTGATACATTCGGATCATAATCCGTCGAAGATAAAAACTTATTATGATTTAAATCGGATACGCCGCATTTAAGATGTAAAATAATATTGGGTTCGTGTGTCGTGTAATGTTGTATTACGGTCGTGGTTGAGATAATTTGTCCTCCTTTGGGTTTTCGACCACGTTTTTTCGGGATTTTTATTTCGGTTTCAGTAGGTGTATCCGTCGGTGTATCGTCGGCACTAGCACTAGCATTAGCAGACGCATTAGCAGACGCATTAGCAGACGCATTAGCACTAGCATTAGCAGACGCATTAGCAGACGCATTAGCAGACGCATCAGTCGTTAATTCATCTTCTTTAATACTGTTTTTAGTTCTACGTGTCCGTTTCTTCTTTACAATTTGTTCAATTTGTCCAATTTGTTCACTATTTTCCATTTGTACACTATTTTCCATTTACACATATTATTCAAGATAATTTAAATCATTTTAATAAATACTTAAGGATTTACAGATTTACATATTTACATATTTACATATTTAACACGTTATAGCATTTTCGACAAACGGGTATATAACAGTCGGACCCGATTAATTCTACATCATTCTCCTGTGTTAAACGGTGACTAAATAACGCAGGTTTTTTTTTACAATGACTACAAAAAGAATGTAGCATAACAACATTATCACTAATTAATTCCAAATCTAACCAATTGCCAAACTTATTTCTTTTAAAATCGCTATTTAAACCACAAATGTATACATTTTTATGATATTTTTCAACCGCCATAGTCACCCACGGAACAATATCCCGAAAAAATTGTCCTTCATTAATTAATATCACTTGCGAATCCATAAATGCTTGATAATGCGCGCTGTTTTTTAATGCGTCTTCGCTCGTAAAATCAATCAATTCGGATAAGGTTAAGGCGAGCGTACACGGTATCATCACTTTGTCGTGTGATGAAAGCATATTCGCATCAGAATATCGATTATCTTTTGTATAATTAATCACCATCGTGGGTATTTCGCAAAACTTGAACTTTTTATAAATGTCTAACAACCGTGTCGTTTTGCGTGAATACATAGGTCCCTTAATGATTTCAAGATAACCGCATTTTGTATCGAAATCCAAGGGTCCCTCCATTATATGATATATGAATATATACATTTATATAGATATTTTTATATAAATACAAACATACTAATAATAATATTAGTATGACAACCACTAATAATAATATTAGTATGAAATCCATCCCGTGGGTTGAAAAATATCGTCCAAAAACCTTAGATGATATTGTGCTGGACCCATTAAACAAAGAAATTATTGAACGAATTATAGAAACTAACCATTTTCCCAATATGTTATTATATGGTCCACCCGGCACCGGTAAAACCACGACGATAATAAATATAATCAATTGTTTTCAGGAAAAATACAATCAAAAAAATAAGGATATGATGATACATTTAAATGCCTCAGACGAAAGAGGTATTGATATTATTCGCAATCAAATACAGCAATTTGTCAATTCCAATTCAATGTTTAATAAAGGCATTAAATTTGTTATTCTTGATGAAGTTGATTATATGACAAAAAATGCCCAACAAGCACTGAAATACGTCTTACAAGGTTTCACCGATAATGTGCGTTTCTGTTTAATATGTAACTATATCAGTCGTATTGACGAATCACTTCAAAATGAGTTTGTCCGATTACGATTTAATCAATTGCCCGAAGAAAAAATCATTTATTTTTTATCTAATATTATCGCCCAAGAAAACATTAATATTACGCCATATAAACTTCAATCCATTCAACGCTTATTTAAATCCGATATTCGTAGTATGATTAATTATATTCAATCCAATCAATGTATTATTAGCACCCAATATGTAATTAATCCTGCGATTTGGGATGAATTAACTGCCTTCATAAAAGACAATCCAAATCACAAAAAAGCAATTGATAGAATACATGCTATTAGTGTAAATTATAATATGGAAATTAAAAATATAATAAAAGATTACTTAAATTATATTATTCGCCACAAACAAGAGCATTTAACACGTGCTTTTTTATTATTTGCCGAGTTTATTTTACACGTACCCGAAACACCCATCGATTATATCATTAACTATACTGTATTAAAATTAAATAAATTATTTAATGGACTTATTTAATGTACCTATTTAATGGACCTATTAAATGGACCTACCTTAACCCCACGTGCGCAGCGTTACATACAATTCAAACGTTTATTTAAACGCATTTTCCAAGCACTTGGGGGAGAACATTGCGTCGGGTCAAACAAGACATTCTTTAAACAATATTCACGTTCTTTATTTTTTATCGCATTGGTCGGTATAGTTATAGGTTCGCTTTTAATATATTGTACCTTGGGTAACTCGTATGTTATGGTGGGCGTTGTCGTGGGCGTTGTCGTGGGCGATGATATGGGCGATGTCGTGGGCGTTGTCGTGGGCGTTGTCGTTGGCGATGCTTCCATTAAACAATTATTTTATAATGTATTTAGAAAATAATTGAATTAGAATAACTTAAAGAAAAGACCTGTAAGAATACAGTACTGCCAGATAGAATGGAAAACATTGATACAGCGTGGGATAACTTTTGTGATGGTAGTAGTAGTGCTACAAATAATGGCGGGTTGTCGAATAACCACGCAAAAAATAGCAAAGAATCTGCCGCTGGTGCTGGTGCCGCTTGTGCTGGTGCCGCCGCCTCAACAAGTCCTAAGGTCCGCGTAATTGAGTTCAACAATAATGAACTGCCGCATAAAACCAACGAAAATAGTGACACTATTAAATATAGTGTTCCACGTGTTCCGCATATACTGCCTAAATGTTCGCCCTTAAATATATCAACCAAAACCAAGATTTCCTATTTAAATTATCCGATTGATTTAAAAAGTGTGTTTTGGAAAATACCGCTGGTTACCTATTATAAACCAACTACCGGCGTTATTAAAAAGCAAATGAAGTTTAACTCGACAACCCAAGCAGAAGTCGACGAGATTATAGCGCATCGTAATGCGTATGATTATTTTGACGAATATATTATGAATCAAATAAATAATCCGGATGGCAGAATCAAGTTCAAGGATATCCGGAAATTGAGTTTTGGTATTTGTCGTAAAGATATTAATAGTTATCGTTGTAAGAAAAAGAGTGCGTTTTATAATTGTTTTGTAGTTATATTGCGGTTATTACATAACGACAAATTTAAAGAAATACATATCAAGGTCTTCAATACCGGAAAATTAGAAATACCCGGTATCCAAGATGCCTTTATCCTAAACAAAGCATTGGATTTATTAATAGAGATTCTAACGCCGCTGGTAACAACCACACCCGTCCCGTTAAAATATTTAGAGGAAAAGACGGAGACGGTGATGATTAACTCGAACTTTAATTGTGGTTATTACATCAATCGCGAAAAACTTACAAAAATCATTAGTCATAAATATAAAATAAATAGCAATTATGACCCGTGTTCTTACCCCGGCATTCAATGCGAGTTTTATAATGATCCTTTGATTGCCCAACAACACGGGATGTTTCCGTCTTCTGACCGGAATAAATTATCGAGTGCCCTCGACGCATTACCGGAAAATGCGATATCCAAGGTTTCCTTTATGATTTTCCGCACAGGCAGTGTGTTAATTGTCGGCAAATGTTCAGAAGAAACTTTATACAAAATATACGATTTCTTGTGCGAATTATTTAAGATTGAGTTTAAGGAAATACGTATTGAAAACACTGCTGCTGCTGGTGCTGCTGCTGGTGGTGCTGGTGCTGCTGGTGCTGGTGCGGCGGCGGCGGATGGTACTAGCACCATACTGCCGCATAAAGAACGAATCCGAAAAATACGAAAGAAGATTATAATTGTATAAAAATGCTATAATTAGGATGTTAATCAAGTTTAGGATGTTAATCAAGTTTAGGATGTTAATCAAGTTTAGGATGTTAATCAAGTTTAGGATGTAATCCATTTTAAATATTTTGTGACTGACCACGCATTTGCGTCTTTTATATTATTATATTCATTTATTTTTATTAACATTGAACTCGACGTAAACGGTTTATCTTTAAAACGTTGAATGAACACGGTAATGTAATCTAATAACAAAGGTTGACCCCGTCTAACGTGAAAATGTGTTGTAAAAGTTAATATATTTTCTAATTCGGTAAAATACAATTCTTCGTTTTTGTTAACATAACTAGGCGAACATAAATAATAGGTTATTTTCGCCAAAGTGTTAATTATTAGCGCAGTGTCGTTTTTATACTCGATGAAAAGACGGTGGATTATATCACGATAGATGGTCGTCAATAACTCGAGATTTTTTAGAATAGGTTTGGCATTTTCTGTCGATGAGGCATTTTCTGTCGATGAGGCATTTTCTGTCGATGAGGCATTTGTATCGACAACGCTACTAGGTTTCACGTCCAACATATTTAAGGTTTTTTTATAGACAAACACGGCGGCACTCGTCGCAGAAACATTTAAATCTAGCATAATATTATCCTCGAGTTGTTCTATAAATTGCGTATAGAGATATATCGAGGTCGTGGTTTTTTCAATTGCCATATCAATATTGTCGGTATAGAGTAAGACGGTTTGAAATACGTGAGATAAAGTGGCAATCCCTTTCAATAAAGTGTAGACGAACATATTCTCTCTACCTTTTTTTTTACACTCTTGATTTTTGGCGGATGTTGTAAAAAATAATAAATACTCGTTCATAATACTGACATATCTAGCGAATATATCACAAGTGTTAGATTTAGACAAAAGTGTATTATTATTATTTGTTGCTATCGTCGTTGCCATCGTTGTTGCCATATTATAATAATTAATATATTAGAATAATTATATTTAAGCGTAATCTAATTATTCTAATATACGTAAAAGTATTTAAAGATTTATATAATTTAACTATATAAATGTCAGAGAAACAAACGCCTTCGCCTAGTTCCCAATGTTTACAGCATTGTGTTAAAATTGCCGTAGTTGATGATAAACCCATTATGTTGGATTATTGGAACAGTTCACACGATGGTACCGTATTGATTGGTGTTCGCGAAAATAACGAAAAGTTATTGGTTAAAAGCGAGGATGAGTACACGTCGCCCATTGAAAAAATATTCAAGGTAGAGAATGAGTACATTATTGTAACGGAAAACTCATTGTATATTGTCAGTTCTTCTATTTCCACCAAGCGGATTTCTTAAATTTGTATTGAATAAGCATAGAGGGCATAAGCATATAGGACATAAGCATATAGAGGGCATAATCATATAAACACATTATGATATTATATGTCGGCATATAATATCATATATTGTATTCTATTATTACATTTGAAATAAATAATACTCTTCCTCCAAGGATAAATCAACCCACGACATATTGGTCACCTGTTTCTCGCCAAATTCAAGACGCCCGATCCAAACACCTGCCATCCCTCCTTCTTCTTTCCATTCATTTTTTATCCAACACGTCGGATAATTTTCCAGTAAGGTTTCTAACCAATTAAAGTCGGGTGTCCACGCGCTGATAAACTCGCATTTAATTCCTCGATTTCCTCTTATCAGAATAGTGACATCGGATATGGCATTAATTTCATTATTGATGAGTTTTGTTAATTCATCAATATTTGTTTCCGAGGTGACGGTTAAGACATTATAACAATCGTTCGGCATATATTAGTATATATTATATATTACAATCATTCGTGTTTATATATTGTTTCTTTAGATTATATTAACGTAAAATTTTGAACGGTAACGTGTAATATATATTTAATATTTAACAATTGTTACCTAAACATACTTAAATAGATACTGTTATAGTAGATTATAAAAAAGATGTCAAAGGTTAACGTTAAGAAAACTGCCCCTGTTGTTGTTGCTGTCCCCGCTGTCGCTGTTGCCGCTGCTGCCCCCGCCCCCGCGGTTGCTACAAAGAAAGTTAAGGCACCCAAAGCGGCGAGCGCCCCTGTTGCTGCTGCTCCCGCGGTTGTGGTTGCTGCGGCGGAACCAGTTTCTGCTGCTGCTGGCGCTGCTGCTGCTGGTGTCACCGAGTTTAGTGATTTTATGACCAAACTGACCCAATTGAGCACTCTGATTTCTTCGCTCAAAACCGAGTTTCGTGCCTTGGAAAAGCGGGCGTCTCGCGAATTGAAGACGGCAACCAAGGCCAGTCAAAAGCGGGCCAAGCGCAAGAATACCAACCGCGCGCCTAGCGGATTTGTGAAACCAACCTTGATTAGTTCTGAACTCGCGTCTTTTCTCGGTAAGACTGCCGGTACCGAAATGGCGCGCACGGAGGTGACGCGCGAAATTAACGCGTACATCCGCGCCAACCAGTTACAGGACAAGTCCAACGGACGTCGTATTATCGCCGATGCCAAGTTGTCGTCCCTGCTCAAGTTGGCGGCCGGTGAGGAACTCACCTACTTCAACCTCCAACGTTATATGAGTCCCCACTTTACCAAGTCGGCGGCAAATGTTGCTGCTGCCGCTGCCGTGGCGAGTGCTTAAAAATATAAACACCTTTTAACCAATAAACACTATAAACCAATATATATAAATCGATATTTATATATATATATAAATCCACACCCGAACCCTAGAATAAACGACTATTATAATTTTAGTTTCGGTTTTTTTGTCCTTTTCATTTTCAAAACCTTTTCTGCTTTTTTTTTAGTTTTATTATGATGCGATTCGCCGCGGTGGATGGTAAACTCGGTCCACGGTTGATGCGGGCGGTCGTGTAAATACGGTCCTTGGTCTTTCCATATTATGTTTTTTTTACAAAACTCTTTTACATCAAACGGCATACCACACGACGACCCCCACCGCGCCGAAAATGCCATTTTCTTGGTTAATGCCGTATCGCCCACAATTCCATCTACCGCTCCTCGCGGTTGGTACGGTTTCGGTCGCGCCGGGTCCGACATAAACGCTCGTTCATCGAGTTCATAATGACTACAGCACGTCCGCGAACAAGGATTAATTTTATTTAAATACACATCATAATGGTCTCCCATAATGTCCTGCCCGATTTCCACATTCAGTTTTCCTTTATGTTGCTCCATTAACTGCTCTAACCGAACTCGTCGTGCGCCTTGATGCCGGCGGATATCGTCAAAACCTGTACTTGAACACTCTAAATTACGTATACGCGGATCATACGGCGCATTAAATCCAATAAAATACCCATCCGTCTTTTTTTCGATATTCACATAGTCCATCCCCAATTCAATTCGCATAATCGTATTCGTATTCGTGTCCCCAATTAACCACGCATTCGCATAATCGCCGCCATTGTTGGTTTTTAAACACTCGGCAATCTCGTCGAGTGAATTGCCATACTGCATTGCTTGCCGAATACGACAACAGATAGGATCTTTTAAGGTAAACGCATTAAACCCGCCAATTGTCGTCTCGGTACATACGAATCCATTACTGGTGACATAATAATCCGTTTGACTCGAAATGTATCCCGCAGTCGCCTGCATTAACATCCGATTGCCTTTGGTCGGTTTAATATCTAAAATAACATTAAAATGTTGCCCTTGAATAAAATTATCAAATGTACTATGTCCCGTGACAATTTTACCGTCGTGGGTATAACTGCCGACTGCCATAAATCCCGTACATTTATCGGTATGCCCGCCGCCGCCGCCGCCTTCCCCGTGTTTTGACGGCGCGCCTTCTTTAAATAATTCGCCATATTTCGCATTAAGTTTGGCATTTTCTTTAACTAATGCCGGTAATTTACCGAGAAAATAACCAATACTTGTATTACAATTCCACGTCAGAATTTGTTCGAAAGTAAGACTTTTAAATCCTGCTGCTTTTGCGCCGGCCGTAATACCGCGCATTTCTTCATAAAATTCGGGATAATTTTGCTCGATTTTGGCACCATATAGTTCCGTCGTGATTTCGGTAATCATCGCATAAGTATATCCTAAATCTTCGTAAAAAGTATACTCTAACATTTTAAATATCTCTTTTAATTCATTTACAACTAAAGAACCGTGGGCATACCCGCGTTCATACGGCGTGCCTTTAATAGAGAGATATATCCATCCATTTTTTTCATACTTGATTCCATTTTTCACTTTCATTTATATAATATATTATTATATTATATATCTTATATAATATATATCTTATATAATATATATCTTATATGATGGTATTAAAATGCTCCATTAAATTAACTTTTTGTCTGAATATCGTCAAGACGTGGGTCCAAGCATAGTTTTCGATTAGATGCTTTCTTGCCATCTCTCCGTGATTTTTTGCCAATACTCGATTATGATAATATTTATCTAACGCATCTGAAAAATCAAGTGGTGAACAGATATGAATATATCCCCCGTGTACATCAATCGCATCATGTATATATAGTTTGGCTTGCGGTTCAATTAACGTTGCGATGTCTTCCGTAAAAATATCATTTAAGGCCCCGACGCGACTTACTACCTGCGGTTTACCAATCCCGCCGTGTTCTAAATTACATAACCCAAACCCTTCGCCAATACATGTATTCACACCGACATCGCACATATTATAGACTTCATTAATAGATTGGTCGGATAAATACGCGTCTTGTTTTCGCGTAAAAATATGGCGACATGTGATTTTTTCATAATCGAGATTATAGCGCAGACAATTAATTTTAATCAAATTTAAAATATCATAACCCGTCGGTGTCGTCGTATCCATATTCAAGTATAATTTTATGCGCGGGTCGCAATTGTTTCGACCGAGAAAATGGATAAATGCCTCTAGTGTAATATCAATAGCCTTGCGGTAATTATTACGGTTCGTGTTTAAGACAATAAAATCATTAGCAGAAAAATTAAATTGCGCGCGAATGTCTACCACTTCTTGTTCGCTTTTTTGTAAAAACAATTCGGTATCCATTCCGTGCGGTAAAATATCGATTTTATATTCTGGTACGCCCATTTGAATTAAATTATCTTTCCAGCATTTACTAAAAACGAGGATATAATCTGAAAAAAGATTCATATGTTGTATCATCACGTGCTTTTCGTAATCATAGACTAAATCAAGGTAAGTACACACTTTAAATGTTTTGTTGTTTACTTTTCGTTCAATAAATTCATTAAAAATACGACAAATGACAACAAGGTCATTATATAAAAACAGTAATTCCGGTTTTATTCGCTCGATGAGGGGACAAATGACATCCACGCCATATAATTCCGTTGAGGTGGAAGAGCGCTCTTCTAATGCGTCTATCAGTCGTATGTTGGGATGTATTGTACGCGCAATCGACGAAGTTTTGAAATTGGATATGCCGAGGTAATGTACTTCGTGACCCATTTCCGCTAATTGATTAGATAATATATTCGCAATACGAGCATATCCGTTTGGTTGGGTCGGATAAGTGGCAAAGAATAAAATACGCATTTTTATTTATATAAATAAACATTAGAACTATACGTTTAAATCAATATAATTATTACACTATATGTATTAATTATAACCATTAAATCGAAATGTGTGAACAACAACAACCTTCGCCGCCGCCGTCGCCAAGTAAACAATTCGTTTGTTTAAGCGGACTGCCGCGGAGCGGTTCGACCTTATTGTCGGCGCTTTTATCACAAAATCCGCTCATACACGCCGAAGGCAATTCTGCCGTTTGTCAATTTATGTGGAATACACATACCTTATGTTTTGCTGCGCCGATCGAACAAATTGAAGCAAATAATCGCACAAATACATTACACGATTTAATCGCGCATATTCCATATGTCTATTATAAAAATATCGGTAAAGAAAAAACCATCATTGTAGATAAATGCCGAGCGTGGACCGTACCAACGAATTTTGATATTGCCAAAAAGTATATTGACGTAAATATGAAATGTATTGTCATTGAACGTTCGGTCTTAGATGTCATTCGTTCTTTTACTAAATTATATATGCGGAATAAATGGTCACAGGAAACTATCAACGAAGCTTTACATAAAATGCTCGTAGCAAATACGGAACCAATTATGGTATCATTAAACGGCATCCGCTGGGCAAAACAAAATAATGCGAACCATCAGCATTTCTTATTTATTCAGTATAATCAATTAGTCGAAAATCCGGAAAAAGTGATGCAGGCAATATATAAGTTTTGTGGATGGACTTATTTTGCGCATTCATATACCAATATTGTAAACTTACATCCCGAGAATGATAATCACTATAATCTAACCGGATTCCACGCGGTTCGCGAGACGATTCAAAAAGAAGATATGCCATTTCCGTTTGTCTTAGATAAAACAATTGAAGAAAAATGCCGGGTACTCGATCAAATTATGGGATATTAAAAATAGGGTAACCTATAATCAAGTAAAAAATAAAATAAATATGCTTAATTTTTGATTTTTAAGGTTGTATATAAATTTCATTAAAAAAAAGTGTTTTTTTTTCGCCAAAAGTTTTTTGGTTTTTCGATTTTGGACATTTATTTTTGTCCATTTTGCCAAAACCGAAAATAAAATGTGAAAAAAAGTGAAAAAAGTGATTGTGACCATTATGCTCTGTTTTCCATTTTTTGGATTTTCAGTTTGTGATGACAACTTTTTTTTATTTTTTTTGGTTTTTTTTATTTTTTATTTTGATGTAAAATTCTGTCACCAAATCGGTGACAAATCGGGGACAAAATTACATCAAAAATTATTTTGAGATTTTTTGATTCTAGTTTATGCGGGAATATGCTTTCGTTTATTTTCTAATATTTTTGGGAATTAAGACTGTTCTAAAATCGGTGACACTTTTTTACATCCTTTACATCAAAGCATAGGATGCTCTTGTAGCGATAAAAATGACGAAAAATCTTGTGATGGTAAATATTTTAATATATTCATTAAAAAAAAGTGTTTTTTTTTCGCCAAAAGTTTTTTGGTTTTTCGATTTTGGACATTTATTTTTGTCCATTTTCGCAAAACCGAAAATAAAATGTGAAAAAAAGTGAAAAAAAGTGATTGTGACCATTATGCTCTCATTTCCGTTTTTTGAAATTTCAGT
>Ga0209596_1000221_pt1 | contig 52530 bp, 49 predicted proteins | sample M_130807_MF_Meta_FD_187314 | JGI IMG/M metagenome (GOLD analysis project Ga0209596, IMG submission 187314) | Freshwater microbial communities from Lake Montjoie, Canada to study carbon cycling - M_130807_MF_MetaG (SPAdes) (version 2) | ecosystem: Environmental > Aquatic > Freshwater > Lake...
AATACCTGCTTTCATTCGGCACCCTACAATCAAAGAACAGGTGGGAATATCGTACCCTTGGTCGTGTCTGAGCATACTCGCGCCAGTCTGCGGCGAGCATGATTCCTCGTTCGGGGGTTCGATTCCCCCCAGCTCCACCATTTGTGGTCACACGCCCTTGGGCGTGTTAGCCCAACCATTCTCTTTGCTGCTCATTGCTGCTCATTACACATCACTCAACGGAAACGTTCTCTGTAGAGTTTTGTTGAGGGGTCTCTAGATGAAATGGGTGACATGGGATCAAGCAGCGATCTCTGCGCTTATCTGTGGTGTCACTGCGCTCCTGCTTCGAAAACTCCCGCAGACTCGTTCACGGGTCTTCATCATTGCGGCGTGCACCGAACTTGCACTGATTTCTTTTCTGTACACACTGTGGCGCTTGGCAATGGTTCTGCCGCTTGACAAACCAGATGGCGCAATTGCGCGCGGTCGCAGCATTGACACTCTGCAACATCATCTATTTTTTCCGACGGAGCTTTCTTTGCAACATTTCGTCATGAATTACGACTGGCTTGCGCGAGCAACAAATATTTTTTATGCGGTCGCTCATGTTCCTGCCACAATAATTTTTTTGGTGTGGCTGTTTATTCAACATCGGGATCATTACCCCTTGTGGCGAAATTGTCTAGCGATGTTGACTGCTGCATGCCTTGTTATTCGGTTCGTTCGCGTGGCTCCACCACGATTTTTTCCGGACCTCGGATACATCGATCTAGCGACACGTTACGGATTCTCCGTGTATGGGCCAGTCGGCACAGGAGTCTCTGACCAATTTGCGGCAATGCCGTCTATCCATGTTGGCTGGGCTGCACTTGTGTCATTTGGTGTTGTTGCTGCTTCAACTAGCCGCTGGCGGTGGTTATTCTCGCTGCACATAGTTCTCACCATGTTGGCAGTTTCAGCCACTGGTAATCATTGGTGGCTCGACGGAATTGCAGCCATCGCCCTGCTTGGTGTTGCTGTACTCATTGATCGGAGTGTTCGCCGACAACTCGGCTCGCGCACCCCTAGTGTGGCGTGATGGCTGAGTACACCGACATTGATGATGGCGACACGGTGTGGAGATTTGATACCGACTTCTTGCAATCACGTTGGACCTGCATCTGGGGACGCGGATGCAAAGGCATTGAGAGTGAAGTCAACACAGAGAACGGCAGAGGATGTTGTTCGCTCGGAGCAGAGCTAGACGGAGTCGATGAAGCAATGAACCTGTCGGCTGCGGCGGCTATGACGCCAAAACATTTATTTCAGTATCAGGCCCACGCTGCTGAACATGGAATCTTCGCCGACGAGACACGCAATGCGACGCGCGTCGTGGACGGTGCGTGCATCTTTCTTAATCGCCCTGGATTTGTCGGTGGCGCGGGATGCTCATTGCAATTAGCGGCTGCGCACTTTGATGAGCCTGTCACAGAATGGAAACCATCTGTTTGCTGGCAATTACCCCTCAAGGTGGACTGGGAAATGCGCGACGACAATGTTGAAGTCGCAACCGTTCGCCCGTGGGCACGACGTGACTGGGGTGATGACGGCAAAACAATGGCATGGTGCTGCACCGAGGGAAAGGATGCGTACGTCGGCGAAGAAGAAGTCGTTGACAGTCTTCGTCATGAACTCACTCACATTGTTGGAGAATCTGTCTATGTTCGCATTCGCCAATCAATGAACAAATCATCTTGAACTTCTCGCATTATCGTCAGGCAACTTTCGTCTGATACCGTGCTTTTATGAGAGCTGATGAGATTCCAGTTGCGCACACTCCGCCCGGAGGCTATGGAGCAACATTTCCACCGCTTATTCTTGCTGGCTGCACAGAACCACTTGTGGACGGCGCACCAGACTTGCGCGGAGTCTGGAAGACATTAAGTGCCACTCGCGGTGGCGAACCAGTTTTGGCAGATGATCGTCTGATGTCGTACACAGAACGCATCGAGCAGTGTGGCAATCGCATTGTTGATTGTGGCGGCGGAACCATCGCTGATGCTCGTGCCGACGGCACCGAAGAAAATGGCGTTCACGATGTGTCTGTCTTTGACTACACAACTCCAATTCATATCGTTGCTAGTTACGAGGACGAAGTTTTTGTACTGCGGCCCGTTGGTATTCCTGGAATAGAAGTTACGCGCAGTCTCGATGCTGATGGTCACATGATCTGGACCCGTCCAGACATGGGAGGCATTCGAGTTGTTTTACAACGCGTCAGTCAACCTTTATAGGGACCACGAATGAGTAACTCCGCCGACACAGACCTAGTCATGGATGCCTCGCTCGACAAGGCTCTTGACCGCGCCCAAGAGTGGTACGCCAAGAATTGGTCATCTGATCTCGTGCTGAGTGACTGGTGGCAAAAACTCGGATCATCTGGCTGGGGATTTCCGGCGTGGCCACAAGAATACGGTGGTCAGGGATTGCCATCAGCAGTTGCACGACAAGTTGTGAGCGACAGAATGCAACGCGGAGTATTTGGACCACGAACCGGCATTGCAACATTTTTAGCCGCGCCAACAATTCTGACTCACGGAACACACGAGCAAAAAGAACGTTTCCTGCCAGGGATCGTTTCTGGCCGGGATGTGTGGTGTCAACTTTTTAGTGAACCAGGTGCCGGCTCAGACTTGTCATCATTGCAAACACGCGCCGTGCGAGATGGTGATGAATGGATTATTACAGGTCAAAAAGTCTGGACGTCTGGTGCCCACTTTGCTAAGTACGGAATTTTAATTGCACGCACAGATTCTGATGTCCCAAAGCACAAGGGACTCACCTATTTCTTAATTGAGATGCAACAGCCCGGCATCGAAATCCGGCCGTTACGTGAAATGACTGGTGAGTCAGCGTTTAATGAAGTTTTCATGAATGAGGCTCGTGTTCATGATGACAATCGCCTCGGCGATCTCGGTCAAGGATGGGCAGTTGCTATGACAACACTCTCCCACGAGCGTGACTCCAATAACCCTGGCGTTGGCGGTGGTGGCGGAACATTGTTTAGTAATCCTGATGTAACGCACACTGTTGATCACTTTCGCAGTATTCAAAACACAGAAGTTGATGCATTTTCTTTTGCTACGAGCGGCGGCATTACCGAAGTACTCAACGATCTCGTTAAAGAATTCAAATGCGCTAATGACCCAGTTATCCGTCAGAGGCTGATGAAACTTCACTCAATGCGTGAGACGCAAAAATGGACCGCACAGCGGGCAAAAGCAAATGCGCGAGCAGGAGCTGCCCCCGGACCAGAGACATCGACCCTAAAACTGCAATCCAGTCTCACCGGGCGCGTTGTACGGGACTTAGGTTTTGACATCATCGGTGCACACGGAATGTTGCTTGGTAAAGATGCGCCTGCACATGGTTTGTTTCATAAGTTTGCCTTGTTTGTGCAGGCAACATCGATTGCAGGTGGTTCGGACGAAGTTCAACGCAACATCATCGGTGAGCGAGCGCTTGGGTTGCCCAAGGAGCCTGATGACTCGCGCGACAAACCATTTCGTGAATTACGCGTTGGCACTCAAAAGACGAAATCGTAACTATTTCGTCATTGATTCAATAAAGAGCCAGTCACCACCGACAAGTTCGAGACTTTCTAGTTGGCGCGCACCGGTGTAGGCCAAGAGCGACCATCGATACGGGAAGAAATGCACGTGTGGATTAAAGGTTACGTTGTAAGGCCGTTGACGCGGGACCACGACAATCAGTTTTTCTGAACAGACTCTCCGCAGTTCTGCCAGTGCTCGCTGAAAATCCGGCACGTGCTCAAGTGTGTGTGTACATACCACTGTTGGAAACGAGTTGTCAGAAAATGGAAGTGACATGATGTCTGACTCAACAGCAGAGAAACCCGAGTGGGTCAGCGAGACGTAAGAGCCATACAAAGAAAAATCTGTCGCTACAACTGGGAACTTTTTGCTGATCTGCTGAGCAAGCCAACCGTGACCACAGCCGACTTCTAAGACTGGGCCCTCTGCAATAGCATCAAGCACACCTTGCGCTGATTTGGGTGAAAGATCTGTCACTCCTTGATGGACGAACAAAGTTGTTTCTTCGTAAAAGAGTCGCAGTTCTGCGTCAGACATCTCAAAGGCATGCTCTTTTAACTTATCGATCTGGATTGGCGCGTTGCGGTAAAAAAACCGAGCAGGTGCGCGGAAAAGCCATGACTCGCGCAAAATCGGCGGAACCCATGAGTCGATGATCTGATTTATGACCACACTAAATTTGCGAGGAATAATCACGAAAAGGCCTCTACGTAATTGACGATGGTAAAAACTCTACACCGTAAGACGCGTCCCTTGCGGGTAAGAGGCTTCTCACTAGGCTCAATGGAATGCAGGATGAAGCACGCATATTTGCTCGGCGGATTGGGTGGTTCGTGCTTGTTGGTTTCCTGATCCGACTCGCCTATTTATTGTGGCTTCAATACAGCGGTTCATTCATGATCGGTGATGCCATCGTGTATCACATGGAGGGCAATTCACTTGCCGACGGAAACGGTTGGATGAATGTGATCGTCTACAAACGTTTCGGAATTATCCGTCAAACCGCTGGACATCCTCCGTTGTATTCCTACTGGCTTGCGTTGTGGTCATTTTTGGGGATGCGTTCAACACTTTCGCATCAGATTGCTTCGGCATTCTTGGGTTCGTCATCTATCGCTGTTGTCGGATACGTGGCGCGCAAGATCCGTGGCAACACTGTTGGTCTGATTGCAGCAGCAATTGCTGTATTGCATCCATCCTTTTGGAGTTGGGATGGAATGATCTTGTCTGAGACATTGGCAATTCTTGCATCTGCTTCGCTACTTTTATTCTTTGTTTCGAGTACTCAATTCAAGAGCAACCGTTGGTACATATTGGGTGGAGTTCTGGCTGGCGTCGCTATTTTGTCGCGGGCTGAATTGCTGATGGCAATAGTGTTGCTCACGCTTGGTGTGCTGATTCTGCAACGGTCACGCACTGCAGTCAAGCATGCAGCGATCATGGCCGGAGTTGCCATTGTCGTTCTCACGCCATGGGCTGCGTACAACACAGCACGCTTTGACCGCTTTGTTCCGTTATCAAATAGCGCAGGCGTCACATTGGCGGCAAGCAACTGCGCAGATGTTGCTGGACAATATGCAGGTCGGTGGTCATATTTCTGTGCAGTCGAGGCGGCAGAGCGTGTTACCAAAAAATGGGCGATCGAGCATCCCCAAGAGATTCCTGATACCTCAATCAGTCCAAACTGGCAAACCGATTTCCCAAATGGAAAAATTTCGGACAAGGTTCCGACCGTGCATCAATATCTTAAAATGAACGAGGCCGTTGTTGACGGGTTACTTCGTCAAGACACGGTGAAATGGATCAAGCAACATCCGCGCTACTTCATCAAGTCTGTGGCAATTCGTATTGGTCGCGTCACCGGTTTTTATAAGCCAACCAATCAGATGCGAAGCGATGTGATTCCCGAAGGGCGGCGCAAGCCCGTTGCATTTGCTGCTTGGTATTTGTATTTTGCTCTATTGCCTTTTGTTGCATACGGATTTTATAAAATTTTCCGCGAATCTAAACCGCACTTTTTGACCTTGATTGCGCCATTGGCTACATCCCTATTCGTCGTTGCGACAACTTTTGGCAACACGCGCTATCGGGCTATCGCTGAGCCAACATTGGCTATCACTGCTGCAGTCGGGCTGTTTTATTTTGGTCAAGCCGTGATACACCGATGGAACACTCAGCGTCAGTACGCGTCAAAATCAAGTAACTCAAACGAGTCGAGCCTGATGTCTAGCGACGCGTGAGAGTCGTCAAAGAGATGCAAAACCACTTCGAGCGGAGATGGCTGTAATCGTTTAGGAAGCGATACTCCCCGCCCACCTAGAACGGGATTCAGGCCCCAATGAACAACGAAAGGTGTTTTGTGGTGTCGCACGAGTCGCATAGCAACTGCTGCACCGTTGACGTGAGCAACTCCTTGAAATGCGAATACTTTGAGCAATACACCAACTGGTATTCCCATTACCTTGTCAGTGGTGCTCACTGCAATGCAATCATCAAGTACGTGTAGTGAATACCGTGCACCGGGCATTGACAGGCGCCATCGCAAAAGATCTAGATCCCAACTTTGCTGCCATCCGTCGTCGTTTGTAAAAGAAACTTTGCGTATTGCAGATACAAATGGCTCTGTGCTTAACAGAGACGGCGTATACGGCGTTGAAGTTCCGATGCCGGAGCCCCCCGCCAAGAGCAAACGCGTCGTTAGTGAAGGCAAATGTTTCCAGCCCAAAGCCTTCACCATTCGTGGTGCTGATTGGGCATTGGCGATTCCCAAAATGCCGGCGAATCCTTGTTGCTTCGCTTGTTCGTACGAATGACTCACCGTTGTACGAAAAGTTCCGGACCCCCGAGCACTCGGGCTCACCGCTAGATCAACTCCAAGACCCAGCACGATCTTGTTTTCTCCATCGGTCAACTTGAGTGGCACGAGGGCATAGTTTCCGATTTGCTTTGCCTTGTCATCAAAACTGCGTCCAACTGCAGCCACGCCAAGTGGATGTTGTCGATAAGACCACGCCAGTCGTTCAATAGTAAATCGTTCGGGATGAGGGAAAACCTCTTGCATCAAGTGTATGACGCCTGCAAGATCTGCATCAGATCCGAAACTTGCATTCATGGGATCACGCTGCGTCGCGACCAGCAATTGAAAACACACTGAGTGGCGTTGCATTGGGCGCAAGAAGCCCTGAAGCGATCTCTGACAACGACGAGCATTCAAGATCGTTAATGATTGCTCCGAGTTGTGGGAACATTCGACGGCGTCCGCGAAAACAAAGAATTGATGTGACAAAACCTGTCTCTGGGTATTGCCGAAAACGTTCTTCGAGGTCGAAATCCCATGGATGGCAATATGTCCACATCACAGATTCTTGATCTTGGCGTCTCAACGCGCGCATCGTGATAATGCGGGGCAACAGACGGATATATGTGCCACCCAAAAACGGAATCGTGAGTGGCCCAATACGTGTAACGGGGCACGGCAGTTCAAGTAGACCGCACTCCCAAAGAAAGGGTGTCGTCGGCGCGCCGGGCAATCCAAAGAGAGGGCTAGCCGCGGGCAGAACGCTTGATGAATACATGAATCCAGCCCCCGCGATTTGTTCAGGTGCGTGTGGCGTGCGCGCAGTGAGTGACATGAACGGCGCCCGAAAACCATTGACGGGTTGCCCAGAAATATCTTGCAGTAGTTCGCGCCCTTTTTTAATGTCACGGCCAAAGTCAAGTGGCGAATGTTTTTCTATCGCCGTGTGCGTCCATGAATGCAACCCAACTTCGTGACCAGCGTCAACGATCGCTCGCACAAGCGATGGGTCAGACTCTGCAAGCGTGCCGACGATGAAGGCTGTTCCGATAACACCTCGATCGTGTAACCAAGTTAATACCCGATCAACATTAAGCCGCACTCTGTATTGCTGATCGCTACTTGTGCGGATGTCTTCGACATCAATCGTAAACGACATCTTCTGCGGCATGTCCACAGACTACCGATTCATGCCACATGCAGACGTCAATACATCAATGGGGCTGAGTAAAACCGAAGCATTCGCGCAATGCGGCATCGCTCAGCGCATGTGCAGGGGTTCCTTGAGCGACGACGCGTTGTGCCAACAACATCACAATATCTGCACCCTCGGCGTCACCTAATTCGTGCGTGGCCATCACGACGGTCACGCCGCGAGATCTCTCCTGTGAGATGAGATCGGCAACAGCCTGACGACCGTTGATATCAAGACCCGCTGTTGGCTCATCGAGTAACAAGACTTCTGCTTGCCGTGCAAGCACCTGGGCTAGATGCGTTCGTTGTTGTTGCCCACCCGAAAGATCCCGAAGCGCACGAGTACTAAATTCATCTGCTCCAGTTCTTTTCATCACATCTATCACGATTGACGTATCGTGTGCCGTTGTGCGTCGGAGTAATCCGCGATGAGCAAAGCGACCCATTGCCACGATGTCATGCACGCGTAATGGAAGTGAGTGCGACGACACAGGATGCTGAGGCAAATATGCGACTCGCGCCGGCAGAGTGCCCGGCTCTGCTCCGAGTACTTGCACAGAACCAGATTGAGCCGTCAATAAACCAGCAAGTGTTTTCAACAAGGTTGATTTACCCGAACCGTTTGTACCTATCAGCACCATCAGTGCTCCTGGCTCAAGAGTGAACTCGACCCCAGAAATAATTGGACGATGTCCATATCCGACTGCCAGAGATGACGCAACAATGTTTGCAGACATCAGAGATGCACCTGGGCGTGAATATGTGGCTGTTCATGATCATGATGAATATCCTTGCGATGATTTTGCCAGCGGCGCACCTCCACGACAATGGCGCACAACGTAAATATCAGCACCGCCACTAAAACAATGCTTGCACCAGCGGCGAGATCAGCATGGTAACTCAGCAATAATCCAATATACGAAGACACGATTCCGACACCAGATGCAGTCAACATCACCGTCGATACTCGAGAAGCAAATAATGCACCTGTTGCCGCCGGCGCAATTAACATGCCGATGACAAGCAATGTGCCGACAGTTTGAAAACTGGCAACGACGGTCAATGCGACCATGCCCAACATCATGTTGTGATAGCGACGCACAGAGAATCCTGATGTCTGGGCAAGTCCTTCGTCCACGGACAATAGTAAAAATGGTCGGCGACAGACCCAAGCGATAGCGCACACCGCCATCAGCGCACCGAACTGCCACAACAGATCTGCCCTGCTCACCCCAAGAACTTCTCCAAATAAAATTGTTGTGATGTCGCCAGAAAAAGAGCGTGATCGCGAATTTATAATCACTCCGAGGGCGAGCATGCCAACAAACAACAAGCCGATTGATGTGTCGCTAGACATTCGATAGCGACGAGACACCACCCCGACGCCAAACATCATGACCACTGCCCCGACGCCAGCGCCAAGAACTCCAGACACACCCAGGAGTGTTGCCGTCGCGACACCCGGAACAACGCCGTGCGCAAGTGCATCACCAACAAAAGCAAGACCCCGCAGCACTACAAATGTTCCGGCGACTGCGCAGGTGCATGCAACTAAAACGCTCGCCATGAGCGAGAGTCGCAAAAACTCATTGTCATTAAACGGGCCCACCAAGAAATCTCCCATGGGTCTAGTTCAGCAGACTTACTTCAGCGCATCGGCGATAGAAGTCGCCAACTGAATCATGACGTCGGCGTAGTGGCCACCGGTAGGCAACATATGCGTTCGGAGTTCCACTGATTTCACACCAATTTCCTTGGCAATCTGGTCAACCACCGCTCGGGGCGTTCCCATTTCAGTAAACACAGCGCGCACATTTGCCTGCGTTGCTGCCGTCTTTAGATCGGCAAGCTCCCCGGCTGAAGTTTCTGCGGACGATGACAAACTCGGGATCACTGCTCCAACAATCTGACATCCGTATCGCGCCGCAAAGTATCCAAGCGAGTCGTGTCCTGTGACCAATGCACAACGAGGCAGAGTCGACATGATCTCCTTGATTTTGACATCGATCGCGGCCATACCTAATGACAGTTGAGCGGCGCTATCGCTCAAATCCACGCCAAGAACTTTTCCTAACTCATTTGATAAATCTGGAATCATCTCCGCCAGCGTGATTGGATCAAGCCACAGATGCGGATCATTGCCATCCTTTGCATCGGTCAACTCTGCGCCTGCCTTTCTCACGGTGACGTGTTCGGCAACCATGAAAACTCCAACACCACGAGTGGCTGCTTCAGCCAACACATCCGTGAGATGCTCTTCTAGATCGAGCCCGTTTGACACAATAAAGTCAGCGTTGTTGATTTGTTCGACAACTTTTGCTGATGGCTCAAATTCATGTTGATCCTGTCCATTAGGAATGACCACAATAACTTTGGCTGCATCACCTACGAGATCTGCAACAAGATCGCCAAGAATGCTGTATGTGGCAACCACAACGGGCGTCTTGGAGGTGCCCGATTGGACGTTTCCTGAACTCGCACAGGCGCTGGTCAAGACAGCCAAAACAGCTAGTACAAGCGCTCGTGCGCCAGAAGCACGGGTTGGATACTGCTTGGATTGTCTCGCCACGTCTTGAGTATAACAATAATGAGAACCGTTCCCAACTTTGCCCCTACCCCTACTAGGGATTGCTCTTTGCTGTGCGAACATAGGACATGATCGTTGTCCCGACTGTTGATATCTCAGACCCAACATCAACGTCTCTGCAGGCAATCGATGCGGCATGTCGCGACCATGGATTCTTTTTGTTGAGCGGTCATGGCCTTGATGACTTGATCTCTCAAACTTGGATACAAACACGACGTTTTTTTGATGCCGACCGTTCTGTGCGCACATCAATTACGAGATCACAGGATAATCCACTCGGATATTTTGATCGTGAACTCACGAAACGCAAGCGAGACACCAAAGAAGTTCTTGATTTTATTGATCCCACACAAACACTTCTCGATGCTCGCAATCAATGGCCCGACGGACTACCTGATTTCAAAGAAGTCATGGTGGAGTTTTTTGATGCCTTCAGCACGTTGGCTGATCGCACTCTCTCGTTGCTGCACGATGCGCTGCAGTTAACTGCGCATTCTCGATCTCTGACATCGTGTGCCCGTACGAGCAGCACTGTGCGTCTGAACCACTACCCCATCGGTGATCCTGTTCCGGTAAACGAACGCGACGGTCTTGCTGACTTAGGAGAAACCGCTCTTGGATATCACACTGATCCAGGCGTACTGACTTTGCTTCTTCAAGACAACACCGGTGGATTGCAAACCCAAGCACGAGATGGACACTGGATTGATATTGCGCCAACAGATGGCACCATCGTTGTCAATCTTGGAGACATGATGCAAGCATGGACAAATGACCGATACCGTGCCGCAATTCATCGTGTTGTGCCGATGACTACTCAACGTCGTTTCAGCATTCCGTATTTCTCAAATCCACAGCGGGATGCGATCATTGAGCCAATTCCAGAGCTCTGTACAGCGGGACCTCGCTATCGCCCTATTCAATGGCGAAGCTTTATGGCGGCTCGGGCGTACGATAATTTTACTGATCTCGGAACAGACGACACTCAAGTGAGTGATTACCAGATACTGGAGCGCATATGACAGCGATTAAAATTACACCGTTGCCAGCAGCACTTGGTGCTGTCGTAGAAGGTGTGGACGCCGACAATATTGGGCCCGACGAAGTAGCAACACTTGTTGATGCATGGGACAAACATCTCGTATTATTTTTTCCAAAACTTCATCTCACGTCAGCACAACAAGTGTCAATGGCTCGACACTTTGGTCAAAGAATTGCCGCCACTACTGACTCTGGATCTGACTATCGCGGTGCACCAACTTTGGCTGAGCAAGGTTTCCCTGAATTGCTTGTTCTTGACACGGGCTTAAAGCACGACCCGCGCACAACATCTAATTGGCACACTGATGTCACGTTTGTTGATAATCCACCAAAGGGATCGTTGTTTGCCATGCACATCCCCGCAGTTAGTGGTGGTGACACGATGTGGTCATCGCAGATTGCCGCCCACCGAAAAATCAGTGCACCGATTCAGGGACTGATCGCTGAGCTCACTGCCACACATGGTCGACCACCACTCACCGGAACGGCGCAACATCCAATGGTGACGCATCATCACAAGACAGGCGAGCCAGTGTTGTACGCCAATCGTGGCTGGACAACTGCGGTCAATGGTGTCGCCCAAATTGAGTCGGTGCATCTTCTGGCAATGCTCTTTGAGCGCGCTGAGCGACCAGAGTTGCAAGTTCGTTGGCGTTGGAGCGCTGGTGATGTGGCGCTATGGGACAACAGGTACACCATGCACTACGCGATTAACGATTACGCCCGAGAGCGTCGGCGCGCAACGCGGGCAACTATTTACGACTGAGCACCTTGTGGTGGCATACTCACATCATGCGTAGATCAATCGATGATTACCCCTTTAGCGAATCCGACCTTGTCGGAATTGACGATGCAGCGCGACTCTCTTGGGCAGTCGGCATCAGCGATGATTACGACGATGCCATCCCCCGCGTCGTGCTGACTGTTGAAGAAGTAGGCCATCCGGGACAGGGAATGGTGGCCCACCTCTTGCCCGAGCACACCTTGCGCTTGCGCCAGGCCCTGTCTGACGCCCTGCGAGAAATCGGCCACAACCCCAGTATTTAGGTGATTTTGTTGCCCCTCGGGGCTAATCCCGATAATCTTGACTGGAATAGTCGGATTTAGCGACGACAACAGAATCGAGCCTCAGATGGCAATACCTCCAGTAATAGAAAAGGCGCGAGATCTCGTCGCTGAGCAGTACGCCGATATCGAGCGATTTGAAATCGCAATCGCGCAATATCTCGCAGGTGAGATTTCAGAAGACGTGTTTCGTGTTATGCGATTAAACAACGGCATCTATGGACAGCGTCAAGGTGGCACAAACCAAATGGCGCGAATTAAGTTGCCTGCCGGTTCGATCACGCCTGAGCAGCTTGAACTGATGGCAACACTCGCTACTCAATATTCGCGTGGGTGGGGACATATCACGACGCGTCAAAACATTCAGTTCCACTTTGTTGAACTCACCCGTATTCCAGATTTATTGCGCGAACTCGCCAAAGTCGAACTCACTACTCGAGAGTCATGCGGAGACACGGTTCGTAATGTGATGGCGTGTCACCTTGCAGGAGCGTGCCCGCACGAACAACTTGATGTCACGCCATGGGCCGAAGCAACATTTCGACATTTTGTGCGTAATCCACTCGGACAGCGACTCCCCCGCAAGTTCAAGGTCAACTTTTCTGGTTGCTCAACCGATTGCGGCCAAGCAATGTTCAATGACTTCGGCGTGATTGCGCAATCGCGTCAGAACCCTGACGGCTCAATAGAGCAAGGCTTTCGTGTCTACATCGCTGGTGGGCTCGGAGCGACACCACACCCTGCTCTGTCTCTAGAAGATTTCACATCCCGAGAAGACCTGTTGCCAACAATTGAAGCAACTCTTCGAGTCTTTGAACAAACCGGAAATCGCGACAACAAACTACGTGCACGACTGAAGTGGGTAGTTGATCAGATCGGCATCGACGAAGTTCGTCGTCGCGTCATGAAAATTCGTACCACATTGCCGGCATCGTCATCATGGCCTGGCGGAATTCCGCCAGAAGTAGTTTCTGCTGGTGACGCTCCAGCGGGTCGCGCAGCAACGGGAGAAATAACCCAAGTGGGTCAAGGAGTCAGCGTGCAGTTGCGTGCAAAAGATCCGTATGAGCGCTGGGTGCAAACAAGCGTGATTCGCGGCACTGCAAATGGCACAGTCTCCGCAATCGCGTATGCACCACTAGGTGACATCACTGCTCCACAGTTTTTGGCACTCGCGAGTATTCAGAGAGAACTCAATGCTGATGTGCGTCTCTCAAACCGTCAAAATGTGGTCTTTCGGGCGCTCAGCAACGAGCAACTGCCTCGGCTCTACGCGGCTCTTGATGCGATTGATATGGCTCGCCCTGGCGCGGAGTTAGCACGAGATGTTGTGGCGTGCCCTGGTTCAGACACGTGCAATATCGCGGTCACACAATCGCGTGGATTAGCAAAAGCAATTGGTGATGTTCTAGAAGAAGAAGGACTTGCTGAAGTTGGCGGCGTGCGAATCAATATTTCTGGGTGTACGAATAGTTGCGGCCAACATCATGCCTCTGACATTGGATTCTTTGGAGCAGAACGACGCGCCCATGGTCAAGCAGCACCGGGATATCAGATGTTGTTGGGCGGATACGTTGGTCAAGAACAGATTCACTTTGGCGAAAAGGCTTTGCGCCTTCCAGCCAAAGCCGCGCCAGAGGCAGTTGCACGAGTAGTGCGTCGCTTTGCTAACGAACGCACACCTGCTGAAACATTTCGTGCGTGGATGGATCGTGTTGGTGGAGCAGATGCAATCGCCAACGACCTACGCGACCTCGACCATTTTCCAGCTCCCGCCGAGAATCCAGATTTCTTTATTGATTACGGCGAGACAGGACCTTTTGTTGCAGCAGTTGGCGATTCGGAGTGCGCAGTATGACCGTGCATCTTGTCGGTGCTGGGCCAGGAGATCCAGAGTTGCTCACAGTGAAGGCGATGTCGTTACTGCAACATGCTGATGTTGTGGTGTTTGACAGACTCGTCTCTGCAGAGATCCTCGCACTTGCATGCCCGACGGCAGAACTCATCAATGTTGGGAAGCGTCCTGGCACAAGTCACACGCAAGAACTCATCAATGATCTATTGATCTCGCTTGGACGTCAACATTCCTGTGTCGTGCGCATCAAAGGCGGAGACCCGTTTGTGTTCGGACGTGGAGGCGAAGAAGCAGAAGCTCTCGCACGTGCTGGTGTTGAATACACAATCGTCCCAGGTATCTCATCTGCATTTGCTGTTCCTGCAGCAGCCGGAATCCCTGTCACACATCGACTTGTCTCGCGAGCAGTCACTGTCATCACTGGTCATTGTGCGCAAGGGTCTCAGTCAGTTGACTGGCGTGCGCACGCGCGCACAGACTCAACGCTTGTCATCTTGATGGGGACAGAACGTCTGGCAACAATTGCAACAGAACTGATGGCTGGCGGACTTGACGCATCTACTCCCGTTGCGATCGTGCATAACGGCACACGAGATGAGCAGCATGTGCTGCGTCTGCAGCTACACGAAGCACCATTTATTCAAGCGTCTGCCCCAAGCGTCATTGTGATTGGGGCCGTCGCAGATCTAGATTTGCGCGATCCGAGACAACTTGCCCAACTTGTGAACGCTAGGTAGCACCACGCATGCTGCCAATTATGCTTGATCTTCGCGACAGAAAAGTTCTTGTCGTCGGAGGTGGACGAATTGCCACACGCAAGGCTCACGCTCTGGTGCACGAAGGTGCACTCGTCACCGTTATTGCGCTCAGTATCACAGAAGAACTACGCGAGATGCATAACGTCATCGTGGTTGAACGCGCCTACTCGACTGGTGATGCTCTCAAGTTTCAACTAGTAATTACGGCAACGGGTGATCACGTCGTAGACCAACAGATATATGACGAAGCAAATGCTGCAGGAATCTGGGTGAATTCAGCAGATGATCCGCAACGTTGCTCGTTTTACTTGGCAGCAACTCATCGAGATGGCAATGTAGTGATCGCTGTTTCAACTGAAGGCAAGAGCCCCGCATTAGCGACTCACCTACGAAACCAGATCGCTGCCACATTGCCCCAAAATCTCGGGCTGGCCGCCCTCGAATTGTCACGACAGCGCGCAGAGCTTCATGAGGCAGGAGTCTCTACGGAGTCGCTGGATTGGTCACAACGCGTCATTGACGCCCTTGACTAACGTCAAGACAACTAGTTTTCGGCTAAAACGTAAGACGTGACCAAATCTGTGCACACTCTCACATCTCCATTAATTGGGACCGTGGTGCGTATCTGCGTCACGGTTGGCCAAGAAGTTTCAGCAGACGATGAGGTCGCAGTGCTGGAGTCAATGAAGATGGAACATCCTCTTGTTGCTGGCGTGGACGGAACCATCAGCGCAATACATGTTGACGCAGGAGACACGGTTGCCCATGCCCAGGTACTCCTATCTATCGCTCCGGGAACCGTTGATGCAACGACGCCGCGCGTCGTGGCCATCACCGAATCAACAGAGCGCGCAGACCTTGCTCGATACAACGTGCGACGCAGTTTCACGACTGATGCCTCACGACCCCAAGCCGTTGAGCGCCGTTCGAATAAAGGACAACGAACAGCGCGCGCAAATATTGCAGATCTCGTTGATGATGGATCATTTATTGAATATGGATCCTTTGCTGTTGCAGCACAGCGCCAACGTCGCGAACTCCAAGACCTGATTGAGAATACGCCTGCAGATGGCTTAGTGGGAGGACTCGCAACAATCAACGCAGATGAATTTGGCGATGACGCTGCTCGCTGCGCAGTGGTGTCATACGACTACACCGTTCTTGCTGGAACGCAGGGATTTTTAAATCACCGTAAAAAAGATCGACTCTTTACGATTGCCCATGATCTGCAATTACCCGTTGTTTTGTTTGCCGAGGGTGGTGGTGGACGACCAGGTGATACCGACTCCCCTGGCGTCGCCGGACTCGACACCATGGCATTTGCATTATTTGCCCAACTCTCAGGATTAAGTCCGACAATCGGAATCGCATCTGGATATTGTTTTGCCGGAAACGCGGCATTGCTCGGATGTTGTGATGTGATTATTGCGACGGAGAATACAAATATCGGCATGGCTGGCCCTGCCATGATCGAAGGAGGTGGGCTCGGAAAAGTTCTTCCGACCGATATCGGCACAATTGAAGTTCAAACCAAAAATGGTGTTGTTGATATTCGCGTTGCCGACGAGCAAGAAGCCGTTGCAGTAGCCAAAAAGTACCTGTCATATTTTCAGGGTTCAACAACTTCGTCTCGCCGTCATCGCGACGAAGAAATGCGACCATTGATTCCCGAGCAACGCACCCGCGTCTACGATGTGCGCACAGTGATCAACACGCTTGCTGACATTGACTCAGTTCTTGAATTGCGATCCACTTTTGGAATCGGAATATTGACTGCCTTGATTCGTATCGAAGGCAAGCCGATGGGTGTTATCGCTAACAATCCGGCGCATCTTGGCGGGGCGATCGATGCAGATGCTGCCGATAAGGCTGCTCGATTTATGCAGCTGTGCGATGCATACGACGTACCACTTCTTTCATTATGCGACACTCCGGGTTTTATGGTTGGTCCTGCAGCCGAAGAATCTGCTCAGGTTCGACATTTCTCGCGCATGTTCGTGACCGCAGCAAGCACCACTATTCCCTGGATCACCGTGGTCTTGCGCAAGGGCTACGGTCTCGGTGCTCAGGCTATGGCCGGCGGAAGTTTCCACGCCAAAATTGCAACACTGTCTTGGCCAACTGGTGAGTTCGGAGGAATGGGATTAGAAGGTGCAGTTCGATTGGGTTTTCGAAAAGAACTCGAAGCCATCGTCGACCCTCGTGAACGCCAGGCTCTTGAAGACAAACTTATTGCGTCAGCATATGAACGCGGTGATGCGCTCAACATGGCGAGTCATGTTGAGATTGATGACGTCATTGACCCATCTGACACTCGCCTCAGAATTCTTGGAATCTTACGATCGTGTCCAACACCACCTCGACGCGTTGGCAAGAAACGCCCAATGATCGATACCTGGTGACAAACTAATCCGCTAGCAGAACAAGACCATCGCGCAGTTGCTGAGCAAGATCAGAATCCACAACAGATACAACTCCATCAGTACTTGTTATTTTTTTGTGTGCTCCACCTACCGTAAGAGCAGTAGAAACAGTATTGCCAAGCAGAGTAAGCACTTCTTTCGTGGCTGCTAAACCATGTGAACCGGACGAATCGACCGGGCCGCACACCAACAGCATGATGTTTTTCTTGGTCAACACACCTTTCATAAATGGCCGCGATGCCCAATCAATGAAGTTCTTCGTGACGGCAGGAATGCTGTGGTTATATTCCGGAGTAGCAATCACGATGGCGTCTGCTTCAGTGACTGCTGCGCGCAACGCAGCGATTGCTTCTGGTGGTGTATCGGTGTCGTCGTCTTGGTTGTAAAGCGGGATCTGCGAAACATCAAACTCCACAATCGTCATGCCTTGGGGAGCCAGTGTTGGCAGGGCTGCGACGATCATTGCGTTCATCGAATTTTTGCGAAGGGAGCCCACAAGGGCAAGGACGGTAGTAGTCATCCCTACAGGCTATGACCGTTTCGCGTTGCGCAGGACAGGGCGTGGCGTGTGACAATAGAGCCGTGACCATTTCTCCCCTCTTTGACCCTGCCGCCTGGAAACCTGTCCCCGGATTTACCTTCACAGACATCACATATCACCGTGCAGTCGATCAGGGAACAGTGCGAATTGCGTTTAATCGACCAGAAGTTCGTAACGCATTTCGGCCAGTCACTGTTGATGAACTCTTTGCCGCACTCGATCATGCCCGATCAACAACTGACGTTGGCTGTGTCTTGCTGACTGGCAATGGTCCATCCCCCAAGGATGGTGGGTGGGCATTTTGTAGCGGAGGTGACCAAAGAATCCGTGGTCGCGACGGTTACAAATACGCTGACGGAGACACCGCAGAATCTATCGAGCCAGGTCGTGCCGGTCGTTTGCATATTTTAGAAGTGCAACGACTTATTCGCTTTATGCCAAAAGTTGTTATTTGTGTCGTGCCGGGCTGGGCAGCAGGAGGCGGACATAGTTTGCATGTTGTCAGTGACCTCACACTGGCGAGCCAAGAGCATGCGCGATTCAAACAAACCGATGCAGATGTTGCATCGTTTGACGGAGGATACGGATCGGCGTACCTGGCACGGCAAGTTGGTCAAAAATTTGCTCGTGAGATCTTTTTTCTGGGAAGAGAATACACAGCAGACCAAGCACACCAGATGGGAATGGTTAATGCAGTCGTCCCACACGCCGATCTCGAAAAAGTTGCTCTTGAATGGGCATCCGAGATTAACGCCAAGAGTCCGATGGCTCAGCGAATGCTCAAATTTTCTTTCAACATGCTTGATGATGGACTCGTTGGTCAACAAATCTTTGCTGGCGAAGCAACACGACTCGCATATATGACCGACGAAGCACAAGAAGGACGAGAGTCATTTCTCGAAAAACGCGACCCAGATTGGTCAGAGTTTCCGTGGCTGTACTAAAACCGTGATTGTTCATGTCACGGATATTGAAGACCCTCGACTTGACGCGTTTCGATGGCGAGACCGCCAACTTGCCAGCAAATCAGAACGACGCGAAACCGTCGGAGCAGGTCTCTTTGTTGCCGAAGGAGACTTAGTCGTCGAACGTGCTTGTCTTGCTGGTTGCGAGCCTGTCGCCATTCTGTGTGCTCAAAAAATATCGGCGGAGTTGACACAACATTTCTCCGACGACGTTGCGATCTATGTCGCCGACGACAAGACGCGTGGAATCGTTACTGGCCTTGGTGTCCCGCTTGACGTCACAGGATTGTTTCAGCGACCTGCGTTGCGCAGTGTCACACAGCTCTGTCAGGCAAGTTCTCGAATAGTGGTGCTTGAAGAGGTTGATAATCCCACCAATCTCGGAGCCATCATGCGTAGCGCTGTTGCCTTGGGCTGGGATGCGCTTCTCCTGGATTCCACAAGCGCTGACCCGCTTGCGCGACGAGCCCTTCGAGTGTCAATGGGCACCGCACTCCAATTACCTTTCGGTCGATGTGAGCCAGGTTTGGATTTTGTGTCACTGCTGCATGAGCACGGGTTTTCAACAATTGCATTAACACCACACAGCAGCGCAATAGATCTGCGCAGCATTGATGCGTCTACAGACAAAATTGCACTCCTGCTTGGATCTGAGCGCAATGGCCTCAGTGATCACGCACTAAATGCATCCACATTCCGCGCGCGGATTGCTATGCAAACTGGAATTGATTCTCTTAATGTCGGCGCTGCTGCTGCAATAGCACTTCATGCTTTTGCGCCATCGCATTAAACAAGATTAAGAATTGCGGAGATGATCTGCGGCATTTTTGACATATGCCGTAAATTGCGACAGTACATTTTCACGCACCTGCTCTGGCAGAGACTCACACTGCACCTCAAGGGCAGCCAACATGTGCACTAACCACCTATCTCGTTCTTTGTCCCCGATCACAAAAGGGGCATGTCTCATTCGCAACCTAGGGTGACCGCGCTCGACTGAGTAGGCGTCAGATCCGCCCCAGTATTGCTCTAAAAACATCGCCAAATGCTGGCGTGCTGCTGTTGTATTTGCACCGTCTGGATACAGCGGGATTAATACATCATCATCTTGCACACCATCATAAAAATGATCGACAAGGGAGATGAAAAAATCTGCACCACCCACGATCTGGGACAGTGACTGTTCGGTATTGCTAGGTTCAGACATCGTTAGAAAAACTGTGGCTCTTCCCAATTGGGAAAGATGTCCGGCAAACCATCACTGACTTTGTCCGGAAAAACGGCTGCTCTTTTTTCTAAGAAACTCATTACACCCTCACGCGAGTCGCCACTTTTACCGCGCTCTTTAATGCCACGAGAATCCACGCGATGAGCTTCCATCGGATGAGATGCGCCCAGCATGCGCCAAAGCATCTGGCGCGATACCGCCACAGACACAGGAGAAGTATTGGCGACAATCTCAGTCGCAAGGGCACGTGCTGCTGGGATCAACTCTTCTGGGGCGTGCACGCTGCGAATAAGGCCAGCATCTTTGGCTTCTTGTGATCCAAAAACTCTGCCAGTAAACACCCACTCTGTTGCACGAGAGATGCCCACAATGCGTGGCAAGAAATACGATGAGCAGGCCTCGGGAACAATGCCGCGCTTGGCAAACACAAAGCCAAACTTAGCGGTATCACTCGAAAGGCGGATATCCATCGGCAGCGTCATTGTCGCTCCAACGCCAACTGCCGCGCCATTTATTGCGCCAATCACTGGCTTAAGGCTCTCAAAAATACGCAGCGACACAAGACCTCCGCCGTCACGAGCAACACCCTGCTTGGTAGCGACATCACTTCCGCCACCCGAAAAAGTATCGCCACCGCCCGAAAGGTCTGCGCCAGCGCAAAATCCTCGACCGCTACCAGTAACAATGACAGCCCTCACAGAATCATCGGCATCGGTTGTATCAAACGCTGAAATCACCTCGCGCATCATCGTGTTGGTAAAAGCGTTGAGCTTGTCTGGTCGATGAAGTGTGATGGTGGCAATATTGTCGGTGATGTCGAACAGAATCTCTTTATAGTCCATCTCAGCAGACTAGTGATGAGCGTCCGCTCACGACGATGTGCAACTAGACATCAAGGAATTTACTTGCGGCGATTCCTGACCCGATTCCGCCGGCTAGTGCTCCGATAACAAGGAGAATAATCATTACTCCGCTGACATAGGAGCCCGGCACCACTAACGAGCTCACCCCAGTTCCAGTCTTGAATCCGGCCACTCCATTTGTCCATGCCTGATTAAGTGTCCATAGCCCGCCACACGACACTATTGCCCCAAATAATCCCTGAGTTAGGCCCTCGAGAATAAATGGCACACGAATAAACCAGTTTGTTGCGCCAACTAGTTTCATCACTTCGATTTCGTTTCGGCGCGCCACCATGGCTGTGCGAATCGTGTTCCAAATCAGCGTGACTGCAACACCCAATAAAATCAACGACATCGTGATCGTCACCCCTCGGACAAAACTAGACATTGTTGATATGACGTCAAACTCATCTTCAGCAAGTGCCACGCCCTGAACGCCAGGAAGATTGCGGTATTGGTCGGCTAATCCGCGCACTAAGGCCGGATCAGTCGTGAGAGGAATAACTTTAAACTGAGAAGGAATTGTTTCAACAGTCAACAGGCTCAACGTGGTGCGATCACCTGCAAAAACTCTCTTTGCCTCTTCAAAACTGGCCGCACGATCAAGATAATCGAGCTTCTTCACGTCAATGACATTTGGCTGTGCCTCAAGAGTCTGCCTTATAAAAGTGAGTTGTTCTTCACTTGCGTCAGGTCGGACAAAGACAATCATCCCCACGTCACCGCGCCACTGCACAAGCAAGTTATCAAAGGCTCGTTGAATCAAAAATGTAGTACCAACAAGCAAGAGCGACACAGCAGAAGTCAAGACGGCCGCAGCAGACAGAGTGATATTGCGACGAAAACTCGCGATGGTCTCGCGCAGGGCGTATGAAATGCGAGCAAACATTATTCGTAGACTCCGCGTTCTTGGTCTCGCACAACTAGGCCACGATCAAGTTGAATCACTCGCCGACGCATCGCATTGACCACGCGATGGTCATGAGTTGCCATCACCACTGTCGTTCCAGTGCGGTTAATGGAATCCAGCAACGACATGATTTCTTCACCGGTTGCGGGATCGAGGTTGCCAGTGGGCTCATCTGCGAGCATGATCAGCGGACGGTTGACGAAAGCACGAGCAATTGAGACACGCTGCTGTTCTCCGCCAGACAGTTGGGACGGAAAACGGTCTTCTTTGTCTGCTAATCCCACGAGTTCGAGCACTTGAGGAACCTGTTGGCGTATCACGTGCTTTGGACGACCAATAACTTGCAGGCTGAACGCAACATTTTCAAAAACTGTCTTATTCATGAGCAACTTGTAATCCTGAAAAACGTTCCCCATCCCCCGGCGCAAATACGGGACACGTGAGTCAGCAAGTTCGTTAATGTTTGCACCCGCAACCCATACTGTGCCGCGCTCGGGTCGCTCTTGTCGGTTCATCAAACGCAATAATGTTGACTTTCCAGAACCCGACGGTCCGACGAGGAAGACAAATTCTCCCTTCGGTATATCAAATGATGCCTCGCGAACTGCAGCGACATCACTTCCGTACAATTTGGTGACATTTTCAAAACGAATCATGCGAAGGTAAAAATCTACCAGCGCGATGACTTATCGAGGGATTTCGGGTGCTTACTCGCCCCCAGATCGGCGCCAGCGCAGAAAACCTTCCATAAAATCGTCTAAATCACCATCTAAGACCCCTGCAACATTGCCTGATTCAATCTCTGTTCGGACATCTTTAACCATTTGATATGGCTGCAAAACATAGGAACGAATCTGACTTCCCCATCCGATGTGCGCCGGCTTGCCAGCAATTCGATCTCGCTCTGCAAGTCTTTCTTCTTCGACGCGAACAGCGATCATTGCTTTGAGTCGATGCAATGCCTTTTCGCGGTTTTGCAATTGACTTCTTTCTTCTTGCGATGAAGTCACAAGACCAGTCGGTTCGTGAATAAGACGCACCGCAGACGATGTCTTGTTCACGTGCTGACCGCCAGCACCCGATGCTCGAAAAACTTCCATCCGAATATCACTCTCGTTGATCTCAACGTCGGGCTCATCCATCTCGGGCCACACTTGAACCAAACTGAAACTTGTTTGCCGGCGACCTTGATTATCAAATGGACTGATGCGCACAAGTCGATGCGCCCCTCGCTCTGATCTCATCAACCCATATGCATATCTGCCCTTAATAGTGAACTCAGCAGACATGATTCCGGCTTCTGTTCCTGGGCTCAGGTTGTCTATTTCGAGAATAAAACCCCTGCGTTCTGCCCAGCGGGTGTACATGCGCAGCAGCAACTCCGACCAGTCTTGAGCGTCGACGCCCCCATCCTTTGTGTTGATATGCACTATCGCATCTGCTTCGTCGTGTTCTTCGGTAAAGAGGCTTCGGAGTTCGAGCGTCGATAGCCGCGAACCAAGCATTGTGATGCCCTCTTGGATCTCTTGTTCGTGCGACTCGTCTTGTTCCTCACGTGAAAGTTGATGCAGCACTTCAAAATCGTCTAACTGAGCATTTAGTGAGTCGTACACGTCTACGTCGGACTTTATGTTGGAGTACTCAGTGTTAACGCGCTTCGCGAGATCTTGATCGTCCCAGAGATCGGGCTGAGATATTTGTCCCTCAAGTTCGGTCAGCCGTGTTCTCATCTCGTCGATCCTGAGGTATTCACTGGCTTCAGTCAAGCGTCGTGCTATCTCTCGCAAGTCTGTAGTGAAGTCACGCATGTTGAGAGTTTTCTAGGCTGCGCCGTGACACATTTTGTATTTACGACCACTTTTGCACGGACACGGTGCATTGCGCGGAGTATTTGACCAGTCAGATGCATCGTTGCGAATAGTCTTTTGCGCGGGTTCTATGGCTTCTCGTGCTGCCAGAAGTGCAGGATCGATTTCTTGCTCGTTTGCTACCGATGCGAAACCATCAATCTCAACATTGTCACTTGAAAGTTCTTGCACATTATGCATGTGAACGCTTGCACCAGCGTCGCTCACAACCTGAACATGCATGATGTATTTAACAAAATCCTGAGCTATGCCTTTCATCATTGTTCCGAACATTTCAAAACCTTCTCGTTGCCATTCAGACAATGGATCTTTTTGACCAATGGCTCGTAAGTTGATTCCCTCTTGTAGGTAATCCATCTCTTCGAGATGCTCGCGCCAGCGCTGATCGATAATACGCAACATCACTTGTCGCTCTATTGTCCGCATCGTCTCAGGTCCGAGTTCAATTTCGCGACGGGAATAATGTGCTGATGCATCAGCCATAACCACGTCATACATTTCGTCAGTGTCTGCACATGCGTCGAGATGCGCAATCGTGATCTCGGTGGGCCAATACGAATGCAGTTCGAGATCAAGACCCTCTAGATCCCATTCATCGTTTGCTTCAGACACGCAATGTGTCTCGATGAGCGCGTCAACGGCTTCAACGAGATACTCCATTGCCTCGACCTTGAGATCTTGCCCCTCCAAAATCTGATCGCGTCGCTTATAGATCACTTTGCGCTGTTCGTTCATGACTTCGTCATATTTCAAAACATTTTTACGAATCTCACCGTTTCTTTGTTCGACGGTCGTCTGCGCTCGTTCAATTGCTTTGGTGACCATTTTTGCCTCGATGGCTTCATCGTCTGGCAACGCCCGTCCCATCACCCAACTCAATGCACCGGTTGCGAATAAGCGCATTAATTCGTCGTCAAGGCTTAAGTAAAAACGACTCTCGCCGGGATCGCCCTGTCGACCAGAGCGTCCACGCAACTGATTGTCGATACGACGACTTTCGTGTCGTTCAGTGCCCAGAACATAGACGCCCCCAAGTGCACGAATTTCGTCGCCCTCTGCTTGGCATTGAGCTTTGTACTTTTGGGTCAGTTCATCTAGGCGTGCCATTGCCGCAGTTCGAGCGGAGCGAAATTCATCGCTCATCTGCTCAAGCGCCACAGGCAATGCAAACTCATTCTCTACCAAATCAGCATCAATGCCCTCACCGATCAACTGCTGAAGTGCAAGACCTTCTGGGTTGCCGCCAAGCAAAATGTCAACACCACGACCCGCCATGTTGGTGGCTACGGTGACGGAACCTTTTCGGCCGGCTTGAGCAACGATGGCTCCTTCGCGAGTGTGCTGTTTGGCGTTTAAGACTTCGTGAGACACCCCGCGCTTTGTGAGTTGCCGTGCAAGTGTCTCGCTTTTTTCCACACTGATAGTTCCGACAAGAACGGGCTGTCCCTTGGAGTGGCGTTCCACGATGTCGTCCACGACTGCTTCAAATTTTGATGCTTCACTCTTGTAAATAAGATCGGCATAGTCCTGGCGTACGAGAGGTCTGTTTGTCGGAATTGGCACGACCTGCAAACCATAGATGTTCATTAGTTCGGCAGCTTCGGTTTGTGCAGTACCGGTCATTCCTGCCAACTTGTCGTACATGCGGAAATAATTCTGCAATGTAATTGTCGCTAGGGTTTGATTCTCTTCTTCAATCTTGACGCCCTCTTTTGCTTCAACTGCTTGATGGATGCCTTCACTCCAGCGACGACCCTCAAGAACTCGGCCTGTGAACTCGTCAACAATTTTTATTTGACCGTCTTGAATGATGTAGTCCTTATCGCGGCGATAGAGCTCTTTGGCTTTGAGCGCAACCTGCAATTGGTGTACGAGATTTTGCTGTACCTCGTCGTATAAGTTGTCAACGCCAAGTTCTTGTTCTACTTTTTCGATGCCAGCTTCAGTAGGAACGACAATTCTTTTGTCTTCTTCGACCTCGTAGTCGGTGTCGCGCTGCAAAACCCGCACAATTGATGCAAATCGGTAATACAACTTGGCCGCATCAGCAAGACGTCCAGAAATAATGAGAGGCGTTCTAGCCTCATCAATCAAGATGCTGTCAACTTCGTCAACAATGGCAAAATTATGACCTCGTTGAACCTTGTCCTCTAGCGAACCAGCCATATTGTCGCGCAGGTAGTCAAACCCGAATTCGTTATTTGTTCCGTACGTTATGTGCGACGCATACTCTTGTCTTTTTTCGGCGGAAGATTCACGAGCGCCAGGCACAACGAGTCCGACCGATAGACCCAACCAACGATGTATCCGTCCCATCCACTCCGCATCACGACGTGCCAAGTAATCGTTGACGGTCACCAAATGGACACCTTTGCCAGAAATTCCATTGAGGTATGCAGGCAGAGTTGAAACTAGTGTCTTACCTTCACCAGTTTTCATTTCTGCGACCCAGCCAAAATGAAGCGCCGCACCGCCCATGAGCTGCATGTCGTAATGCCGCTGTCCGATCACTCGAGTAGCGGCCTCGCGTACAACCGCGAAAGCCTCGACAAGTAAGTCGTTGAGATCCTCGCCCTGTTCTATTCGAGACATGAACTCGGCTGTTTTGCCCTTTAATGCATCGTCGCTGAGCGCGGACATGACAGAGGCCTGGGCGTTAATGTCAGGAAGAAGGCCATGTAGTGCCTTGACGCGCTTGCCGTCGCCGGCTCTGAGGACTCGATCAAGAATTGCCATATGGCTTGACATTGTATCGGCGTCAACTCTCTGAGCCAGTTCGGCCATCTGGGTCCTCGGCGATAGGATTATTTCTTATGCCACAACGCACTGTCGACACTGTCATATTTGACCTCGGCGGTGTCATTATGAGCAACGGAAAACCCTCTGACTTCGCCAGTCGTTTCCCAGAAGCCGACCGAGAGCGCGTCATCGAGATCATCATGGGGCCATATGGCCAAGATAGTGATCACCCTTGGCACCGCGTCGAACGTGGTGAAATCACAATGGAAGAGTGCAGGAGTCTCAATCGTGACGCGATCATCGAGTCTGGCATCATGCCGATTCTCTCAACCATGCAACCACAAGCCAAAGAATCTTCTTCAACCGGTGGGATCAGCTTTAATTTTTCTCTCAGTGAGCCGATGGTGCAACTTATCCATGAACTCCGTGACAACGATATTCGTATCGGAGTACTTACAAACAATGTTCGAGAGTTTCGAGAGTGGTGGTGGCCTTTGATGGACTTTGAAACAGTCTTTGACACCGTTGTCGACAGTTCTGACGTGGGATTGCGCAAACCAAACCCTGCCATCTATCACCTCACGATGGATCGCCTCGGAGCGACGCCATCTCGAACAGCATTCTTGGATGACCTGCAACCCAATGTTGATGCAGCAAGCGCACTCGGAATGCACGGCATTCGTGTCGACGATGACCCTAGTGCCGCTATCGCTCAGACACGTCTACTGGTGCAACTTTAAGAGACCGATGCCCGCGGGTTTTTGCAACTGCCACGCAATAGACATCTGATACACCAACTCGACGTAATGCCAAGGCTGCTGCTCGCAATGTTGCACCTGTCGTAATGACATCATCAATGATCACAACACTCATTGTGTTTTGGAGAGCACGTGCCCGAAATTGGGGATGAACTAAACGCTCTACACGAGATTTACCTGTTTGAGATTCTGTATTCACCCTGATCAATAATTCATGACACGGCACACCCAACTCGCGACCGACATGTCGGGCAAGAAGTTCGGCCTGATCAACACCGCGCTTGCGGCGACGTGACCCAACTGTTGGAGCCCATGTCACCATTCCTGCTGTTCCGATGTGTTGTTGAATGTGAACTACTAAGTAGTGGCCCAACTCGCGTGCAATACTCCGCTGGTTGGCGTACTTCAATCTTAAAATTTTAGATCTGATCTCCCCTTCGTAGATAAAAGGTGCAGTTGCATGACCATTAGAGACGCTATTGTGACGGGGCGTGCTAGATCCCTCTAAAAATCGACCGTTATCGGATAAGTTTTTCGAACGCATCACACGATGTGCAACTGGTCTCGCCTTTTTTGGAATCGGAATCGCATTTTTTGTACAGGGACGACTTGGTCTTGCTCCATGGGACATGCTCCATCAAGGCATCTCAAAGCACTCTCAGATCGAACTTGGCACAGTCATCATCATCGTTGGACTCAGCCTCTTAGTGCTGTGGATTCCACTTCGCCAACGACCAGGACTTGGCACAATCATGAATGCCTTTGAAATTGGTCTCGTTGAAAACATTGCCGAAGGTATATTGCCTGATACCCGTCTTATGGCAATGCGAATCGCCTACGTCGTTCTTGGAATTATTTTTGTTGCTATTGGTAGTGGTCTCTACATCGGGGCCGAACTTGGCACAGGTCCGCGTGATGGACTTATGGTTGGTTTACATCAACGATTTGGGCTGAGCGTGCGCACGGCACGCACGCTTGTAGAAATAGTTGTGATGTTGATTGGACTATCTCTTGGTGGCCAAATTGGGATTGGCACATTTGCATTTGCCTTTGGGATAGGACCATTAGTGCACGCCACGCTTGGATGGTTTCGAATTCCTGCGAACCCTAGTAGCGGTAATGCTCAGCCTTGAACGGACCAGTTGGATTCATGTCCATGTAATCTGCTTGCTCGTCGGTGAGTTTGGTCAACTTAACGCCAAGCGCTTCTAGGTGAGCCATCGCAACTTTTTCGTCAAGATGCTTCGGTAATACATACACGCCTAGCGGATAATTCTTGGTGTTTTTAAACAACTCAATCTGAGCAATCACTTGATTACTAAACGAACAGCTCATAACAAAACTTGGATGTCCAGTTGCACATCCAAGGTTCACAAGCCGACCCTCCGCGAGCACGATGACTGCATGACCATCAGGGAATGTCCACAAATCAGTACCAGGCTTGAGCTCATCACGAGTCGCGCCACTGCGGGCCAGACCTGCCATGTCAATTTCGTTGTCGAAGTGGCCAATGTTGCACACGATGGCGTTGTGTTTCATTTTTCCCATGTGCTCAGCCGTAATAATGGCCTCATTGCCGGTAGCCGTTACGAAAATATCGATGCTGTCAATAACTTCTTCAAGCGTGCTTACTTGGTACCCCTCCATCGCTGCCTGCAGTGCATTAATTGGGTCGATCTCGGTCACGACAACTCGTGCTCCTTGACCACGCAAACTTTGAGCACAGCCCTTGCCGACATCGCCGTAGCCACACACAACTGCTGATTTACCAGCGATCATGACGTCTGTTGCACGATTGATTGCGTCAATCAGTGAATGTCGACATCCGTAAAGGTTGTCGAACTTGCTCTTTGTCACGCTGTCGTTCACGTTGATTGCCGGAAACAAGAGTTCACCTTTTTCTGCCATCTTGTAAAGGCGCTTTACTCCAGTTGTGGTCTCTTCGGTGACTCCCCTGATTCCGGCTGCCATCGTGGTCCACTTCTTGGGATCTTGCTTCAGTGACCGCTGCAATAAACCAAGCACGATCGCAAGTTCGGGATTTGAAGCAGTTGTCGGATCGGGTACGACACCGGATTTTTCAAACTCCACTCCTTTATGCACAAGCATCGTTGCGTCACCACCATCATCAAGAATCATGTTGGGACCGTTGCCGTCTGGCCATGTCATCATCTGCTCAGTGCACCACCAATACTCTTCAAGCGTTTCGCCTTTCCAGGCAAACACTGGTACACCATTTGGCTCTTCCATTGTTCCTTCTGGACCAACAACAATCGCTGCAGCCGCATGGTCTTGCGTAGAAAAAATGTTGCAACTTGCCCAACGTACTTCTGCTCCGAGCTCGACAAGAGTTTCAATAAGAACAGCGGTCTGGATCGTCATGTGCAAAGAACCAGATATCCGAGTTCCGGTGAGTGGTTTGATCGTGCCGTACTCTTTGCGCAACGACCTCAGGCCCGGCATTTCGTGTTCTGCAAGATGGATTTCTTTGCGACCAAATGGCGCAAGGCTGAGATCGGCGACGCGATAATCACGACGGTTAGCAAATGTTGACATATGAACTCCTTTGACGTACATGGAATCGAAGCGCGTAAAACACACTTCAACTGTGAGACGTCGGGCTGGGGCCTACTGGCTCCGATCGAGTCAGCCCGAACAAGGGTCAATGATAACTGACAAACTAGCCAAAGGTGGGTTTTAGTCCGCCCGATGCAACAAGACCCATTATGCGGTCGTTTTCGGCAGCGTTCACTGTCTCAGCTTCGTTGATCAACATCACCGGAATTCCGTCGCGTACCGAATACCGAAGTTGCAGTCGCGGGTTATACAAAAAAGATTCAGCCTCTAGATAATACAAAGCGCCTTTGTCTTGAGGACAGGCAAGAATGTCTAGGAGTGCGCGGTCAATACTCATAGGAACATCTTAGGCGGTAATCAGCGTCAGCACCTCTGCCACGCGCTCATCACACTCATCTCGGGTTGGTGCTTCAAGATTGAGGCGTAAAAGGGGTTCCGTATTGGACGGCCGCAGGTTGAACCACCAATCCCCACCATCTACCGTGAGACCATCAAGAGTGTCTTGAGGCAAAAAGTCATAATTTTTTGCGATGCGACCAATGACAGCGGTTGTGTCGTCGACGCTTGTATTGATCTCTCCACTTGCCTCATAGCGCTCAAAGGGCTGTCGCACCGTTGACAATGGCTGTCCATATCTGCTCATCTCGGCTAACACCAACATTGCAGCGATGATGCCGCTGTCTGCTCTGAAATTATCTAAGAAGTAGTAGTGCGCAGAGTGCTCTCCGCCAAATACTGCTCCTGTCTCGGCCATGATTTGTTTGATATTGCTGTGACCCACTTTGGTCCGTACGGGCACGCCACCGTGCTCACGAATAATCTCAGGAACCGCTCGCGAACAAATAATATTGTGCAGGATTGTCGCGCCTGGATGGGTGCGCAACATTGCAGCAGCCAACATTGCCGTCGTCGTACTCCCTGAGATTCCTTTGCCGAGTTCGTCCACCACAAAGACTCTGTCCGCGTCGCCGTCAAAAGCAAGGCCGATATCAAAACCACCAGACGTGACACGCGCCATCAGATCTTTTTGATTCGCTGTTTGGATGGGATCTGCTGGATGATTTGGAAATGAGCCATCAAGTTCTGGATACATCACTTCAATATCCATCATTGGCAAACGTTCAAAAACCACTGGAACAATCAGCCCGCCCATGCCATTTGCTGTGTCGGCGACAACACGCATGGGGCGCAATGCAGTCGTATCGACAAAAGACACAACGTGGTCGGCAAATGCAGCCAACAGATCTTGTGATGTCATCGAACCCGGCGTCGTCGCATTTCGTGGTGCATGACCTGTCATCACGGCACGTGCTATCTCTTTTATTTCTCCGAGTCCGGTGTCTGCTCCAACAGGTCGAGCACCAGACAAACAGAATTTGATTCCGTTGTATTCAGCAGGATTATGGGATGCCGTAAACATCGCACCAGGTGCATCTAGCCGTCCAGCCGCAAAATATAAAAGGTCTGTACTGGCAAGACCAAGATTGACAATGTCAACACCACACGACATTGCACCCTCAGAAAAAGCGTGTGCAAGAGATTCACCGGTAGCGCGCATATCGCGCGCTACAAGCACTGTGCTTGCCCGAGTAAAAGTTGCAAAACCTACTCCAAGCGCAAACGCGACTTCTTCATTGAATTGATCAGGGGTGGTTCCGCGGATGTCGTACGCCTTGATGATCGCATCAAGAACACTTGGGTCTGTTTGTGACATGCCAGACAAGACTAGTCGCGAGGGGGCATGGCCACCCCGTAGCGCAATGGCCTACGGACAAAAAAGACAACCAAGCCGATGCCGATGAATGTCAATAAATACGCCAACTTGTCGGTTCCTGAGGAATCATAGGTAAGGCGAACATTATTTGTGGTCGGAACAACAACCATCATGTTGGGCGCTGCACGCATAGGCGCAGATGCACCATGCGACTTCCAGTTCGGGTAGTAACTCACTCGCACTAACACTGGTACACCGATTTTGTCTACATGAAATGAAATCGCCTCATTGTCAATCTTTATGTCAGTGACAATCGCTGGCTCTACTGTGACAGGCGCAATTTTGGTGTCAGCAACAGGAACAACAATGTCAACAAGACGACCAGGTTCACCGCTCTCCCCTTGTCTGCGTTTGAGATCTGGCTCAACCTCTATGTGTTGCCATGATGCAGGACCGCTCGCCACTGGAAGAGCATCCCATTCATCGGTGTGTTGAAAATACGACATACCAAGTTCGAGCCAACGCTCTCGCTGGTCTCCTGTGCGCTTGGCAACCACGACGGGTTGGGTTGAAAGAGGCACGACGAGTTGCGTGTTTGCAACTTCAAAAACATGCCATGCTCCAGACACGCCAACTTGGGTCAGATCTGGTCGAGTCTTTGCCTGGGCTAGCGCTTCGGGAGTGAAAACCATCAGATACCTCACGCCAAGTTGCTGCAAGTATGCAACTCCTTTTGCTGCGTTGTTGTTGTCATAACGCAGTTCACGTACGGGATTACTGCTCTGTTTTGAAACTGCTGCTGCAGTGACGAAATGATACGGCGTGGTCCCGGACGCTTCAAAAAATAAACCCTCCATTGAAGCGATGCATCCTTTTGTCCAGAATGGCAACAACATCAATCCCATCGTGGTTCCGTACTTATTTAGTTCACCATTGTTCTCCCACACGGCACGTCCACAACCGTGCGCCGGATCATCACCGAGCTTGAGCATCGTTTGTACAACGCCGTGATATTCACCGTACGAGGATTTGCCCTCATACCCCTGAAAATTCCAGCGTGCCCATCCGTCAGAAAATCCGCGGCTTGCCGGTACCTGAATTGGACCCCATGCATATTTTGTTTTCGAGCCAGACGTCACGAAGCGTCCGCCTGGAAGTTGTTGATATCGAAATCCCAGCACAACAAGAGCAAAGAGAGTGACCAACCACAACACTCGCGTGGATGAATTCATTCCTATCTCAAGAGACGGCCGTCTCACTTCTGGCACGTCTTCGTTTTCTGCATCGAATTCGGATCTCGCGATTGTCGTTCGTGCGTACCGTTGCAGTCGCACAAACCTGAACAAAAACACACACACCTCGTACGCACCCATGACGGCCAACATGTATCTCAACACATAAACAAACGGCAACAAGCGAGGATTCCATAAGAGCCCAATCACAGGGAGGCTCTGCTGGGCAACTTTTACTCCAATCATCAAGACGATGCTGTACGCGCCCATCCAGATGCCAATGAATCGGCGCTGTTTGATGGCCGCCACAAATGCCATCATTGATAAACCAACAAGCAAGATATTCCATGCAGGCACGAAAGGAAAGAGCATCTTCCAGAGAGAATCATTGCCACCGCTTGGCCTTGGTTCATATTTCATGTCGGTCATTACTGAATGGCCACCCAAGAATGGCACTACCCAAAATGCTGATAGCAACAACGCTGTTGAGATTGTCGTGATGCCATAACGCAAACGTTGCCGATCAAGGCGCAACAGAAGCATGAGCCCGACTCCCAAAAATACAAAAATCAAAACGATTCCGTGGCAAAGGGCACTCAGCGAAATTGCCACCGCAGCAACGCCTCGATATTTGCCATCATCAAGCCCTCGCGCAAATAAACCAAATGCTAAAAATGCGATTGCAAAAGCGATTGAGAAAGAAAATTCACCAGCCATCGTTGACGCGATATTGCCGCCATAGATAGTGAAGCTTTCGTCGTACAAAAAGAGCACAGCCGCCACGGCAAATAGTTCTGGAATCGGATACGCCAGACGAGCAAACTTGCCCATCGCCCACGCACAAAGTGGAAGAGTCACAATCCCTAGAACAACGATTATCTTAAAAGCGATGCCGTATGGAAAAATTAAGTCCAGCAACACGATCATCAGTGCAGGAACAACCATATAAAAGCGATACGTCGGTAGTCCGGCATACCAATCCATGCTCCAACCTGTGATCCGCCAATGTGGAAGAAGTACATCGCGCAAATAGGCAGGGCCCCATACATGCGCCCCCATGTCACCGCCTGTGGGCGTGTTATTTTGGAAAATAAGTTCAGGATGAACTGTTGAGAGCAACATCAACACAGCACCGACAATGATTGCGGTAGTGGTCACTGATTTCAGCATCAATGCAGAATCTTTTTTCTGCAGATCTACTTCGTCGGTGACAGTCTGTTGTGCATTTTTCATTGCATCATTGTCTTGAGAATTCATGAGTTCCTTATGTCAATGCCAACAAAACTAATCCAGTGGCGTTAAATGCCGCATGAGTCACCATACACATTCCAAGTCTGCCAGTTCGCTCGCGCATAAAGCCAAGCACAAGAGCAAAAGCAAATAAGCCAGGAATCTCCACGGGAGACATGTGGATGACTGCAAAAAATATCGCAACAATGAGCAATGCAAGTCGTGGCTGTATTCGCCGCACAAGACTTCCCTGCAAAAGACCTCGATATGTCAGCTCTTCAACAAATGGTGCGCCAATCACCACCACGAGAGCTAGAACTATGATCCAGCCTGCGTGTGCGGCATCAATCAATTCGCGAGCACGCTGTTCGATCTTGTCGCTCGAAAATTCTTCTGGAAACCATTGTGTGAAGGGCCATGTCACTGCTGTCACCAGGAGCAATTGACTCGCAATTCCAGCCGGAACTCCCCATGCATCTCTCTTTGTAAAAGTAATGCCGAAATCAACTCGCAGATCACCGAGTCCGTAACGCCGACCAAGAAATTGCACTCCCGCAACCATCGGAATCCACAGCACTACAGATGTCGCGGCCACCAGCCAGATGGGAGAGGCATCACCTTCGCTCGTGCCGGATATCCCCAACAAAATCAGAGCCAAAATTGATGAAGTAATGTAACTTGCTACCCACACCGCAATGGCGCGCGAAAAAGGAACTTGGGCATGCTCCATTGAGCGTCAGCCCGCGAGGCGATTTGATTCGTGAATGTTTACTCGATGTCGTCGATCCTGAAGACGCCATCCAGACGGCGGCGTGGTTCGCGCGGCGTGCTGATCACACATGTCATAAGAGTGTGGATCTCGCTCGGGGCTGAGATCATCGAGCCAGACCATTGATCTGGAGTATTGATACGAGAGTGTGACATGGGCGGCACCTGCGCACCCACTGCGAGAACATTGACGAGCCATTGTGACAACGGTAATGCCTCAGAGTGCTCCCCACGGGGACAAGCGGTCACCTCTGCCATAGAATGCAAGCATGAGCAATGTCCCCCCACCACCGCCACCTTCATCGCAACCGCCTCGCGGTTCCGGAAACCCGTTTTCGCGTTTCACTGGCTCCAAGAAGTCCGCCGGCAGCGGGTCAGATAAGTCTGACAAACCACCCGTACCACGATGGTCGCTCTGGGTGGTGCTCGGAGTCGTTGCGATATTGGCTTTTGGCTCGCGTTTCATGTCTTCAACAAGTGGAACCAAAGTCACGTACACCGAGTTTCTTGTTCTTGTCGACAAAGGAGACGTCAAGCGTGTCTCAATCAATAACACATCAAATGTAATTAGTGGAACATTGACCAACGGAACAAAGTTTGCGACAACTGGCGCAATGTCTCTGAGCGATGCCGATGAGCAGTTGCTCAAAGCACGCGGAGTTGACTACGACTACAAAACTCCTCAAGCAAACTGGCTCACAAGTCTCATACCAATCTTTCTGCCTTTTCTTTTCATCGTCGGCATCTTTATGTGGATGCAAAAACGAGCAATGGGCCAGGCCGGAAGCATCATGTCAGTTGGGCGTAGCCGTGCCAAGCCGTATCAGGCCGACAAGCCCGGCACAACGTTTGCCGATGTAGCCGGATACGAAGGTGTCAAACTGGAAATTAAAGAAGTTGTTGACTTTTTGCGCATGCCCGAGCGCTTTAAAGAAATCGGTGCCCGAGTTCCTAAGGGAATTCTCTTGGTGGGTCCTCCCGGAACCGGAAAGACCCTCTTTGCTCGCGCCGTTGCAGGCGAAGCTGGCGTCGGATTTTTATCGGTAACCGGATCTGACTTTATGGAGATGTTTGTTGGAGTTGGGGCTAGTCGTGTTCGTGATCTTTTTGCCCAAGCACGAAAAATGGGACGAGCAATCATCTTTGTTGATGAAATTGATTCCATCGGTCGCAAACGCGGTGCAGGTCTTGGTGGTGGCCACGACGAACGCGAGCAAACACTCAACCAAATGCTTGCCGAGATGGATGGATTCGAAACGAGTGAGGGCGTCGTTGTGCTTGCCGCAACAAACCGACCTGATGTTCTCGACCCAGCATTGCTTCGACCGGGTCGATTCGATCGTCAAATCATCGTTCCACTTCCAGAAAGTGATGAGCGTCTTGCCATTTTGAAAGTGCATTCTCGTGACAAGCGCATGTCGGCAAACTCCGACCTTGAAATGATGGCTAAGGCCACTCCCGGAATGAGTGGCGCAGATCTTGCCAACTTGGTCAACGAAGCCGCACTCTTTGCGGTTCGACGTGGATCAAAAGAAATCGAGCACATCGACTTCGAGAATGCGCGTGACCGAGTAGTGATGGGAGCCCGTCGCGAAAGCCTCGTTCTCAACGCAGAAGAACGTCGTGCAACAGCGTTCCACGAAGGCGGACATGCCGTGCTCGCTACTGTCTTGCCACACAGCGATCCACTGCACAAGGTCACCATCTTGCCTCGTGGCATGGCACTCGGAATCACATGGTCTTTGCCCGAAGAACGTCATACATACTCGCGCGAATATTTTGAGGATGTCATTTGCAAAGCCATGGGCGGTCGCGTTGCTGAGAAAATTGTTTTTGGCAATCTCAATAGTGGTGCCGCCAACGACCTCGAGCAAGCCACTTCAATCGCGCGTCGCATGGTGCGAGAATGGGGAATGTCAGATCAGATCGGCCCAATGGCTTGGAACGGTCAGCAGCAGGTGTTTATGGGTGAAGATCTCCTCACGAGTGGTCGCGAATACAGTGACAACACTGCTCGACTTGTTGACGACGAAATTGGTCGCATCTTGCGCGAACAAGAACAACGTGCGCATGATGTTTTGACACAGCATCGCAAGGGTCTCACTCTTGTCGCTGAGGCACTCCTTGAACACGAGACAATCGACGGTGCAACCGTTGCTCGCCTCATTCAAACAGCACTCGACGACGCCGTTGTCATTGCTGATACCCCAGCAACATCCGGAGATTAATTCGACAGTTTGCCTAACTGGGGCTCAGGAGAAGTACCTGGGTGTCTGCATTCAGCAATTGCTGCCCAAAGATCTTGAGCCTTCACTGGACCTAAAAAGCCTGCGCGCACAACGCCATCTTGATCCGCCACAACGAGAGCGGGAACTCCATCAATCTTGTATCGCTTATGCATTGCGTCACAGGTCGGGAACTCAACATGTACAACGCTCACGTCCGCGCACTTGACGACAAGGGCTTTTGACAAAACATCAGCGCATGTACCACATGTTGCTGATGTGAACACCACGACAATCCAAGGCGCAGTGTGCTGAGCGAAGTCTGCACGATCAATCTGAGTCGGCAACTGATGTGTTCCTTGTGTGGGTGCATCGGGTTGTCGGCGCCGAATAATGGCAGCGACAACAAATGCCATGCCGCCAAAAAGCACCGCTAGAAGAACTCGAATCATCGTGCTCCGCGTTGCGGTATTGCCAAGACGGAACTAAACCCAACAAGGCCATGTCCCCGATTCAGTTGCCGACGAACCACGATGGGTTCTGTGCTACGCACAATGAGTTGCCCGTCAGTGACATCAGCAGGAAACGACACATTCATCACACCAGCAGGCAAAAGAGGCACATCCGTGAGTCCAGTCAGTGGAAACTCTCCACCGGGTCCGATGCCAACAATGCTAAAACTGCCGGCCTCACTAGTTGTGTTCAGAATAGATAGTGCGTCACGCGAATCTGGGGTCACTCCAGTTGGAATCCACCACACCCGAGACGTCAGACCATCGGGCGTTCCCTGGGTGAGAGCCGTGAACGCACTCGTCTTTGTTCGCTTACTGATGGCATGCTCGGCTACAAAGCCGACACCGTTGGCTGTTGAGAGAACTATCCCGTGCGCGCCTTTAGGCAATGAAGCCGCTAACTCTGTATTGAGCGACACCACCTCGCCAGCGGGCACAACAATAGAGGCTGCACCAATCGGCGGAACAGATCCTGCAGAATCAACCGTCGCATTTAATTCTTGATGCAAAAAAACTGCATCGACCGTGATTTCTTGCTCTGCTGGATTGTAGAGCACAAGTTTTTCAATTGTGTTGGCTGCGGTTTGACCGCCTGCGAACCACCATTTGTTTCTGGCAAGTGGAGTACCCAATGTCGTGCTGTATCCGAGTCGTCCCCCGCCCAAGTAGTGCTGAGCTCGTGAAGCAATTATTTTGCCAGTTGTCGCACGCACCTCAATCGCAAGAAGTTGTTCTTCGTTCGCACCCTCTTTGCTCATGTCAAAACTTTTCACTGAGCGTGCTGGCATGATGAATCCTTGCAGTGCCGTCGGACGACGCTGACCATCGGCGGTGGAAAACGACATGTTTACAACAGCACTTTCCGGAAACGGGTTTGCCAAGATCAGTCTTTCTCGTGATCCCTCCAGCGTGAAACCGTCCGCAAAAAACCATGATGATGACGTGGCTGTCACACATAAAGACGTTGTGTCACCTGCTGCAAACTCGAGTTGTTGTTCGACGATTCCGTGTGATCCGATGACTTCGACAATCGGCACCACGACACCTTTGGTGCGACCACGCAGAAGATCGACACTATTTCGAGACCGTGCAGGCACGATCACGACCTGCTGTTCTGGATTGCCATCACTTAACAATGTGACTGCTGCAGTGATGTCGACATCAGTGGGATTAGCAATCACAACGCGACCACTATCTACCCCATCACCTGCTGCCACGCCTGGACAAAACCACGACGTACTTATTCGCGCTCGCATTGGGACTTGGGCAAACGCATCGAGTTCTGAATACGCAACCGATGCTCCCTCTGGCACGACAGGCCGACGTGATTCGACATAAATCAACGAGCCAATCGACGCCAGTACAAGGCATGTCCCAAGAATTCTGCGCAGCATGTGTGCACGCGGTGCCGCACTTAGATTCATTTCGTCATCTCCTCAAATGAGAGCACAGGCGAATCAATCTGCATCTGCCCTGTTGAGGCAGTAATTTTTTCTTTCTTGCGCGCACGGGCGAGGGCTAGGAACACGGTTGCTGACCAAATACCCATCTCGGCCAAGATGGCAAGTAATCGCACAGCCGAAGATGAGTACGTCAGAGTGGCTGTTCCAGCGGTCGGCACATCAAAAGCTGTTGTGATTCCAAAGGCCGTGCGCGAAGAGATTGATGTTTCGCCCACTTGAAGTTTCCAGCCGGGCGAGTACGGGACAGCCAGATGAAGCGTGCCCGCTTCAATTGGCGCTGTGGCTCCAAAATCGGGACGCGACGAAGAAAGAACTGGTGCTGCTCCCGCTAGATCTGCCACGATCGTAGATGCCGCTCCGGCCAACTTGCTGGCCTCTGCCCCAAGTGTTGACAAAGTCGAACGAACCGGAACCCATGCTGCGTTTTCAAAGATCACGAGATCGGGTGATGAATACCTTCTGCGCAGATCCAACTGGTCCCCGAGTGCCGTCACCAAGCCTCGCGGTACTGGCAACGGTCTGTTGCGCGTAGACGCAGCCTCATCGATGATAGGAACAACAATGAAGCGCACAGCAAGAGGCGCAACGAGTCGACCTGCGCGCGCAGTGTTTCCCCTAATAATGCCGCGAACTGCTTGGGCCAACTCATCGGTTGCTCGCGATCTCGGTGGTTCCCAAAGATCAACGGTCGACACTTGTGCTCCAGTAATTACTGAATATGCCACTCCCCATCCAACGTTGATTGGTGCACCCGGAAGTGTGCGTGCATCACCAAGAAAAACGGTGCGATACGAACCCGCATCAGACTCAGTTGGCAGTTGCTCCAATAAGTCCATAGTGGACGTCGAGGTTTGATTCCATCGACCATCGAGAGAACTCAACACACCTGGCAACATTCCGATCAAAAAAGCAATACTCGCCAACGCACTCAGTGGCTGTCGCCAACCGAATCGCGCGTGTCGAACATCAACAGCCATTGATGCTCCCAACGATCCCGCTGCCACGCTCAGTCCAAACGCCACAGGAACCAACATGATCGCTGGTTCTCCAAGATGAATCGGCAAGATTGCACGATCGTCTAGCAGCGCAACAAGCAACGCAGCGACCGCAAGTAACGAACCTCGTAACGCCCACGGAGCACGACTACCTCGCACAATAAATAACGCAGCGATAGCAGGTACAAAAAGCAAAACTGCGACTCTAGCGATTGGGACTGTCGCGATATCAAAAGAGGCGAGCCTCAGTAGACCAATGTTTCGTCCGCCTTCAATGGGTGCACCCGATACTCTCGACCACCATCCCGATGTCGTAAACCACTCCAGCCAGGGAGCATGTAATACGAGAGTGCCGAGCCCTGCTATCGCAAACATCAGCGGCCACATCAACGCATCGCGCAGTCGTGCTCCATGTAGCCACGTCACCAAAAACCACACAACGACAAGTTCTGCTAGAACAATCAGCACTCCTACTTCGAATGCCGTCACAACTGCGAGAATCAACGTCAATGTTGCGACCCGTCGCGTAAAGACGCGTTGATTGCGCCCGACAAAGTAATCCAAAGCGTCTTCACGAGATGAAGCAACCACTGGTCGATGTGCCACCAGTAGACGAGCGATGTGAGCGAGCCACGGAAATGCGGCATACACAAGAAGTCCACCCCACCGCCCGATTGAAATGCATGCATATGGAAGAGGAACTGCTGCATACATCAGTGCGGTGATAATGCGAGCTCGCCGCGTTGCGTATACCGACGCAAACTGCCACGCACCGATATATCCGATAAACGGCAAGGCAACAATGACCAATGTCTGCAGCAACCCGACACGGCCAAATGACATGGCTGCAGCAAACGCGCTCAGTGAGATTCCGGTGGGAGCACTCACAGCTTTACCAAATGCACTTGGCCACCAACCCGATGAGTACAGACTTGCCATCTCTCGCCCATTGCCTACAAACGGCACGAACTGACCAACACGCGTGACTCCATCAATGAGCAATGAACGTGATCCGATGAGGGTCAAAATAAACAGTGTGAGCCAAAACGCAACGGTCCCGCGTTGGCGAACTGCAACATCTCCGATTGAAGCACTATTGTCCGCCTCGACTTTTCCGGTAACGCGAGACTGCTTGCGCAGATAGGCAGAAAAACGGGCACTTCCGCGACTCTGCAATGCCCGAATTTCTCCATCATCAACAATGCGAGAATGATGCACTTTTTGTCTTCGAGCCCTGAGTGCTTGAACATGAAGTGGACTCGTAACAAGTGAGTAAAGAGAGCCCCATGCGCGTGCTGGACTTCCGGCGAAGACTCCGATGACAAGCTGTGCAAAAGAGAGCACCAATAGCTGTAGCAGCACGAGAGGCAAATAGATTCCTTGAGTCAGCGCGATTGTCGTATGAATTCGCTCTTTTTCAGCGCGTACAACTAAATCTCGCACTTGTTGAGGTGAATGGTTGCTGCTCTTACTGCGATGGAGATGTTTTGCAACTGCTGCTGGCACCACGACAACTCGCGCCCCAATTGTGTGGGCGCGCCAACACAAGTCGAGGTCTGCACTTTCATGGCTAAGGGATGGTTCAAATCCGCCAAGAGAGCGGAATAGATCGGCGCGAATCAACATGCAAGTTGATGGCAACATAAATGTGTCTCGAACGGCGTCGTGCTGTTCTTGATCAATTTCGTCTGCGCTCACCACTGAATCACGCTCACCGAAGCGGTCCACCGCAACACCAACGCTTTGAAGTTGGCGAACATCGTCCCATGACACAATTTTTGGTCCAACGATTCCGGCATTCGATCGATACAGCTCTTCGATGAGACGCGAAACTCCGTCTGCGGCCAGAACTGCATCATCATGAATAAACAGATAGAAGCCGCTTTCTCCGTCCACCATCACCAATACGTTGTTGCATGCCGCGCCAAAGCCGGGGTTGGAATCCATGAAGCGCAGCACGCTTGCGGGAGCATTGTTGGCGCAGACATCAAGAATTGCGGTCGCAGCTTCATCTGTCTGCTGACTGGTCGAAAGAACCAAAATCTGAAGGTTCGGATAGTCCTGACTGGCCAAAGCAGCCAAAGAGTCCGCTGTCCAGTCTCCCAACTCATGGACCACAACCACTGCCACCACAGGCGGCACCCCGACTGGCTCTTGTGGAGCGATGAGTTCGCTTGGGGTATCGAAAAACTCAGTCACGCCCATCTCAGGCTAGTGGTGAGTGCTCAAATACATGGAAATACAGGTTTCTAAAGGTTGCAGCACCACTTGCTAAAATTAGCACTAAAATATAGACTTTCAGGGATGAAATGTTCATTATTTTCTCAACTTCAAAAAATGAATCTCTCCAAGATCACCTGTGACGACATCGATCTGCAGGCCATTCGGGACTCAGATCTGGCAAAACAAGCCACAGAAGTCGTCTACACAGCTGTCGGGTTTGGTGTTCTTGCATTTCAAAAGATTCAAGTAATGCGCCAAGAGATGGCAACTGCGCGCAAGGCACACACCAACACCGCCCAATAACACTCAGCCTCTACTAACCTCACAAAGGTGTCAGACAAGCAACAGTTCGGACAGAACAGCGAACAAAATTCTCGAACGCCGTTGCCAGAAGGAACCCTTCCTGTCGGAATTGGATTGCTTATTTCTGGCGTTGCAAGTTACGCATTTTTTAAAGTAGGTCAGCAAGCGCTCGGCAAAGAAGACTTCAAGCCAATCGTGGCTTTATGGTTTGCAACTTTTGCTTTGGCTCCGGGTTTCTTTATGCCCGTCGAACAAGAAGTCGGTCGAGCACTCGCTCATCGTCGCGCACTTGGCCAAGGCGGCAAACCAGTGGTCAAGCGCGTCATCCCGTTGGTGCTCGGACTACTCACCATTGTGAGTGTCCTGGTTCTCATTGCTGGCCCGTGGCTCACAGATGATCTGTTTGAAGGACACAACATCATCATGTTCACGTTGATCCTTGGCTTTATTAGTTATGCCCCAGTTCATTTGGCTCGCGGAATCTGTTCGGGTTCCGGAAGATTCACTGCATACGGAATCATCATGGGAGCAGACGGCCTAGTGCGTATTTTGGGTTGCATTGCGCTGTGGTTACTTGGTGTTAAAGCAATAGGCGCATACGCGCTTGTTGTTGCACTCTCCCCTTCAGTTGGTGTGTTGATTGTGTGGTTGCGTGGAGATCTTGCAACGCAAGAAGGGCCACCAGCTGAGTACTCAGAAATCACCCCAAATCTTGGTTGGCTACTCGGGGGTTCAATTCTTGGTGCTGCACTCGTTAATGCCGGGCCACTCGGAATTGACATGCTGGCTCACGCAGATCAGGCAGAGCAAGTCACTGCTTTTGCCAACGGCGTGTTGTTATCGCGCGTGCCACTCTTTTTGTTTCAGGCTGTTCAAGCAGCCTTGCTGCCAAGACTTGCGCGACTTGCAGCGCGCGGCGACCTCGGCGACTTTGTCAAAGCATTTCGACAACTACTGATTGTTGTGGTTGGCGTTGGCGTCATTGGCACCGTAGGGTCATTTGCTCTTGGGCCGTACATTCTTGACAAAATCTACGACGGTGGTCTCGATCGGCGCACACTGACATTATTGGCGCTCGCAAGTGCGGTCTACATGGTTGCACTTGCCACAGCACAAGCCGTTATCGCCCTTCACGGACATGCATTCGTCACGGTGGGTTGGGCGATCGGCATGGCCATGTTCCTGTTAGTTACTGCGTTCTCGAGTGACGACTTGTACTTGCGAGTTGAACTTGGTCTGGTGAGTGCGTCGGTTGCTTCATTGCTGTTATTTGCCTACGCACTTCGTCAAAGAGTGCGTACAGGAGTGCAACCAGATCTTGACTGGGTGATTGATAGCGCCATTGACCACCCGCTAGAGGGGTGACTACTTACGAAGTTTGGCGGTTTCGAGTGCCAAATCGTGTTGCACCATCATCGTGACAAGCGATGGGAAATCAACCTCGGGAATCCATCCAAGGTTTTTGCGCGCTTTGGATGAATCGCCAATCAGCAAATCAACTTCGGCAGGACGGAAAAATCGTGGATCTTGGCGCACAAACTGATGCCAGTCAGGTAAGCCGGCCTCATCAAATGCACGTGTCAAGAACTCTTCAATGGAGTGTGTCTCGCCCGTAGAAATAACATAATCATCTGGCGAATCTTGTTGCAGCATCATCCACATTGCGCGCACATAGTCTCCGGCATAACCCCAATCTCGTTTGGCATCTAGATTGCCCATCACGATTTCTTGCTGAACTCCCAATTTGATTCGAGCAACCGCATTGCTCACTTTGCGAGTCACAAATTCAAGACCCCGACGCGGACCTTCGTGATTAAACAAGATCCCAGAGCACGCGTAAATGCCGTAACTCTCGCGGTAGTTGACCGTGATGTTATGCCCAAACACTTTTGCACAGCCGTATGGCGAGCGCGGATGAAACGGGGTGAGTTCAGTTTGAGGCGTCTGACGCACCTGTCCGAACATCTCTGACGATGATGCTTGATAAAAGCGGATTGGATTGTTTTGTACCCCACCCACCATGCGGATGGCTTCGAGCATGCGCAAGACGCCAAGGCCAGTGATATTGCTCGTGAGTTCTGCTTGATTAAATGAGATAGCCACAAACGAAATTGCCCCGAGGTTATATACCTCATCTGGCTGAGCGTATTCAAGAGCCGACACAAGGCTTGTTAAATCAGCAAGATCTCCTGGAATGAGTTCGACATAGGGGAACTCTTCGGCCAACTGGATTGCACGCGGATTATTTTGGCCCTTAATCATGCCAAAAACTTGATATCCCTTGCCGTGCAAGAATTCCGCGAGATGTTGTCCGTCTTGACCTGTGATTCCGGTAATAAAAGCTCTCGGCATAGCATCCAACGCTAGCACCGAGGGAGGACTTTGATGGGCAAGTACGATGCCATCATGATTAGCGTCCTTGCAGGTGGTGTTGGCGCTGCCAGATTCTTGTCTGGCCTTGTTCGAATTGTTGATCCCCGGTCAGTAACTGCAATCGTCAATACAGCAGACGACACAGTTTTGCACGGTCTCAATATTTCTCCAGATATTGACACGGTGACGTACACGCTTGCCAATGCCATCGATCCCGAACGCGGATGGGGATTACGCGACGAGACATGGCGCGCGATGCAATCTCTTGCCCGATTCGAAACAGTACGTCCGATTGGTTCGACGGCTGCTCCCACGTGGTTCAACTTGGGGGATGCAGATTTAGCGACTCACTTTTATCGAACCTCTCGCCTGCAAGAAGGTGCCACACTAACCCAAGTCACTGACGAGATTAGGCGCGCATTCGATCTGCAAGTAAAAATTATTCCGATGTCTGATGACACTGTCAGCACTGAAGTCACTGTTGCAAATTGCGACTCAGTCGTCAGCGGACAGACGATTTCTTTTCAGGAATATTTCGTTCGCTATCAACACTCTGTTCCAGTGCAGTCTGTTCATTTCCGTGGAGCAGAAACAGCAGTATTCAGTGCACTGAGTGAGTTACAAACTTCTGATGTCATTGTCATTGCACCTTCTAATCCGATTGTGTCTATCGGTCCATTGCGGGCGTTGGCGGGCGTTGACGCTGCCTTGTCTGCACGCCGCGAAAGCGTCGTTGCCATCTCTCCCATCATCGCGGGCGCTGCTCTCAAAGGTCCTGCTGATCGTATGTTGGTAGAACTTGGCCACGAAGCCTCTGTCGTTGGAGTAGCACGGCTGTACTGCGACATCTGTGCAACATTGGTCATAGATACTGCCGACCAAGATCGAGTGTCAGAAATAGAGGCCACTGGGATGCGTTGTATTGTCACGAACACTGTGATGTCAGATACGGCAATCTCCGATAATTTGGCTCGTGTCACTATTGAATCAGTCACAACCCGGAAGGAACCGAAATGAAAATTACCGCATGGGGTGTCAGCGGAATCGGTGAAATCGTGCCAGGCCAACAACTTGGCGACATTATTTCTCAAGTATGCAGCGCCGAACCAAATGGACCACTACTCGACAATGATGTCTTAGTAGTCACGCAAAAGATTGTGTCCAAGGCAGAAGGTCGTCTCGTTCAAATCGACCCGAATGATCCACTCTCACACAAGGTTCTTGTCGAGCAAGAAGCCACGCGCATTGTTCGACGTCGTGGTGATTTGATTATTACAGAGACCAAACATGGTTTTGTCTGCGCCAACAGTGGCATTGACTTGTCCAACGTTGAACGTGGGTACGCAGCGCTGTTGCCAATTGACAGCGATCGTTCAGCACGACGTATCCGAGATATTGTTCGTGCCAAATTAGGCATCAATGTCGGTGTAATTATTAGTGACACGTTTGGGCGTCCGTGGCGCAAAGGCCTCACCGATGTTGCCATTGGTGTCGCTGGCATTGCTGCCGTCGTTGACCTGCGCGGCACCGAGGATGCACTAGGTCGCATGATGCAAGTGACGGAGGTCTGTATTGCAGACGAACTTGCTTGTGCAGCAGAACTCGTCATGGGTAAGTCCTCGGGTGTTCCGGTGGCCGTCATACGGGGCGCAGACCCTGATTGGTTTCGTGATTCTTCGATGGATGAAATCGTGCGACCACCACAAGAAGATCTGTTTCGTTAGTTCGCCTGTGCGGGTTTACTCCGCAGAGGTCCAGGCTCCTCGCGTGGTGGCAAGACCATCCTCAAATGATGTAAATGGTGACCAACCCAACTGAATACGTGCTCGAACTGGCGAAACAGCAAGACGCGCTATGTCACTTGGGCGCGCTGCGCTGCTGCGGGGCGTCAAACCAGTTGAACCTGCGATTGCTTTCCAGACATCTCGGATGGTGAGTTGTTCTCCGGTGCCAACATTAACTACCAAGCCACCAGCGCGATCAATGGCACGCACGAGTGCGTCGACAACGTCATCAATAAAAATAAAATCACGACTCTGTTTTCCGGTTCCGTGCAACACCGGAGCACGACCATTCATGTGCGCGTCAATAAATGCTGCCACGACTCCGTCATTTGCTCGCTGTCGTGGACCATAGGCATGACCAGTTGCCAGAACCGTATATTCAACGGCAGAGAGATCTCGATACACACTGTGCATATCTGCAATTGCACGAGCAACGATCTCAGGAACAGATCGCGACTCAGACATATGACCTTCTTTGATTGGCAAGTCACGAACTGCTACTTCTCCGTATAAAAGTTTGGCCGGAAGTGTTGTGATTACTTTTGCGACACCTGCTATGCGCGCCGCCTCTAGCACGGCAATTGCGCTCGCCATTGCAGTCATTGCACCAGTCGTTTGCGAATTTGACGGCGCAAATGTATTCAGCAAGTACAACACATCGGGTCGGCGCAAACTCACGAGTTCAGCAAATGAATCACCCAAGATGTCTACATGTTGGAACTTGAGTTTTCCGCCTGATTGTCGGGCATCTGCCAAATTGCTCAGTGACCCTGACGAAAGATTGTCAACGACATCAATTTCGGCACCTTGTGCAAGAAGACGATCAACGAGATGTGAGCCGACAAAGCCAGCGCCGCCACACACCATGATGCGAGATTGTGTCATGGCACCATTCTCACAGAGTCGCAGGGTCTGGAATCTTCTCTCCAACATGTGTCGTGCGTGGATCAACTCGTCCGTCGATTCCGACAACGCAATCTGTCACCGTGGCTCCTTGGCCAATGTGTCCCATCACGATGCTCGCCTCTACCCGAGCACCGCTGTCAACCACCGCACCAGGCAAAAGTACCGAGTCACTAATGATTGCTCCCCCGCCGATCTGACAACCATCTCCCACCACTGAGTGCGTGACAACGGCCGTGCCTGCAATGTGGGCTTGAGCAGCAATTGAAGCAAGGATGCGTGACCGAGATCCGTCAATGAGGTCCAGGTTGGCTTTGAGATATGTCTCTGGGCGACCAGTGTCGATCCAGTAATCATCCGTAGACATAGCAGAGAGTGAACCCGTCGCAACGAGGGCCGGAAAAACGACACGTTCGATTGAAAGCGACTGATCAATAGGAATGTGGTCAAGAACCGATGGCTCTAGGACGTATGTTCCGGCATTGACGGCTCGACTTGTGGTCTCATGCGCTTGGGGCTTTTCTAGAAAACGCTGCACTATTCCGCTGTCGTTTGTTTCGACGACGCCGAATTGAGACGGATCTTCAACGGGCGTGAGATGCAGGGTTGCAACTGCGCGCTGCTCTCGATGAAAGTCCACGAGTGCACGAACATCGAGATCCGTCAGAATGTCTCCGTTCACGACAATGAAAGTGTCGTTGATTGCGGCGTAACGTGCGGCAAATCCGACTGCGCCTGCGGTGTCCATGGGATGCGGTTCGACGGCGTAACGAAGTGAAACACCAGCACACATGCCATCTGGAAATGCTGCCAAAAAAGGCTCCGGCTTGAATCCGAGTGCCAAAATAACTTCGGTGACACCAGCGGTACTAAGTGCAGCAATGATGTGCTCGAGCAATGGCACGTTTGCAACTGGCAACAACGGCTTTGGCGTTGTGAACGTCAACGGCCTCAGTCGGGTACCAAAACCACCGACCAAGATAACCGCTTGCATTATCCGTTCGTGGTCGTAGTAGCGCCAGCGATTGTTGTAGTTGTAGCGCCAGCGATTGTTGTAGTCGTGACTCCGCCTTGATCTTTTGAGCCAAGTGCGGGCAAGTTTGCGGCAGTAGGAGGAATCGGTACGTCAGCGTCTGCAGCGACATAGGCGATGGTGATTGCCATTCCATCTTTTTTAATCCGAATATTGTCAAAGTCAGTGATGAAAAGTTTCTTTTGTAACGGATCGTCGTACTGATCCCAAACAACAACCTTGACGACAGCATCGACGGTCTTTCCCTTGGAGTCCTTGCACTTGTCTACTTTGACGTCATACGTGACACCACCGTTTTGATCATCGGGGAATACAATTTTGTCTTTGGTGACAGAAATACCGTACACATCGAAGAAGACGCCAAGTTTTGCGCGGTTTCCGGACGCTAAAGCCGATGGATGCCAATGCAGCACACCATCATCGTGACTATGGATTCCGTACTTGATGAAGTTTGGATCAAGTGGCTCTTCCTTGTTGCCAACAAGATTGTCAAGAAATTTCGCATCATTTGCGAGGGTGGAGGCTGTACTTTTAGTTGGATCTGCGCACTTGTAAAAACCATAGGAAACGTGCCAATGATCGTTGGCCGTTGGAGGCGTGTTTTTGCTTGGAGCAGACTCGCGTGCATATCCGATTAAGACAAGTCCAAGTACAACGATGACGGTCATGACAGCAGGAAACAGTGTTCCTCCCTGGAACCGGACTTTTTTGCCCTTGCCCTTTTGCGCTAGCCGCGCAACACGTTTTGCAGATGATCCATTAGCCACGAAGGAAAGAGGTTACAGGGCGATTCGTCACCATGCTGAGCAATTCGAGATACATCTTTGCCACAGCCTCGGCTGAGATATGCGATTCCACCCAATCTCGACCTGATTTACCCATGCCTTGTGCCATCAGCGGGTCGTCCACCAATTGCCTCAGAGCGCCGATAAACGCCGTCACATCATCTGGGGGGCTGCTGAGTCCACCACCACTCGCGCGCAAGATTCGTGGCACTTCTGTGTCTGGATCAATCGCGGCAACCACAGGGCGTCCCGCGGCCAAGATGCTGTAGGTCTTTGAGGGAACACTGACTGCACCGAGTCCGGCACGAAGCGCGACCACATGGATGTCCGCACTTGCTAGGACTTCTGACAATCGATGATGTGGCTGATATTGACCAAAGCGAATATTTGAGATTCCGATGGCTTGCTCTTGCAATGCATCTTTGGCACTTCCACCACCGTTAATCACAAATGTGACGTCAGGCATCTGACGTGCTGCGTCAATCAAAAGTTCGAGCGACTGTGAGAAACCCACATTGCCCGCATACATCACCACAGGCTCAGCGCCAATAGAAAGTTCTTGACGGTACGTAGTCATTCGATTCTGGGGCCTAATGGCTTGGACATCAACAAAGTTAGGAATAACAACTACTCGGCTCTGCGCGGAATGTTTTAGCTTTGCCTGAACATTGTTCTGTAAATCCTGGGACAACACCACGACCTTGCGCGCACGGCGATAACTCAATGACTCTAATTTTTTAGCGAACGTGATGATGGCTGGGTTTGTAATGGCACCGGTTGCTATTGCAGCATCCGGAAAAACATCTTGAATATTAAAAATAAGCGGAGCGCGACGCAGTAACCCTGCGAACCAGCCAGTTAAACCAAGTGTGAGTGGTGGAGACATCGCAATAACAGCATGAATGCGCCGATGAATGCCACCAGCGAACAATGCACTGACTCCGGCAAGCACGCTGAATGCAATAAATCCAATCGCGCGGCGCACAAGACTCTGCTTATTCTTTCCCGGAAACGGATGCACGCGAGTAATGGATCCCCATGAAGTGCGCTCGCGGCGAATAAGTCGTCCGGTCCAACCAGATTCAATTTCATGATCGCGATACCACGGCAGCGCAGTAACAACATGCACTTCGATATTGAACTTTACAAGTTCTGCAACGATCTGAGTCATGACGTCGCCTGTCGGAGCAGTGTCTGGTGCAAAATGTGGACACAGAACAACAAGGCGCATGGATGGTGATGTCTTCATGCCAGTGCCTCGCGATAAACCTCTAGGAGCGCTGCTGCTGAGCGTTGAGCGGTAAACCACGCCGCGCGCGCTTTCCCTGCCGACGACAATTCATCACGCCGCGCGCGCACCGCGACAAGAGCACCTTTCCACGCCTGAATCTCAAGAGGTAACACGATCCCTGCGTCACCAACGACTTCAGGCAAACTTGTTTTGTTGCTGCACACGACCGGTGTTCCAAGAGTCATTGCCTCGACAACGGGTGCACCAAAGCCTTCGTACTCTGACGGAAATACCACAGCATCTGCCATGGCAATTATTCCGTCACGCTCGCTTGAAGTAATGTGGCCCGTGCGCACGACACGTTGTTCAAGACCCAGCGCTGACACCAGTTGCATCACCTCAGTTTCGGCGTGACCATGAGAACCTGTCAACACCAGTCGCAGCGTCGGATCAGCCCACGTCGCGTCATCAGATGCGAGTAATTGCAGTAAAAACCGATGATTCTTGTGTGGATGCGTGATGGCCGGATACACGATGACAGGCCCTTTGCCAAGCGAATACTTTCTGCGCAATGTGTCTGATGAAGTTGCATTGGCGCCAAGTTGTTTTTCCATTCCATGCGGAACAACAAGAATTTTATTTGCCTCAATGCCTAAGTGCTGAACCAAACTATTGGCTACAAATTGTGAAGGAACTGCAATTCGTGTTGCCCGCTTAACCGATGACGGGACAACCGTGCGCAAATAGCGCAACTTCAGAGACTTGACATACTGCGGATACTCCACCCACTGAATATCGTGCACTGTCAAGACCGATGCCGTGCGCTGAGCGCGGGGCAACGTACCTCCGCCATGGTGCATCAACTGCATCGATCTCGACACAATTGGCAACCACAGATGCTCAAGCGCAACGCGCACTGCCCGAGTTGTGCATTTCGAAGGCGCCTCAACAACTTTAAATTCCTTGGCAATTTGAGGATGTCGTTCACTAAATCCACGCGGAGCAAATACTTGTATCTCAAACTCATGCTTAATCTCGCTCAGTCCTAGCAACTGTCGCACGAGATAATCCTCGCTGCCACCTACCCCTGGTCTGCACCACAGCAGATTCATTCCAATTGCGACGGAGTTCGTCATGATGCACACACCTGTGTGTACACGCCGTGCGTGAGTGCGGCAGTGCACTGCCACGACATTGTTGTCGCATGAGCGCGACCAAGATGACTAAGTTCGTCGCGACGCGCAAGCACCCGATGCAAACCGTCGGCGATTGCACTGACATCTAATGGGTCAACCAAAACTGCAGCATTTCCGGCGACTTCTTCTGTGCTGGTTGCCAAAGATGTCAATACAGGAGTTCCCTGCACCATTGCTTCGAGAATCGGAAGTCCGAATCCTTCCAAAATTGATGGATAACACAAGGCTTGAGCGGCTGCATATAACGCTGCGAGGTCTGCCGTTGGCACGTGTCCTAGAAAAATAATATTCTCGGACGCAATCGGAGTTCCGTTCCCCCAACCCTGCGCACCCACAATGACAAGTGGCGGTGCATCAGCGACCAAGGCATGAGCCTGAACAAGTCGCGCCAAATTTTTACGGGGCTCAAGCGTGCCGACAAATAATAGGTATTCGGATGGCAGCGAGTATGTACTGCGCACTCGTTGCACATCAGATGGTGTTGCCCGTACATCGTTCACCCCGAGCGGAACATGATGCAGTACCGATGCACTAAAACCTGCGTCAACACAGTCAGTCATTGTTGCACGCGATGAACAGAGCACTGCCTGAGCATTTTTTTTCAGAATCTCTAAACTGCGCCGAAAGATTTTATTCCCACGTGCGGTAAAGAACTCAGGGTGACGCAAGAACGCGAGGTCGTGCAGTGTCACCACGAGTGGCCGTGTTGTTGCTGGCGCAATAATTGTGGTGGCATGCACAAGATCAGGAGCATCGACCACCGACTCCACTTTTGGC
>Ga0209596_1000223_pt1 | contig 52260 bp, 59 predicted proteins | sample M_130807_MF_Meta_FD_187314 | JGI IMG/M metagenome (GOLD analysis project Ga0209596, IMG submission 187314) | Freshwater microbial communities from Lake Montjoie, Canada to study carbon cycling - M_130807_MF_MetaG (SPAdes) (version 2) | ecosystem: Environmental > Aquatic > Freshwater > Lake...
AAGGTGATTACACGATTCAATTATCTAAACAAGACCTTCACTTATATAACGGAATCTATTTCGTTAAGATCTCTGTTGACAATAACACCATCACCAAAAAATTAATCATTACTGAATAATCGATTTTTCTTAACATAACTAAAAAAGGGGCTTTCAGCCCCTTTTTTAGTTATGAGATGTGACCTTTATCCGCTTATTTTAGCACTTATTTCTTACTATAGCAAGTTGAGATAAATCAGGACCTTGATACTATTGAAAAACAACCACTTAATAAATAAAACCTACCGATTGTTTATTTGTCTTTTTATTTTCTGAAATTTATTATTAAATTCGTAAACAAAAAACGCTTAAAAATGTTACTAGTTATATACAAATTTTGCAAGAAAAAACAACCTATGAAAACAACTTCTTTTAAATTCATTCTTCTAAGTTCTATTTTCCTGGCCTTTTTTTCAAAAAATGGAACAGCTCAAGAAAAAAATTGTGGAACCACTCAGGCAATCAAAGCACTATATGAAGCTCACCCTGAATTAATTCAAAAGGAAATTGATTATAATACCGCCATTACAGAAGAAGTAAATAGGAAGAAAATGACAAAGAGCCCCGAGTCTGTATACATTATTCCAATTGTATTTCACGTAATACATACCAATGGAACTGAAAATATTTCAGATGCTCAAATATTAGATCAGGTGGCCATTCTTAACAGAGATTATCGCAAACTCAATGCCGATACATCTTTGATCGTAGCAGGATTTGACACCTTGGCAGCAGATATAAGAATTGAATTCCGTTTAGCTACAATAGATCCCAACGGAAATTGCACCAATGGAATTGATCGCATTTACTCGCATAAAACAAATAATGCAAGTGATGACTCAAAATTGAATCAATGGCCTAGAGAAAAATATTTAAATGTATGGACTGTAAAAACCATTGGAAGTGCTGGAGTTGCGGGTTATGCATATTACCCGTCTGCTGTTGACGCATTTGGATACCCCGTTGACGGAGTTATCATTTTACATGATTATATCGGTAGCATTGGAACAAGTAATGCTAGCCATTCAAGAGCATTAACACACGAAATTGGTCACTGGATGAATTTGCAACACCCATGGGGAAATAACAATGACCCGGGAGTAGCTTGCGGAGACGATCTTGTTGATGACACTCCTACTACAAAAGGTCATTCTAGTTGTGTTCTTACCGATAACACATGTGTCCCTGGAATTATTGAAAATGTACAGAACTATATGGATTATTCATACTGCTCTGTAATGTTCACACTAGGACAAAAAGCCAGAATGAGAGCTGCATTAACAAACTTCGTTTCTGGAAGAAATAATTTATACCTTAACTCGAATCTCATAGCTACAGGAACAGATGCTGGCTCGCATCCAGTTTGTTCACCTAATCCCGATTTTTATGCTAACAGATATTCTGTTTGTCCTGGCGGAACTGTAACATTTACCAAAAACATTTTAGATGGTACTGCAACTTCTTGGTCTTGGAGTTTCCCTGGAGGATCTCCTGCAACCTCATCTGCAGCAAGTCCAATTGTAACTTATAATACACCCGGATCTTATGATGTTACATTAACAGGAACCAATGTATCAGGTTCGGGAACGGTAACAAAAAACTTATTGATCAACGTATCGGATGCATATGCCATGGTTTCACCAGGATTATCAACAGAAAATTTCGATAATTCAGCTTTATACTATTCACGTTGGCATTCAGAAGATTTGGACGCAAACTCCAGAACATGGTGGTTGACAAATACAGCATCATACAGTAGTAACCAAAGTGTAGTAATGAATGCATACTACAACTATGCGTTTGATGTTGATGTTCTTTATAGTCCTTCGTATGACCTTTCTTTCGTGAGTGGAGCTGCACTTTCTTTCAGATGCGCTGCTGCTACAAAAGGCACTACGGCAGCTGACGTAAATGACGTATTAAAGGTATTTGCATCAAAAGATTGTGGAGCAACTTGGTTACAAATTAAATCATTGACAGGTCCTGCTCTAATTAATAACGGATACCACCCTGAAGAATTTGTTCCAAATACGCCACCTCAATGGGCATTAGTAACTACCACTATTCCTACTGCCTATGTAACTGGAAACACTCGTTTTAAATTTGAATATACTGCTGGAAATGCTGGAAATAACTTATATATTGATGACGTAAACATTTCTGGTGCATTAGGAGTTCAAAATAGCGCTATCGAAGAAACAAGCGTTTCTCTTTACCCTAATCCTTCTAGTCAATCAACTACACTTTCTTATCACTTAAATAACAAAGCAAATACCAAGATTGAAATGATAGATGTACTTGGTAAAAAAATAATGGAAGTGATTAATGCGAATCAAACTGAAGGTGATTACACGATTCAACTATCCAAACAAGACCTTCATTTATTCAATGGAATCTATTTTGTGAAGATCTCTGTTGACAACAATACCATTACAAAAAAATTGATCATTACTGAATAATCCATTTTCTTCTAATAATAAAAAATGGGGCTTTCAGCCCCTTTTTTTATTTAATAATGCAAACAATAATCAAAAAACTTACATCCACTTCCACAACCAACTAACATTTCGGAAGCTTTTAAAGAAGGCATGTACTTCTTCTTATCAAACCATATTCATAATTAGATCAAATAATTTTTCGTCAGTGACAACGCATCCATTTTGGATCAGATCAAATACTTCCATTTGTTTATTACCCTTATAAGCTCTTTCTGTTTTAATGACAGAGACCGCACCGATAGTATCTGAATCCAATTTTGAAAACATTCCAGGCTGAGTAAGATCAATTGGACTATTTTCATTCACTCTTAAGCCAACAAGCAAAATCTTGTCTGATTCAAATTTGAAAATATGTAACGTTTTAGAGTCTCTGTATTCAAGCAGTTCGATATTTCCTAAAACCTTTTCATAAACCATATCACTAAAAGTTTCAATTAACTCTTCAGCAGCTAATGTCTCGTTCTGTTTCATTCGTTCCCAATCCTGCGCGGTGATCTGAGCAGCAGCAAGAAAATGTATAAACTCTTGTTCCAATTCACGAAGCTCATCTGAAGTTAAACGTCTGTATTTCATTCGCTGTTCTTTTCGTTAGAAAGTAGTATCTATACTCATTATTTATTTTGAATATTCCTCAAAAATAGTGTAATTCGTAACACAAAGTATTAATTTTGAATTACACTAATAAACTATTGACTTATGAATATTTCGCATACAGTAACTGAACGTTTTTTGAAATATGTAAAAATCGACACGCAAAGTGATCCATCCTCTACCACATGTCCTTCTACAGAAAAGCAAAAAGATCTGGGAAAAGTATTAGTAGAAGAACTTCTGGAGATGGGTATTTCCGATGCACATATGGATGAAAATGGATATATCTATGCAACCATTCCTAGTAATAGCAACAAGAAGGTTCCTGTTATTTGTTTCTGCTCCCATATGGATACTTCACCCGATTGTTCTGGGAAAAATGTGAATCCGCAAGTACATAAAAATTATAATGGAAAAGATATTGTTTTACCAAACGATCAATCACAAATAATAAAAGTAGCTAATCATCCTTCACTTTTAAAACAAATTGGAAATGATATTATAACAACTGATGGCACAACACTATTAGGTGCAGACAATAAGGCCGGAGTTGCAGAAATCATGGATGCTGCTCATCATTTAATAAAACACCCTGAGATAAAACATGGAAAAATAAGAATACTTTTCACACCAGATGAAGAAATCGGAAGAGGTGCTGACAAGGCAGACATGAAAAAACTGGGAGCTGATTATGGATATACCATAGATGGAGAAGAATTAGGACATATTGAGAATGAAACATTTTCTGCAGATGGGGTTACGATAAGTATTCATGGAGTGAGCACACATCCTGGTTTTGCAAAAAACAAAATGGAAAGCGCAATAAAAATAGCGTCTGAAATTGTTGCTTCTTTGCCAAAGGACAAAATGAGTCCTGAATCTACTGAGAAGAAAGAACCATTTATTCATCCTTTAGCCATTTCTGGAGGGATTGAAGAAACTACATTACAATTTATTATTCGTGCATTTGATGAAGAAGGATTAAAAACACAGGAAGATTATTTAAAAGGGCTTACCGAAAAGATAATTAAAAACTACCCAAACTCATCATTTGATTTTATAGTTAAAGAACAATATAGAAATATGAAACAGGTTCTTGATAAAAATCCTGAAATTGTAAACAATGCATTAGAAGCAATAAGAAGAGCGGGTGTAGAACCAGTCTTGTCAAGTATCCGAGGGGGAACAGATGGCTCACGTTTTTCATATATGGGTTTACCTTGCCCAAATATTTTTGCAGGAGAACACGCTTTTCATTCTAAACACGAATGGGTTTCAATACAAGACATGCAAAAAGCGGTTGCTACTATCGTGAATCTATGCATGATTTGGGAAGAGAACAGTGTTAGCTCATAAGGGAACCTTAACTAACGTTTTACAAAAAAACTAAAAATAAAAAAGCCTCACGTGAATCACGTGAGGCTTTTTTATTTTTAGTTGACAAAAATTATTTGTTAACTGCTTTTGCTAAGTCAGCACCAGCTTTAAATTTAGCTACCTTTTTAGCAGCAATTTTAATCGTTTTACCTGTTTGTGGGTTACGACCATTTCTTGCAGCTCTTTTAGTAACTGAGAAAGAACCGAATCCTACTAATGCAACTCTATCACCTTTTTTAAGTGATTTTGTTGTCGCGTTAACGAATGCATCTAATGCTCTTCCAGCATCAGCTTTTGTTAATTTTGTTTCTGCTGCAATTGCATCAACTAATTCTGCTTTGTTCATTTGGTTTGGTTTTATGGGTTAAACATATAATTTGTAAAACGAATTTAAAACAGAAAACATACTCAAGGCAAGTTTTAGAGCTAGAAATTTATAAAAATGTTGAAAAATGAGCTTTTTGTTAATAACGTGCTCTATAACTTTCGCTTTTTCGACTGATTGAGTCAAAACCTAACTAATTTACTAATTAAAAAACACAACAGCCTTTTTGTTTTAACTGCGAATAGATTCTGTTTTAACATTTCCGCAGAAGACAAATCGACATAAATTTTTCAAACAAACTTTGTTTAATTCATTCGACAGGATAGAAAGGCTTTTTTATCTACTTTTACAAAATACTATTGGAGATGCACGAATTTCGAGACACCCTATTATTTATAATCACTACACCCATTTACATTATTGTAATTGGAGCGGAAATTTTATTCAGTCATTTTCATAATAGAAATTACTATACAGTAAAAGGTACGTTAGCAAATGTATACCTAACAATTTTAAACTTTAGCCTTGATTTAATAGTCCTTGGAGTTTGTTTGTTTGTTTTAAACTATTTCTATCTATTCAAGTTTTTTGAAATACAAAACCCCTATCTATATTGGATCATTCTTCTTATTACTCAAGACTTTATGTTTTATTGGCTGCATCGAATAGACCATTATTGCAGGATATTTTGGGCCGTTCATGTCACGCACCATTCATCGGAAGAATTTAATTTAACTGTTGGATTTAGGTCATCTGTATTTCAACCGCTTTATCGTTTCATCTATTACATTCCACTTGCTTTGATTGGATTCAAAGGAGTAGATATTATGTTCATGTATGCCGCCACACAAATTTATGGAATTCTAATTCACACAAAAACAGTAGGAAAATTAGGGTTTTGGGAATCATTTTTATCTACACCATCACACCACCGCGTTCATCATGCAAGTAATGTAAAATACCTAGACAAGAACATGGGTATGGTATTCATCATTTGGGATAAACTTTTTGGAACGTTTGCAAAAGAAGAAGAGAACGAGACGGTTGTTTATGGATTAACCGAAAACATCAAAACATACCATCCCTTAAAATTGGTTTTTCATGAATGGATAACTATTTTCAATGACTTAAAAAAAACATCTTCATGGAAAGCAAAGCTTATGTATGTTTTTGGTCCTCCCGGCTGGAGCCATGATGGCAGCAAGAAAACAGCCCGACAGCTTAGAGATGAGCTCATCATTAAAAAAACAACTCCCAAATAAATATCCGTCTTGAATCACAAAAATCCTATACTACAATTCTTTAAAAGTAAAAAAGGGATCTTTGTACTACTTAGTTTAGCCATTGCAATATGGTTTTGGTTTTCTTTGCCTTCTCCCCTTTTTAAAAATAAAACCAGCACAGTTCTAGAAGACACTGATGGCAATTTATTGTCTGCTAGAATTGCAGAGGATGGACAATGGCGTTTCCCGCAGAATAAAAATGTTCCTATCAAATTTATTGCAAGTATTATTCAATTTGAAGACAGGGAATTCTATGCTCATGATGGAATAAATCCGAAAGCGATTGTCAGAGCAATTATTCAAAATATAAAACAAAAAAAAATTGTAAGTGGAGGGAGTACGATTACAATGCAAGTAATAAGGCTCTCAAGAAAAGGAAAGGAGAGAACTGTTTTCGAAAAATTAATAGAACTTATTCTCGCAATTAGATTAGAATTATCTTATTCCAAGCAGGATATTCTATCATTATATGCATCAAATGCGCCTTTCGGAACTAATATTGTTGGAATAGATGCAGCATCATGGCGCTATTTCGGAAGAGATGTCCAAAAACTTTCCTGGGCAGAATCAGCAACATTAGCTGTATTACCAAACGCACCCAGCTTGATATATCCTGGTAAAAATCAAGATCGTTTAAAAGCTAAACGCAATCGATTATTAGATCAATTATTCAGAGCAAAAATAATTACAAGTGAAACGTGTGAGTTAAGCAAAAGGGAACCATTACCCGGAAAGCCTCACCCTATTCCACAAATTGCACCTCACCTGCTACAACGTGCAGCGAAAGAAGGGTTCAGTGGGTATCGTGTTTCTTCATCACTTGACGGGCATCTACAAGAAAGAGTAAATGAAATCATAGAAAATCACCATAAAATTTTAAAAGCGAATGAAATACATAATGCATGTGCAATTGTTTTGGATGTAGAAACAGGGAAAGTACTAGCTTATGTAGGGAACACTGATAATTCAGGGAAACCAGAATTCGAAAGTGATGTAGACGTAATTGATGCACCAAGAAGTACAGGAAGTATTTTGAAACCATTCTTATTTGCTAGCATGTTAAATGATGGAGACCTACTTGCCTCTACTTTAATTCCGGATATTCCGACACAAATTGCCGGCTATGCACCTCAAAATTACAATCAAACGTTTGATGGCGCAGTGCCTGCTAAAAAAGCATTAGCAAGAAGTCTGAATATTCCGGCGGTTAGAATGCTCCAAAATTATGGAATAGAAAAATTCAATTACAACTTAAAAAAATTGGGAATGACCACGCTTAAGTTCACGCCCGACCATTATGGCTTATCCATTATATTAGGAGGTGCAGAAGGGAAATTATGGGACATTTCAGGAATGTATGCAAGTATGGCACGCACATTAAATCACTATACTGAATACAACGGAAAATACAACAGAGATGATTTTCATCCACCCTACTATTCAAAAATAAATGCAGCTAAAAGCTTACCTGACCTTAGCGAAAATACATACTTAGATGCTGCATCCATCTATTTAACATTTGAGGCAATGGTAGAGGTCTCCCGTCCCGATGAAGATGCTGGTTGGCGCCAATACACTTCTGCGAGCAAAGTAGCTTGGAAAACAGGAACAAGTTTTGGATATAGAGATGGCTGGGCAATTGGTGTTACTCCGAAATACGTAGTAGGTGTATGGGTTGGAAATGCAGATGGAGAAGGGCGCCCAGGATTAGTTGGAATTCAAACAGCGGCTCCTATCCTATTTGACATTTTCAGTTTATTAAAACCAGGAAAATGGTTTTCGGCGCCGTACGATGAAATGGAAAAAGTTGCCATTTGCCATAAAAGCGGAAGCAGAGCAACCGACATCTGCGAACCAATTGACACTGTTTGGATACAAAAAAGTGGATTGCGTTCTGAGCCTTGTAAATACCACCGTTTGATCCATTTGGATGCGAGTGAAACGTTTCGTGTTAACAGCAATTGCGAAGATGTTAGCAAAATGCATCATGTGAGTTGGTTTGTATTGCCTCCTTCTATCGAATGGTATTACAAATCTAAAAACCCTACTTACAAGGAACTTCCGCCACTCAGAAGCGACTGTGAAACGACCGGCTTAAACTCAATGGAAATAATATATCCAAAGCAATTCAGTAAAATATATGTACCAGTAGAATTGGATGGAACACTGGGTAAAACAATTTTTCAAGTAGCACATCGAAAAGCAAATACAATCATCTATTGGCATTTGGATGGCGCATTCATTGGCAGTTCTCAAAACATACATCAAATGGGTTTAAGTCCCGAGGAAGGGGTTCACACGCTAACCCTAGTGGATGAAGATGGTGAATCTATTGTTCAGCAATTTGAAATCGTGAGTAAGAAAAAGTGAACCAATGAATTGATAACATTACTCTGTATTAGTAAACACGATTATTCACTTGCTTTCTTACTATTGTAGAAAGGCTCTTCTTGTGAAATATAGCTGAAAAACGCCACCTTCAGGTAGCTGCCACCAGATATACGCTAAACATAAATCGAAGGTCGCTTTTACACCAATTTAGATAGCATTCAGTCTATGATATCACTTCTTCCAAAACATCAATTGATTTGATAACGCCTATTGATGGCATGTGAAGCTGATAATACAGTACAATTTGTTGTAACAGGATTTTTCTTTGAGCTTTATTTATCTGTAATTGCGCTAATGTTTCATAGTTAACATTCGATAAATTATCGAATAGTTGAGCAATTTCCGGAACTAAATAATTAGAATGACTTGGGATATTTAAAACAAAACGACCTTCTTTCAGATCAAAATATTTTGTTTCTTCTGAATAATTCCCCTGAGGATAAAACCCTAAAAAACGACTCAACTGAACCAGAAAATAAATATGAAAACACGAACAATTATCGGTTTTTAGGTCTAAAATGAGCAATGAATTTTTTATAAATTCAAAAATTTCTTCATCCGCATGTTCTTCCTTTAACGTTTTATACAAAACTTCATTCAGAAAAATTGCTATAGAACTTTTAACAATATTATAAGGAATATCAACATATGGATGCTGATTATTAATTTCAGAAATGCGTTGAAGATTTCCTTTATTTGAATTGGAAACAACCATTTCAACAAGAGACAGTGGCTGAAACAAAGTGGCTTTGCTCTTGGATTTTTTACTTCTTACACCATTTATGATATAGGATTGTAAACCAAAATCAGAAGTGTAAATTTTTGCGATTAAACTAGTATCAGCATATTTTGTTGTATAAAGAATTATACCACTAGTTTTATTAAGCATTTTAAAATGAGGCTTCCCTTTTGATTAATTAATAATAAGGATTTTGGTGACAAACTTTTTAGTTCCGTCCTCACTGGTGCAAAAAACCATATATACACCGCTGCTTACACGTTCATTTTTAAAATTTGTACCATACCATATTGCCTGCCCACCTTCTGATTTTGTTTCATACACCAATGATCCGCTGATGTCTGTAATTTTTAAGGTAGAATTATTCATTAAACCTTTTATTGCAATTGGTCCATTATATCCATGATTTACAGGATTAGGAAATGCATAAACATCGGTAAAGTCATCGTATGCTTCTGCTGCAGTTCCACGATAAGAGATAACACCTTTTGATGTTCCGAAATAAACCTCGCCTGTTTTATGATTAATGACAATACTTTTTACATCGTTGCTGAACAAAGGACTGTTTGTTTCATCAAAATGTTGAATCTGTTTGGTGCCATCAGCAGACATTAAAAACACTCCAGAATTGGCCGTTCCAATCCATTTACGGTTTGCATCATCAACAGCAATTGCTTGAACAATTTCTGTTTCTAAAAGTATCTGAACATGTCCATCCTGCTCTAATAATATTTGCTGCGCATCAAAATTGGCTCCTGTAAAAACATTTTCTGGGGTATAAAACACGCAGACGCCTTTACCCGTTCCAACCCAGATCTCATCATCCAGATCCTTTGCAAGACACTCTACAGCTGTTGTTGGCAAGGCGCCATTGCCAAGTGAAATGGTTAATTTTTTTGTATTGGCAGCACTTATTGTTGCTGCTGTAGTTCCAATTTTAGTAACCAAAATACCTCCACCGCGGGTGAGTACTATCCATTTTTGATCTGTTTTATCCACTAAAACTTGACCTAAATAAGAACCTGCACCTAGTATTGCAGAGAAATCAAAATCCTGCCAACCACCAGTTGCTTTTTTAACAGAAAGCGCATTCGTAACAACAGAGTTGGTTATCCATAAATTTTTTGCTTCATCAAAAGCTAATCCGTAAGTCCAAATTGGCCCATTAGCCGAAATAGCGTGTAATGAGCTGTTTGATTCAGTATACACATTGGTTGGCACTCCATTATTTAGTTCGATCACACCAAAGCCCCAAGTACTTGCATAGGCTTTTTTGGAATTATCGGGATCTACAATAACATTCATAATATCATAAATAGTATCCAGATTGATAACAGAAGGATAATCCCCATTTACATTTGTCCAGCTTTCATTTGCGAAAGAATACAAACCATCCGTAAATCCCACATTTTGCCAGGAAACATTAACACCGCCAGGTGCAACCCACAACACCTCATCACTCAAGCTCATATTAATTACCCGTTCACTGCTAGGACCGTTTGGATACCGTGCTTGGTAACCAATGCCTGGGAGCCATGAAACCAATCCATATTTTGAATCGGCCATCCAAATACCTCCAGCATTATCCAATACCGCATCCTTTGCTCTCGTAGCATCTGAGAAGTATCCAGAATAATACCCAGTACCTACTAAACTAGTGTTAAATGTATAAACACTGCCTTCCAGCACCAGCAGTAATTGATTGTAATTATTTTTGATTGTATAGGTGATATAACCGCTTCCTGAAGTCGGAAATCCAGAAGGAATAAAATGAGACCAGGAAGATGTAGCGATATCTAGAACAAACATAGAATCCTGATTATAGGTATTATTCATAATATAATTAGAATAATTGGTATACATCTTCCCATTATATACAGCAATTGTATTGTAAATCCCCGTGGGAAGATCAATCCCAGACGCGAGGTTATTTATCAGTGTCCAGGAAGCGAAATTTGCAAGATTGGGATTGCTTAAAAGTGCTCGATAAATCCCTGAACTCGTTGCAGCATATAAATAGGTGCCATCGTTTGCAATATCTCTTACATCGATTGCGGCTCCGCCAGGACCAATATAATAGGTGTCTTTTACTTCATCGCGATCCATATCAATCACAACAATTCCAAATCCACATGATAGATATGCATATTGATTTATAAATGAAATATTGTTGATTAGCTTGTTGCCTATTATCGACTTTCTTTTTATATCGGAAATATTAACAACCCTATTGTTTTCAATCAAATCGATATTTGAATTTTTATAGGAAACAATAACTTTATTATTGAATGGATTAATTCTAATGACTGTTGCTTCAACATCTGAGAGGCTGTTAATTTTGGATAAACGTGTCATCGAATTATCTGATTTCTTGAAGGAGAACACACCACTTTTAGTAGCACAATAAACTATTCCGTTACCTGCTGTAACTGAGAGTGCATTTTTATAAGACAAATGCTCTTGCCACCCTCCAATAGGAACAGTTTGAGCCGTTATCAAATTTACAAACAGAAGAAGTGTAGTTATTAATACGGAATGTTTCATTATTAAAAAAAATTATGCCTTACCTAAACATAAAAGTACTGATATTATTGTATAAAAAATCAAGAATGATGAATTTTCATATTGCTCATTTATTCAAGATGATTTCAACTAAGATAAAAAAAAGTAATTCTTTGCCCTCATAATTATTACCTTTGCAAATAATGAATGGCTTCGTAGTTCAACTGGATAGAATGGCAGATTCCGGTTCTGCAGGTTGGAGGTTCGAATCCTCTCGAGGTCACAAAAAAATCTCCAAGAATTACCTTGGAGATTTTTTTATGCAGTCACTTCATGTTTATTTTCTTTGTTCTTTACCGATGAGATCATTGAAATAAAATCATCAAATAAGTATCGAGAATCATAAGGACCGGGGCAAGCTTCAGGGTGATACTGAACAGAGAATACATTTTTGTCTGTGTAACGCAAACCTTCAATTGTATTATCATTTAAGTTAATGTGCGTCACCTCCATATTTTTTACTTTGGCAACATCTTCCGCTTTTACACCAAAACCATGATTTTGAGAAGTAATTTCACTTTTACCCGTAATGATATTTTTTACAGGGTGATTAATTCCACGATGCCCTTTGTGCATTTTAAATGTAGATATGCCTGATGCTTCAGCGATCAATTGATGTCCTAAACAAATCCCAAAAGTTGGAACACCAGAATTAATGATGGTTTTAACAGTTGCCATTTCTTCTTTCATGACAGATGGATCTCCTGGACCATTGGAGATCATGAAACCGTCAGGGCTCCATTTCATCATTTCTTCAAAGGATGTTTTCATAGGAAATACCTGAAGGTAGCATCCGCGTTGAACAAGAGAACGTAAAATATTTTTCTTTACACCAAAGTCGGTAACAGCAACTTTATAGTTAGAATTTGGATCACCTACAAAATAGGCCTTCGTTGTGCTTACTTTAGAAGACAATTCTAAACCAGCCATAGAAGGTACTTTTGCTAGCTTTTCTTTCAAGACCTCTACATCCAATGTTTCGGATGAGATAATGCAATTCATAGCACCTTTATCTCTTATATAACGAACGATTGCTCGAGTATCCACATCGGAAATGGCCACAATGTTATCATTCACAAAATAATCTTTTAAAGATCCATTCGAACGCTTACGAGAGTGGAATTCATTGAATTGCTTGCAAACCAATCCAGCAATCTTAATTGAATCAGACTCTACTTCATCATTATTAACACCATAATTACCGATATGGACATTTGTTGTAACAATGATCTGTCCGAAATAGGAAGGATCTGTAAATATTTCTTGATAGCCTGTCATACCCGTATTAAAGCATATTTCACCGGTTGCTGTACCAATTTTTCCGGCAGCTTTTCCATGAAAAACTTTACCATCTTCAAGTAATAAAATTGCGGGAGCTTTTGCTGTGTATTTCATAGTTATTTAACGAAGGGTCATAAAAAAAGGATAAAGCAAAATTACTTTATCCTTTTTAAGAATTAAAATTTTAATTTAACAAATTATTCACTTTTTGAGCTTTCGTCTGTTGTACCTTCCGTTTTTTCAACTTTGGCATCTGTTGATTTCTTTTTACCACCACGTCTAGCAGTTTTTGCTTTTGCAGGGGCTTTTGCTGATAACATATTTTCATTGTAATCAACAAGCTCAATAAAGCACATATCGGCATTGTCACCCATACGAGCGCCAGTTTTTAAAATTCTGGTATATCCACCTGGACGGTCAGCAATTTTAGAAGATACTTCTTTGAAAAGCATATCAACAGCTTCCTTATTTCCTAGGTAAGCAAATACAGTACGTCTTGAATGTGTGCTGTCATCTTTAGATTTTGTCAAAAGTGGCTCAACATATATTCTTAATGCTTTTGCTTTAGCTACAGTTGTAGCAATGCGTTTGTGTAGGATTAAAGAGCTAGCCATATTTGCCAACATCGCTTTGCGATGAGCTGTTTTTCTACCTAAATTGTTTAATTTATCTCCGTGTCTCATTTTATTTTCAGTGTTTAGATATTAGATGTCAGATATTTAGACGTCAAACATCTAAAATCCATGATCCAAAGTCCGTATTATTCTTTATCTAATTTATATTTTGCCAAGTTCATTCCAAAAGTCAAACCTTTATTAGCAACTAAGTCTTCTAATTCTGTAAGTGATTTTTTACCGAAATTACGGAACTTTAATAGGTCATGTTTCGCGAATGATACTAGATCAGCAAGCGTTTCAACATCAGCAGCTTTTAAGCAATTTAAAGCACGAACTGACAAATCCATGTCAACTAATTTAGTTTTTAACAACTGACGCATGTGTAATGATGTTTCATCAAACTCTTCAGTTGCCATTTTTTCTTCTGTATCCAAAGTGATACGCTCATCAGAGAATAACATGAAGTGGTGAATTAAAATTTTAGCAGCTTCTTTCAATGCTTCTTTCGGATGAATAGAACCATCTGTTGTGATGTTCATAATCAACTTTTCATAATCTGTCTTTTGCTCCACACGGAAATTTTCAATACTGTATTGAACATTTTTAATGGGAGTATAAATAGAATCGATTGGAATTAATCCAGCGTGAGCATTCACAGGTTTGTTCTCTTCAGCAGGAACGTAACCACGACCTTTATCAATTGTTAATTCAATTTTCAATTTTACGTTAGGTTCCATGTTACAGATAACAAGATCTGAATTCAATACTTGGAAACCAGAAGTAAATTTACCAATATCGCCAGCAGTTAATTGAGTTTTACCAGTAACAGTTACAGTTACTTTTTCAAAATCAGTTGTTTCAATTTGTTTTTTAAAACGAACTTGTTTTAAGTTCAAAATGATTTCAGTTATATCTTCAGCAACACCTTTTAAAGTTGAAAACTCATGATCAACACCTTCAATTTTAATTGTAGTAATTGCGTGACCTTCAAGAGATGACAACAAGATTCTTCTTAAAGCATTACCAACGGTAATACCATAACCAGGCTCTAAAGGACGGAATTCAAATTGACCTTCAGTTTCACTGGAGTTAATCATAATAACCTTGTCAGGTTTTTGAAAAGCTAAAATTGCCATGTGTTATATTTTATTAGTTAAGTACTATTTTTATTTGTCTTTTTGATAATGATAGAAAAAAATCCATCACAAAGAATGCTCTATTATTTAGAGTACAACTCGACAATAAGTTGTTCTTTTATATTTTCAGGAATCTGAAGTCTTTCAGGAATAGCAATAAATTTTCCTGACATACTTGTTTTATCAAAATCCATCCAAGGGAAAGAGTTTGTAGAAGAAGCAACACTATTGCTAATCACTTCCATAGTTTTAGAACGCTCACGAACTGCAACAGTATCGCCAGGTTTCAAAATATATGAAGGGATATTCACTACATTACCATTTACTGTAATATGACGGTGACCAACTAATTGGCGAGCACCACTGCGCGTTGGAGCAATTCCCATGCGATAAACAACATTATCAATACGAGACTCGATCAACTGTAATAATACTTCACCAGTAACACCATGAGCACGTTGTGCCATTGTATAAATCTTAGCGAATTGACGCTCTAAAATACCGTATGTATATTTAGCTTTTTGTTTTTCTTGTAACTGAACAGCGTATTCTGATTGTTTGGAACGTTTCTTAGACAAACCGTGTTGTCCCGGAGGGTAGTTCTTTTTTTCTAAAACTTTATCAGGTCCAAAAATTGGCTCTTTAAATTTTCTTGCTATTCTTGACTTGGGGCCGATGTATCTTGCCATTGTATGATGTTATTGTTTGTTGTTGTTACGTTTTAGTAATAGTCAATTGACCAATTACTTATATTTTTATTTTATGATTATACTCTTCTACGTTTAGGAGGACGGCAACCATTATGAGGAATCGGAGTGATATCCATAATTTCAGTTACTTCAATTCCTGCACCAGCTAGGGTACGGATAGCTGATTCACGACCAGCACCAGGACCTTTAACAAATACTTTAACTTTTCTTAAACCTGCATCATGTGCAACTTTAGCACAATCCTGAGCTGCTAACTGAGCTGCGTAAGGTGTATTTTTCTTTGAACCACGGAAGCCCATTTTACCTGCGCTTGACCAAGAAATTACTTGACCTGTCATGTTGGTCAAAGAAATAATGATGTTGTTAAAAGTAGCATTGATGTGAGCTTCACCCACTGCTTCTACTTTTACAACTCTTTTTTTTGCTGCTGCTTTACCAGTAGTTGTTGTTTGGTTTGATTTTGCCATTGTTTTATTTAGTTGATCGTTAACTGTAACGTTAACCTTTTTAATTACTATTTAGTTACTTTTTTCTTGTTAGCAACCGTTTTACGTTTACCTTTTCTGGTACGTGCATTATTTTTTGTTGTTTGTCCACGAACCGGTAAACCAACACGGTGACGAATTCCTCTGTATGCACCGATATCCATTAAACGCTTAATGTTTAATTGAACTTCAGAACGTAAAGAACCTTCTAACTTGTATTTATCGTTAAGGATTGTACGGATAGCTGTTAACTGATCATCATTCCAATCTTGAACTTTTATGTTCCAGTCGATACCAGCTTCCGTTAATACTTTTTGAGCAGTGCTACGGCCAATTCCGTATATATAAGTTAAACCTATTTCTCCTCTTTTGTTGTTTGGTAAATCAATACCTGCAATTCTTGCCATTGTATTTTATTAATTATGTTTTTTTATTAAATATCCTTAACGGAAAAAATTATCCTTGTCTTTGTTTGAACTTAGGATTTTTTTTGTTGATAACATACAAGACACCTTTTCTACGAACGATCTTGCAATCAACACTTCTTTTTTTAATTGATGTTCTTACTTTCATTATTTCTTTGAATTACTAAATTACTATTCTTTATTATCTACTATTTATATCGGTACGAAATGCGTCCTTTTGTTAAATCATATGGCGACATTTCAATCTTTACTTTATCTCCGGTCAAAATTTTTATGTAATGCATTCGCATCTTGCCAGAAATATGAGCAGTGATCACATGTCCGTTTTCAAGCTCGACGCGAAACATTGCATTTGACAACGCTTCTAAAATTGTTCCGTCTTGCTCAATTGACGCTTGTTTTGCCATATATTTATTTTCTTCCTTTTAAAACTTCTTCTATATACTCAAAGCTTGATAAAATATCTGCTTTGTCTTTTCCTATTGCAATTGTGTGTTCAAAATGTGCTGATGCTAAATTATCAGCAGTTCTTATTGTCCAACCATCATTTTCCTGTGTTATTGCTTTCTTTCCTAAGTTAATCATTGGTTCGATTGCAATTACTAAACCTTCCTGAAGTTTTAAGCCTGTTCCTTTTTTACCATAGTTTGGTACTTCAGGTGCTTCATGAAGATTCTGACCTATTCCATGTCCTACTAACTCACGAACCACTGAATAACCATGTGATTCTGAATGTGATTGAACAGCGTCACCAATATCTCCTAAGCGCTTACCAACAACAGCTACTTCAATTGCTTTATAAAGGCTTTCTTTTGTCACCTTTAAAAGATTTAGAATCTCAGGTTTTACTTCTCCAATTGCAAAGGTATATGCTGAATCGCCAAAAAATTTATTTTTAACAACTCCACAGTCAACAGAAACAATGTCACCATCTTTCAATTCATACTTACCAGGAATTCCGTGAACAACATGTGAATTAACTGAAATACACAATGAGTTAGGGAAACCGCTATAATTAAGAAAGGCGGGTATTGCGTTATTGTCATTAATAAACTCGTATGCTATCTTATCCAAGGATAATGTAGTAACACCGGGTTTAATAACCTTTGCAACTTCGGCTAATGTTTTTCCAACAAGTAAAGAACTTTCTCTAATTAATTCAATCTCTTCTTTTGTCTTATAATACAACCCTTTCGACACTTTTCTTCTTCTTTATCGTTTGTATTTTTAAGTAGTGGTCATACTCATTGAAGAGCGACCTTTTATTCTTCCTGTCTTCATTAATCCATCGTAATGACGCATTAATAAATGACTTTCAATTTGCTGCAATGTATCTAATACAACACCTACAAGAATCAATAATGAAGTTCCACCAAAAAATTGAGAGAACCCTTGATCCACATTCATCATCATGGCAAATGCTGGTAAAATAGCAATAATTGCAAGGAAAATAGAACCAGGTAACGTAATTCTAGACATAACAGCATCAATAAATTCAGCTGTTTTTTTACCCGGCACAACACCTGGAACAAAACCTCCATTACGTTTCATATCCTCAGCCATTTGGTTTGGATTAACAGTAATAGCTGTATAAAAATAGGTAAATACAATAATCAATAATGCAAAAACCAAATTGTAAGGAAGACCGCGGTGGTTAGACAATGCACCAAGAACGCCCGTTAAAGAATCTGCGTTAGAATATTGAATCAATGTAATCGGAATGAACATAATTGCCTGAGCAAAAATAATTGGCATAACACCTGCTGCATTCACTTTCAGAGGAATGTATTGACGCACACCACCATATTGCTTACTTCCCACAATTTTCTTTGCAAATTGAACAGGAATTTTGCGAGTTCCCTGAACTAGCATAATTGCAGCGATAATAATTAATAATAAGAGAACAATCTCGATCAATAACATGATCAATCCGCCACCGCCACCTTGACCGCCTAAGCGATTTGCGAATTCAGTTAAGAAAGAAAATGGTAATCGAGCAATAATACCAATCATAATAATGATAGAGATACCATTACCAATACCTTTATCTGTAATTTTTTCACCTAACCACATTACGAACATGGTTCCCGTTACCAAGATTAAAACAGATTGAGCCATCCAGCCAAAACTAGGATCACTTACAGCGCCTGCTTTATTTGTAATTTGAGATGCAATATAACCTGGGGCTTGCAATAATGTAATACCTACAGTTAAAAAACGTGTTATCTGATTAATTTTCTTACGACCACTTTCACCTGACATTTGCAATTTACGGAAATAAGGCAAAGCCATTCCCAACAATTGGATGACAATGGAAGCTGAAATGTAAGGCATAATCCCTAATCCAAAAATTGAAGCGCGTGAAAAAGCACCTCCTGCAAAAATATTAATCAAACCAACAATACCTTCATTTGCTGTTTCACTAGCTTTTAAAAGTTCATCAGAATTAACACCCGGAAGGATGATATAAGAACCCAAACGGTAAATCAAAATAAATCCGAGTGTATTCAAAATACGAGCTCGTAAGTCTTCAATTTTCCAAATGTTTTTTAAAGTATTTATTAAGTTTTTCATAAAACAGTATTACTGTGTTAATTTATGCCTTTTCAATTGAAACCGCAGAACCACCTTTAGCTTCGATAGCAGATTTAGCTGTTGCTGAAAATGCATGAACTTTGATTTCAACTTTAGATTTCAATTCACCACGACCTAACACTTTCACTTTATCGTTTTTATGAGCTAATCCTTTAGAAACAAGAAATGCTAAATCAATTGATTCAACTTTGTTATCATCCACTAAACCTTGAATAACGTCTAAGTTGATACCACGATATTCAACACGATTGATATTTTTGAAACCAAATTTTGGAACACGTCTTTGTAATGGCATTTGACCACCTTCAAATCCTCTTTTTGCAGAATATCCAGAACGTGATTGCGCACCTTTGTGACCTTTAGTTGATGTACCGCCTTTTCCAGACCCTTGGCCTCTACCAATACGCTTCTTAGCGTTTTTTACTGATCCTTCTGCTGGTGTTAAGTTACTTAAATTCATTTTTTTTCTTTTTATTGATTTGTAGAATCAAAAATTGTTTGTGACAATTTTAAAATTCAATACTTCTCTAATTTTATTTTACTTCAACTAGCAAATGAGCTACTTTTTTTATCATTCCAAGAACCTGAGGAGTTGCTTCCTTTTCAATAGTTTGGTGCATTTTGATAAAACCCAAAGCTTGCAATGTACGTTTTTGACGAACAGTTTGCCCTATTCCGCTTTTTACTTGTTTAATTTTAATTGTTGCCATTTTTTCTATTTTATTGATATGATGATTTGATGATTTAGTGAATTAACCAAATAATTCGCTATGTCCATAAATCTCAAATTTACTTATCCGTTAAAAACTTTTTCCATTGAAATACCACGTTGTTGAGCAACAGTAGCAGCATCTCTCATTTTCATCAACGCATCCATCGTAGCTTTAACCACATTGTGAGGATTTGAAGAGCCTTTTGATTTAGCCAATACATCTGTTACACCAACACTTTCTAATACTGCACGCATCGCACCACCTGCAATAACACCTGTTCCGTGAGCTGCAGGTTTTAAAAACACAAGTGATCCACTGAACTTACCGTATTGTTCATGAGGAACAGTCCCCTTAACAATTGCAACTTTGATCAGATTCTTTTTTGCATCGTCAATACCTTTAGTAATAGCATCAGTAACCTCTTTTGCTTTACCCAAGCCGTAACCTACAATACCTTTTTCATTTCCAACTACAACGATAGCTGAGAATGTAAAATTTCTACCTCCTTTGGTAACCTTAGTTACACGTTGAATGCTAACCAGTTTATCTTTTAATTCGATATCACTTGATTTAACTCTTTTGATGTTTGCGTTTGACACGATATAACGTTTTTAAATTTTTACTTTTATTAATTAGAATTTCAATCCGGCTTCACGAGCACCTTCTGCCAATGATTTTACTCTGCCATGATATAAATAACCATTTCTATCAAAACGAATTGATGAAATACCTGCTTTGCTAGCTTTCTCAGCGATTGATTTTCCAACCAATTTAGCTTGCTCAATTTTATTGCCTTTAAAATCTGCAATCCCTTTATCAGCTGACGAAGCAGCAATTAAAGTTTTTCCAGAAACATCGTCAATTACTTGAACATAAATCCCTTTATTGCTTCTAAAAACACTTAGTCTTGGACTTAAAGCATCTCCACTAACAACTTTTCGGATACGTTGCTTAATTCTGTTTCTTCTGAATTCTTTTGTAATAGCCATTTTTTTAACTTATTGTTATCGGTTTTAGCCGATACATGTGATTCTATTATTTATTATTTACCTGCAGACTTACCTGCTTTTCTTCTCAAGATTTCGCCTGCGAATTTAATACCTTTTCCTTTGTATGGTTCAGGTTTACGTAATGAACGAATTTTAGCTGCAACCGCACCTAACAATTGTTTATCAGCTGATTCCAATATGATTGTTGGATTTTTACCTTTTTCAGAAGCAGTTGTTACTTTAATTTCAACTGGCAATTCAAAAGCTACGTTATGAGAAAAACCTAAAGTCAACTCTAACATTTGTCCTTTGTTTGCTGCACGGTAACCAACACCAACAAGTTCTTGTTCTGTTTTGTAACCTTCGCTAACTCCTTTTACCATAGACGCTATAAGAGCGCGGTATAAACCGTGCATCGCTTTATGACGTTTTTGCTCTGTAGCACGGTTTAGTGTTAAAACACCATCATCATTTTTTACAGTGATGGCAGAATCCATACTTTGTACTAAAGTTCCTTTTGGACCTTTAACAGTAGCAACGTTTTTATCTGAAACGTTTACTTCTACTCCTTTCGGAAGTGTTATTGGTAATTTACCTATTCTTGACATTTTTCTTTCCTCCTATCGATTAATAAACAAAACATAATACCTCACCACCCACTTTTTGTGTTTTAGCTTCTTTGTCAGTCATCACACCTTTTGAGGTTGAAATGATTGCAATCCCTAAACCATTCAAAACGCGAGGTAATTCTGTAGAACCAGCATATTGACGTAAACCAGGAGTACTCACTCTTTGTAGTTTCTTAATAGCCGACTGCTTTGTAACAGGATGGTATTTCAAAGCAACTTTAATTGTTCCTTGAACTGTTGAGTCTTCAAATTTGTAGCTTAAAATGTAGCCTTTTTCGAAAAGAATTTTTGTGATTTCTTTTTTAAGGTTAGAAGAAGGTATTTCTACGATTCTGTGGTTTGCTTTGATAGCATTTCTCACGCGTGTGAGGTAATCTGCAATTGTATCTGTCATTTTATTTAGTTTTATATCTTATCCCGCACGCAGGATAATTATACATTAATACTCTTTTTTTTATCAGGCTTTATTACCAGCTTGATTTTGTCATTCCCGGGATCAGACCGTCCAATGCCATTTCACGGAATTGATTACGTGAAATACCGAATTGACGCATATAACCTCTTGGGCGACCTGTCAACTTGCAACGGTTACGTTGACGAGTTGGTGATGAAGCTCTTGGTAATTTTTGTAATCCTACTGAATCACCTGCAGCTTTTAAAGCAGCTCTTCTTTCAGCGTATAGATCAGCAAGTTTCTTACGTTTAACTTCTCTTGCTTTCATTGATTCTTTTGCCATCGACTTATATTATTTTTTTTGATTTTTAAATGGTAATCCAAATTCGCTTAACAATGCTAATGCTTCTCCGTCAGTACCAGCAGTAGTTACAAAGGTAATATCCATACCCATGATTTTTGTTACTTTATCTATATCAATTTCTGGGAAAATGATTTGTTCTGTAACTCCCAATGTATAGTTTCCACTTCCATCGAAACCTTTATCGTTGATTCCTCTGAAATCACGGATACGAGGCAAAGCTACAGAAATTAATCTATCTAAAAACTCATACATAGTATCTCCGCGTAAAGTTACTCTTACTCCGATAGCAACTCCTTTACGAAGTTTGAAGTTAGAGATATCTTTCTTAGAAATAGTAGATACTGCTTTTTGACCGCTAATAGTCGTCATTTCCTTAATCGCACCTTCAATCAATTTCTTGTCAGAAACAGCGTCTCCAACACCTTGATTAAGGCAAATTTTTTGAAGCTTAGGCACTTGCATCGAACTGCTGTAACCATACTTTTTTTGTAAAGCAGGAATCACATCTGCTTTATACTTGTCTTTTAAACGTGGTGAATATGCCATTATTTAATTACCTCCCCTGTCTTTTTAGAATAACGTACTAATTTTTTACTTGTTTCGTCTACTTTACGACCAACACGTGTTACTTTCCCTGTTCCCGGCTCAATTAACATTAAATTAGAAACATGAACTGACGCTTCTTTTTTAACAATTCCACCTTGAGGATTTTTTGCATCAGGTTTAGTATGTTTAGATACTAAATTTACACCTTCTACAATCGCACGATTTTTAGTTTTATCAATTGATAAGATCTTTCCTTCTTGACCCTTTGAGTCACCAGCAAGAACTTTAACTAAGTCGTCTTTTTTAATATGTAATTTAACTTTCATCTTTGTATATATTATTCACTTACAATACTTCTGGAGCAAGTGAAATGATTTTCATAAAATTTTTATCTCTTAATTCACGAGCAACAGGTCCGAAAATACGTGTACCTCTTAATTCGTCAGTTGCATTTAATAATACAACAGCATTGTCATCAAAACGGATATAAGATCCATCTGCACGTCTAACTTCTTTTCTAGTTCTAACAACTACCGCTTTAGAAACTGCACCTTTTTTAATGTTACCAGAAGGTAATGCATGTTTCACAGTAACTACTACTTTATCACCAATGGAAGCATATCTCTTTTTAGTTCCACCTAGTACACGAATAACCAGCACTTCTTTTGCACCGCTATTATCCGCAACTAATAATCTTGATTCCTGTTGTACCATTTTATTATTTTAATTATTATTTGGATTGATGAACACTTGTGTGTCAGCGCACTCCAAAAAGTTTGAATTATTACTTCGCTCTTTCAATTACTTCTACTAATCTCCAGCATTTGTTTTTGCTGATAGGACGAGTTTCTACAATTTTAACAGTATCGCCAATGTTACAAGTATTCGCATCATCATGAGCAACAAACTTTGTAGTTTTGTTCACGAATTTACCGTATTTCGGGTGTTTTACTTTACGTTCAACCGAAACTACAATTGACTTCTCCATTTTGTTGCTGGTTACTAAACCAACTTTTTCTTTTCTTAAATTTCTTTCCATTGCTTGAAATTATTTTTTTGCCTCAGCTAATTGTCTTGAGCGAAGTTCTGTTTGTAATCTTGCTACTGTTTTTCTGCTATCTGTAATGCTTGCAGGATTTTCAATAGGAGATACTGAATGATTCAACTTTAGTTTAGCTAAAGAATTTTTTTGTTCCTTAATTCTATCGCTAAGATCAGCAGTTGAAAGTTGTTTGATATCTTCTTGTTTCATTTTATTAATGTATTCTTATTAATTCTTAATATTTGATTAGTTCGCTTCTGCTGCATAATCTCTTCTAACAACAAACTTAGTTGTTACAGGTAATTTCTGAGCTGCTAAACGCAATGCTTCTTTTGCAATTTCCATTGGTACGCCTTCTGCTTCGAACATGATACGACCTGGTTTCACAACTGCAACCCAATATTCAGGAGCACCTTTACCTTTACCCATACGAACCTCTGCAGGTTTAGAAGTAATTGGTTTATCAGGGAAAACACGGATCCAAATCTGACCTTCACGTTTCATGAAACGCGTTACTGCAACCCTTGCAGCTTCTAATTGACGAGCTGTCACCCAGCATCCTTCTGTTGCCTTTAATCCAAATGAACCGAATGAAAGTTGATCGCCACGCTTAGCGTTGCCTTTCATCTTCATTTTGTGCATCTTTCTATATTTGGTTCTTTTCGGCTGTAACATTTTATTATTTTATTATATCTATTATAACTAAACTATTATTTTAAAATTATTTTCTAGAGTCTCTTCCTCTGTTATCGTTTCCACCTTTTCTTGGACCACCCGGACCGCGTTTATCAAATTTAGGGTTTCCACTTTTTGGAGCACCACCTTTGCTATCTTTAGCACCAGCAGCAGCATTTCCAACATTTGGAGAAAGATCACGTTTTCCGTAGATCTCACCTTTACAGATCCATACTTTAACACCGATGCGACCATACGTTGTATGCGCTTCACCTAAAGCGTAATCAATATCAGCACGTAATGTATGTAATGGCGTACGACCTTCTTTGTAACCTTCAACACGAGCCATCTCAGCACCAGCCAAACGACCAGAACATTTTACTTTAATTCCTTCAGCACCCATTCTCATTGTAGAAGCAACTGCCATTTTCACAGCTCTTCGGAAAGAGATACGGCCTTCAATTTGACGAGCAATACTATCAGCAACCAAACGAGCATCTAATTCGGGACGTTTAATTTCAAAAATATTGATCTGAATATCTTTTTTAGTGATCTTTTTTAATTCTTCTTTAATCTTATCAACCTCTGCTCCACCTTTACCAATAATAATTCCGGGGCGAGATGTATTAATAGTCACAGTAATAATTTTCACTGTTCTTTCAATCACAATTTTTGAAATGCTTGCTTTTGCTAAACGAGCTTTCAAATATTCTCTGATTTTAAAATCTTCCACTAATTTGTCAGCGAAATTTTTTCCACCATACCAGTTTGAATCCCATCCTTTAATGATGCCTAAACGTAAGCCTATCGGATTTGCTTTTTGTCCCATTGAAAATTATTATTATTTAGTTTCTTCTTGCTTTTTTGTTTCTACTATTTTACTGTCTACAACAATCGTAACGTGGTTTGAACGTTTTCTGATTCTGTTAGCACGACCTTGTGGAGCTGTTCTCAGACGTTTCATCTGAAGAGCACTATCAACAAAGATCTCTTTTACAACTAAGTTACTGTCTTCAGGACGTTGTCCTGTTTTTGCTTCATAATTAGAGATTGCTGAAGTCAACAATTTTTCTAATCTTCCTGACGCTTCTTTGGGATTGAATTTTAAAATATTCAAAGCCATAAATACTTCTTTACCTCTTATTAGGTCGGCCAACAATCTCATTTTACGGGGAGATGTAGGGCAATTTTTCAACACAGCAAAATATCTGCTTTTGTTTGCCTCTTTGCGTGCGACCGCTGCGTTTTGTTTTCTAACACCCATTTTTTCGTTATATTAAAATCTTTATCTTAAATCTTATTTTGATGCTTTGTCTCTGTTTCCAGAGTGTCCTCTAAATGTTCTGGTTGGAGCAAATTCACCGAATTTATGACCTACCATGTTTTCAGTTACATAAACAGGAATAAACTTATTTCCATTATGCACTGCCACTGTTAATCCAACGAAATCCGGAGAGATCATTGATCTGCGTGACCAAGTTTTGATGACTGTTTTTTTACCTGAAGCCTGAAGATCTAATAATTTCTTCTCTAACTTCCAGTCGATAAAAGGACCTTTTTTTAATGAACGTGACATTTTTTTTGTTTTTAAAGTTGTGAATTCTTCAGAGAAGAACCATTAAACTATTTATAATCTATTTTTTTCTTCTTTCAATAATGTATTTATTCGAAGCCTTTTTAGGATAACGTGTTTTATATCCTTTAGAAGGTAATCCTGTACGTGAACGAGGGTGACCACCTGATGCTCTTCCTTCACCTCCACCCATTGGATGGTCAACTGGATTCATAGCAACCGGACGAGTTCTCGGTCTGCGACCTTGCCAACGAGTACGACCAGCTTTACCACTGATCTCTAAGTTGTGATCGGCGTTAGATACAGAACCAATCGTAGCCATACAAGTAATTAATACCATACGGGTTTCACCAGAAGGCATTTTAATAATTGCATATTTACCATCTCTAGCACTCAATTGAGCAGTAGAACCTGCACTACGAGCCATAATAGCTCCTTGCCCTGGGCGTAATTCAATATTGTGTATTGCTGTTCCTAATGGAATGTCTGAAAGGTATAATGCGTTTCCAACTTCTGGAGTTGCATCTTTTCCTGAAACAATTTTAGCTCCTACTTTTAATCCTGCTGGTGCAATGATGTAGCGTTTTTCACCATCAGCATAAACTACCAATGCAATACGAGCAGTACGATTTGGATCGTACTCAATTGTTTTTACAGTTGCAGGGATACCTGCTTTATCTCTTTTGAAATCGATGATACGATATTGCTGTTTGTGACCACCACCAATGTAGCGCATAGTCATTTTACCTGTATTATCACGTCCACCAGATTTTTTTACCGGTACCAACAAACTCTTTTCAGGTTTGCCGTGAGTAATATCATCGTTATCACTAACTAATTTAAAACGTTGACCAGGGGTTAACGGTCTGAATTTTTTTAAAGCCATCTCAGTTTATTTTATTATCACCCCGACTGCTCGGGGTATAGTTTCTATAAATATTAAATACTTGCGTAAAAATCAATTGATTCGCCTGCTTTAAGCGTGACTACTGCTTTTTTATGCTTATTCACTCTACCAACAGCAATTCCTCTTGTAGTATTGCGTGTTTTTACTTTCCCTACGTAATTTTGTGTATTTACTGACTCAACAGTAACACCGTAAAGCTTTTCAACAGCTGATTTTATTTCTACTTTGTTAGCAGTTTTTTCTACTACAAATCCATAGCGATTTAACTTCTCGCCTTGGGCTGTCATTTTTTCGGTAATAACCGGTTTTACTATTATGCTCATCTTATTAATTACTTAATAAATTTTCAATTTCCTTCACTGAGCTCTCTACAAGCAACAGACTATTTGCGTTCAAAATATCGTAAGTGTTTAAATCTGAAGCAGTTACGACTTTTGCGTTGGTCAAATTTCGGGACGACAAATATATGTTTTTATTTGATTCCCCCAACACTAATAGTGTTTTTTTATCTGCCAGCTTCAAATTATTAATTAAATCAGCATATTTCTGTGTTTTAGGAGCATCAAAATTGAAATCTTCCAAAATAGTAATATTACTTTCTTTTGCTTTGTATGCTAAAGCAGACATACGCGCTAAACGTTTTAATTTTTTGTTCAACTTAAAGGCATAATCTCTTGGACGAGGACCGAATGCTCTACCACCACCAACAATAGTTGGAGATTTAATACTTCCAGCACGTGCACCACCAGTACCTTTTTGTTTCTTTAATTTTTTAGTTGACCCAGATACCTCAGCTCTTTCTTTAGATTTGTGTGTACCTTGACGCTTATTTGCTAAATGTTGTTTAACATCCAAATAAATGGCGTGGTCATTAGGTTCGATGCCAAAGATTGCATCGTTTAAGCTTAACTTCTTTGAAGTAGCTTTACCGCTTATATTTAAAATTGATACTTCCATTTTATTTTTCAATTGTAACGTATGAACCTTTTGCTCCTGCGATTGAACCTTTAATAATTAAAAGATTTTTATCAGCGATCACTTTTACTACTTCTAAGTTTTGAATTTTTACGCGGTCTCCACCTGTTCTTCCAGCCATTCTCATGCCTTTGAAAACTCGTGAAGGCCATGAAGATGCTCCCAATGAACCTGGTGCACGCAAACGATCATGCTGACCATGCGTTGTACCTCCAACTCCACCAAATCCGTGACGTTTAACAACACCTTGAAAACCTTTACCTTTTGAAGTACCTGCAACATCAATAAAATCGCCTTCTGCGAACAAATCAACAGTCACAACTTCACCAAGATTTTTCTCAGTTTCGAAGTATTTGAATTCAACCAATTTACGTTTAGGAGTAGTAGCAGCTTTTGCAAAATGACCTTTCATGGCCGAAGAAGTATGTTTTTCTTTCTTCTCATCAAAAGCTAATTGCACTGAAGCGTATCCGTCTTTCTCCAAGGTTTTTACTTGCGTAACAACGCAAGGACCAGCTTCAATAACTGTGCATGGTATGTATTTACCATTGGCACTGAAGATACTGGTCATTCCAATTTTTTTACCTATTATTCCAGACATTTTATTTAATTATTATTTATTTACTTTAATTTATTACGAAGCTTTAATTTCTACTTCAACACCACTTGGCAATTCAAGTTTCATTAAAGCATCAACTGTTTTAGAAGTTGAGTTATAGATATCCAACAATCTTTTGTATGAACACAATTGAAATTGTTCACGAGCTTTTTTGTTAACGTGCGGTGAACGCAGAACAGTGTAGATTTTTTTGTGAGTTGGCAATGGGATAGGTCCGCTAACAACAGCACCTGTCATTTTCACAGTTTTTACAATTTTCTCAGCAGACTTGTCAACTAAGTTGAAGTCGTATGATTTTAATTTGATTCTGATTTTTTGGCTCATAGTTTTATTTATATAAAGAACGATGTTTTATTTATTATACTTTTTCTGCTTTACCTTTTGCTTTAGCAATAACATCATCAGAAGTACTTCTTGGCGCTTCAGCGTAATGTGAAAATTCCATTGTTGAAGTTGCACGTCCTGAAGTGATCGTACGCAATGTTGTTACATAACCAAACATTTCAGACAAAGGAACTTTTGCTTTGATAACTTGAGAACCAGCTCTTGTATCCATTCCTTCAATCATACCTCTACGCTTGTTCAAGTCACCTACTACATCACCCATGTTTTGCTCTGGTGTTAGAACTTCCACTTTCATGATTGGCTCTAATAATACCGGCTTCGCTTTTGGCATTGCCTCACGGAATGCAGAACGAGCACAGATCTCAAAAGACAAAGCATCTGAATCGACATTGTGATAAGATCCGTCTAATAATCTTACTTTTAAAGTATCAACAGGATAACCAGCTAACACCCCATTTACCATTGCTGATTTAAATCCTTTTTCAACTGCAGGAATAAATTCACGAGGAATATTACCACCAGAGATTTCATTGATAAATTGTAAACCACCCGCTTTTGTTGTTGCATCAAAATCTGCATCAACTGGAGATATTACCACTTGTATATCCGCAAATTTACCACGACCACCTGATTGTTTTTTGTAAACCTCACGGTGTGATACTTCGCCATTAATAGTTTCTTTGTAAGATACTTGAGGAGGACCTTGGTTACATTCTACTTTAAACTCACGTTTCAAACGGTCAAGGATAATCTCTAAGTGAAGCTCACCCATTCCAGAAATGATGGTTTGTCCACTATCTTCATCTGTTTTTACACGGAAAGTTGGATCTTCTTCCGCTAATTTGTTTAATGATACACCTAATTTATCTAAGTCTGCTTGCGTTTTAGGCTCAATAGCAACACCGATAACTGGCTCAGGGAAATTCATTGACTCAAGAACAATTGGGTGTTTTTCATCACACAAAGTATCTCCAGTTTTAATATCTTTAAATCCTACTGCTGCACCAATATCACCTGCTTCAATAAATTCAATTGCATTTTGCTTATTCGCATGCATTTGAAAGATACGTGAAATACGCTCCTTATTTCCGCTGCGAGTGTTTAATACATATGAACCTGCATCTAAACGACCAGAATAAGCACGGAAGAAACACAAACGACCAACGAAAGGATCTGTTGCAATTTTAAATGCTAGAGCAGTAAATGGTTCTTTCACATCTGGTTTACGAGAAAGTTCTTCACCAGTATCCGGATGTGTTCCTTTTGTTTCTTCTTTATCCATTGGTGATGGCATTAATTCCATTACCAAATCCAACATTGTTTGTACACCTTTATTTTTGAAAGCTGACCCGCAAACCATTGGTACTACTTTGTTAGCAACACAAGCTTGACGAAGAGCATCTAAAATTTCGCGCTCAGTAAGAGATTCTGGATCTTCGAAGAATTTCTCCATCAACCTATCATCAAATTCAGCAATCGCTTCCAACAACTTACCTCTCCACTCTTTTGCTTCTTCCATCATGTTATCAGGAATAGGAACTTCTGTAAAAGTCATTCCTTGATCTGCTTCGTTCCAAACAATTCCACGGAAGTTGATCAAATCAACGACACCAACAAATGTTTCTTCAGCACCAATTGGGAGTTGCAAAGGAAGTGGATTTCCACCCAATACTTCTTTTACTTGAGCAACAACTTTTAAAAAGTCGGCTCCAGAACGATCCATTTTATTTACGAAACCTATACGCGTTACGTTATAGTTATTTGCTAATCTCCAGTTTGTTTCTGATTGCGGTTCAACACCATCAACTGCAGAAAACAAGAAAACTAAACCATCAAGGATACGCAATGAACGGTTCACCTCAACAGTAAAATCAACGTGACCAGGGGTATCAATAATGTTTACTTTGTATTGTTGATTTCTGTATTTCCAAAAACAAGTTGTAGCTGCAGAAGTGATTGTTATACCACGCTCTTGCTCTTGAACCATCCAATCCATTGTAGCTGCACCATCATGTACTTCACCAATTTTGTGATTTACGCCTGTATAGTACAAAATACGCTCAGTACAGGTAGTTTTACCTGCATCAATATGAGCTGCAATTCCAATGTTTCTTGTATATCTTAAATCTGCCATTATTTCTTAAATTCTAAACTATCTAAATTCTAAATCTTATACTCTAATCTTAATTAGAATCTGAAATGAGAGAATGCTTTGTTTGCTTCTGCCATTTTGTGCACATCTTCTTTCTTTTTGTAAGCTGCACCTTCTTCTTTCGCTGCAGCAACAATTTCTCCGGCTAATTTTTGTGCCATTGATTTTTCATTACGTTTGCGAGCATAAAGAATCATCCATTTAATTCCCATTGATACTTTTCTTTCAGGACGAATCTCTGAAGGGATTTGAAAAGTAGCACCACCAACTCTACGGCTACGAACCTCAACAGCAGGAGTAATATTACTCAACGCTTTTTTGAAAGTTTCTAAACCATCAACTTCCGGAGTTCTTTTTTGAACGATCTCAATAGCATCATAAAACACATCATACGAAGTGCTTTTTTTACCATCATACATTAAATTGTTTACAAAACGTGTAACCAAAATATCGTTGAATTTTGGATCAGGTAAAAGAATTCTCTTTTTTGCTTTACTTTTTCTCATTGTTTGTTATATAAGAGTTTAGATTTGTAACTTCAGGTGTTTCCTTACTCAAATCCTTACTCGGTTCTCTTTATTTTTTCTTTGGGGCTGCTTTAGCTGCACCTGCTTTAGGTTTCTTAGTTCCGTATTTAGAACGTCTTTGATTACGACCATCAACTCCTGATGTATCCAAAGCACCGCGCACAATATGGTAACGAACACCTGGTAAATCTTTTACCCTTCCACCACGAATCAACACAATCGAGTGTTCTTGCAAGTTATGTCCTTCACCCGGGATGTACGCATTCACCTCTTTTTTATTGGTTAAACGAACACGAGCAACTTTTCTCATAGCCGAATTAGGCTTTTTAGGAGTTGTTGTATAAACGCGAGTACAAACTCCACGTTTTTGAGGACAAGAATCAAGAGCGGCAGACTTACTTTTGTTAGCTGCTTTTACTCTTCCTTTACGCACTAATTGTGATATAGTAGGCATTTTTTCGGTATTAAATTTTTATCGTTTTTTACTTAAAATAAAATAAACCCCCGCTTTTTTGGGGAGGGCAAAGGTAATAATTTTTTATTATAAACAATAGAGAGTTAAAAAAAAATGCATTTTTATGCAAAATAAAAAAACTCTTTTCTTTAAAAAGCCCTAAATCCGATTAGTTGGCAGGTTTTTTTTTAACAGAAAAAATAATTTTTTAAGGAATTTTTAATGTTGAGCCATTTTTCAATGGAAAGTGGAAATAGGAATAAACAAAAAAAACGGGAGGCTGCTGATCATGTCTCTCAATTTTTCAATGGTTTTTGTATTTCAATCCGATCAATGTGAAGATCCTTTTTCGAAGTATGCTTTTTTTTCAACAGCAGCATGACTTTCGTTCTAACGAGTAGAATTACCTAATAAATCATAATAATGATTTGCTTTTTCAAGGTCGCCCTTATCTTTATAGTAATTCGCTAAAAAGGTGTTTAAAAGCTTATTATTAGGATTCAACTCAATGGCTTTCTCTAAAAAAGGTATTGCTTTCAGCGTATCCCCTCTCGTATAATATACATTTCCAATATTGATTTCCAAAATGTCACCAACGACACCTTTATCAATTGCATCTTGATTCAATTTTATAATTTTATCATACTGTTGTCCATTCGCATACAAAGCACTTAAAGATGCGTATGCTTGCATAAATTTGGGGTCAATTGATAACAATTTGAGGTAATATTTCTCCGCCTCAGCCAGGTTATTTGATTTCGCTTCACAAGCTGCCAGATTAAAATACGCCTCAACATAATTTGTATCTAAAGCAATGGCCTTTCTTAAATAAGGAATCGATTCTTCTGGCCTATTATAATAGGTGTAATAAAGCATACCCAAATTATTGAGGGAAGAAATATAATTCGGGCTGATCCTTAATGATTCTTGGTAATATTTGACAGCATTCGCTATATGATAACGCTTCTCATCGATGCTCATTTTCGGATTTTCCTTTACTTTTTGAACAGAAGCTGCAGCCATTAATGTATTTGTATGTGCGGATTCAGTGGCATTCTTAACATCTGTTGAATATAATGTATATGCGTCTTTCCAAGCGGGTATTCGGGCAAAAGACCTGCCTGCGCAAACTAATGTGATGAGAATAATTGTAACACTAAAAGAAGTACTCAAAGCAGGAAATTTGAGATTGTTTGAGGTGAAAGAAATTTTAAACAGCTTTAATATCCCCCAAGCAGAAACAATGCATAAACCTAGCGAAGGTATATAAGCAAACCTCTCGGCTACAATACCAACTACGGGCTGCAAAACATTGGTAAACATTGAAATCGCTATCAAGAAATATAAAATACCATAAACTTCAACTGTCTTGGATTTAATATGCTTTACCACATAATACCCAACAAGAATCAAAAAAACGATAACTGCCCAAACTATCGGATTCGACCAATTGGCGATAGGCACTTGATTATACCCGTAATAAGATAGAAGTGGGTGAGGGAAAAAAAACATTTTCAAATAAAAATAAATACTATACAACCCAGTAGGGATGCGCTCCAAGATAGTACTATTAAGAAATAAAGGGTTTTCCCACTCCAAAAACTTTCGTGTTATTCCATTTTCATTTGTTATTGAAACAGTCCCTATCATTACTTTTTTTGCTAAATGGGCGGCATGACTTGCAGCTAGAAAAAACAAAAATCTCGACAAAAACAATGAAACAATCATCCACACGATTTTCTTTAACGATGCATCTTTAAAAAACCACATTGTAAAAGGAATAATAGCTAGATACGTCATGGCATCTTTTTTTGACATCAGAGCAAAAAGAATGAAAAAAGCGCCAAAAAAAAGATCGTAATATTTATTGCTTTCAATAAACTTCATGTAAAATTTAAAGGCTAATAAACATCCGATAAAACTCAAAATAACATCTCTGTTTTTTAAACTTAAAACAACTTCAGAGTGTAAGGGGTGAATCAAAAAAAAGAGGGTGATTAAAAAAGGGAAAATCCTATTATAACCCAATAACAAATTCAATAAAACAGAATACAGCAAAGCAATAGAAATTGCATATAACAAAACATTTATAATATGACTAAGGTGAGGTTTAGCGCCTATAATTTGGTATTCTATGGCGAAGAACGCTTTTACGATGGGGCGGTATTCGTAGCTTGATTTTTGATTGTCGACAACATAGGTACTGGAAAATATTTCAGGAATTGCTTTTATCCCTTTTTGAACTTGTACATTATTTTTAATCACAAATTCATCATCCATCGAATAGTTATTCTGAGCACTTTTACCGTATAATAAAAAACACAAAAGAACAAAGAAAAGAACATTCCTTCTATTCATTTTTCTGACATCAAACACGTTCTCCTTTAAGAGCTTCTCGGATTTAACTTTTTCCTTAATGGCAACTTTTTTCATATATATTTTTTTGCTGTCAACTGAATTAACGGATTTCCAATTTTTTTCAATTTTGTATCACATTTATAACAGAATATTTCCAATAAAACTTCTGTAACATTTAGAATCAAATATAATTAAGTTTCCTAACTCTTATGAAGTATTTTTTAACTTTCTTGTAAAAAATATTTAGGAAAATTGAGCCTTCTCATTTAGTTTTAATTTTAATATATTTGTTAAAATTAAAACTAATGTCTGCCTTTATAAAAGCAATCAGTTATTATCTTCCACCTGCCAAATTCACTAATTCAGATTACTTTAATGTATTTCCTGAAATGGCTGAAAACAAAAATCTTGAAAGAGTCGGTGTTAAAGAAAGAAGAATCGTTGATCCGCATTTAACCTCAAGTGATTTAGGAGTTTCAGCTGCAGAAAACATTTTTCTAGAACATAAAATTGATAGAAACGAGATTGATTTTATTTTGTATTGCTCATTGGAATCTGATTACCCCCTACCCGCCACATCAATGGTTGTTCATAAAAGACTGATGCTTAGCAGAAATTGCGGAGCAATAGACCTATCAGTTGGATGCAGCGGTTATCCTTATGCATTAAGTATTGCCAAAGGATTGATTGAATCCTCAGGATTTAAAAACATATTGATTATCAATTCTTCAACATTAACCAAAACAATACATCTGAAAGACAAAGCTTCGCGATTCATTTTTGGTGATGGAGCTGCTGCTACTCTTGTTTCTTCTAGAGATGATAATTGGGGCATTGGAGAATTTATATTTGGGTCTGTCAGCAAAATGACGGACGCTATTATTATAAAAGACGGTGGCACTAGAAATCCCATTAGCGAAAGCTCATACATCGATTACAAAGACGATTATGGGAATATCACAGACAACGCTCATTTGTATATGGATGGTCCTTCTGTTTTTAACTTTGGTTTAAAGGCTGTGCCTCAAATGATAAGCGACCTATTGATAAAGAGTAAAACGGAGCTTGAAAATATTGACCTATTTATTTTCCATCAGGCGAATTTATTTTTTATCGATTCAATCAGAAAAAAATTATTGATTCCCGAAGAAAAAGTCTTTAATTTTATGGAAACTGTTGGAAATACAGTTTCTGCAAGCATCCCTATTGCAATTTACGAAGCACAAAAATCAGGAAAAATCAAATCAGGCTCAAAAGTATTGTTAGCGGGATTTGGTGTGGGATTATCAACTGGAACAACTATTATTCATTTTTAAAATATCATCTATAGATTTTTTTCAATATCTTTATTGCAAACATTTTTTATGGGCATATCAGAATTTATAAAAAAAATTGAAGCGGAAGTTGAAGAATTAACTCCAGATACTTTAAAACCGGAAACTGCTTTCAGAAACCTACCTGAATGGAGTTCCATGCACGCTTTAATAATCATTGCTTTAGTTGACATGGAATACGATGTTACAATAACAGGCGATGACCTTCGCAAATGCACAACAATAAACGACATTTACAATTTTGTTATAAGCAAAAAATAAAAAATGGCGCTATTCTCGATTCCACATATTAAACTTTCGGGTATTAGTGCATGTGTTCCTAAAAGATCAGAATCTAATCTAGATTACGATTGGATATCAGAACAAGAAAGAGCCTTGCTTATAAAAACTACAGGCATTGAAAACAGAAGGATTGCGGCTACAAACTTGACCACTAGCGATTTTTGTTATGCCGCAGCAGAGAAACTCATCGATGAATTAAAATGGAGAAAAGAAGAAATTGAGATCATTATTTTCGTTTCACAGTCACCCGATTATTTGCTTCCTGCCACTGCAATAATTTTACAAGACCGATTAAATCTTCCAAAAACAGCCTTAGCATTCGATATCAGCTTAGGCTGCTCAGGATTCATATATGGCTTGTCAACAATTGCCAGCTTGATGACAAATGCGAAGATCAAAAAAGGACTATTATTAACTGGCGATGTATCTTCTAGCTCTTTGAATAGAAAAGACAAGAGCACATATCCTTTGTTTGGAGATGCTGGCACCGCAACAGCACTGGAATATGACAAAAATGCAGCTCCTATGTTCTTCAATTTGCAAAGTGATGGTGCGGGTTATAAAACTATCATTATTACTGATGGAGGTACAAGACAACAACTTACTCCAGAATCATATATCGATGTCGAAATCGAAAAAGGCATTGTAAGAAGCAGAAAAAATTTAGTGCTAGACGGCTTAGAAGTTTTCAACTTTTCTTTGCGGGAAGTTGGACCAAATATTAAAGAATTACTGGATTCCAATTCAACAGATATTGAAGATTATGATTATTTTGTTTTTCATCAGGCAAACAAATTAATGAATGAAACCATCCGAAAAAAACTTAAAATAGAACCAGAAAAAGTACCATACTCATTAAACAAATACGGGAATACAAGCTCTGCTTCTATTCCACTTACGATTGTTTCAGAGCTTTCAGAAAAAATAAAAAATAGCACAACTCATTTTTTAATGTCTGGATTCGGAGTAGGTTTATCATGGGGAAGCGCTACTTTGAAGACTAGCAATTTAGTTTGTCCACCAGTTATTGAACTATAAGAAATGACAGCCTTTCAATTAAACGATAAAACAATTTTAGTAACAGGTGCCTCTTCCGGAATTGGAATGCAAACTGCTATCTCCATCAGTAATATGGGAGGGAAATTAATATTGACAGGTCGAAATAAAGAAAATTTAAAAACTACCTTATCTCAACTAAATGGCGAAGGACACAATTTTATTGTAGCAGATCTTTTAAATGAAGATGAACGAAATAAACTTATTGAAGAGCTGCCAATGCTTGATGGTATTGTTCATTCAGCTGGCACAGTAAACCCTTTTCCGATACGATTCATTGATCAAGAAAAACTAAATGAAACAATGAATATCAATTACGAAATTCCAGTATTATTAATGTCTGGACTTATGCGTAAGAAAAAAATAAACCCGAAAGCATCCATTGTTTTTTTATCTTCTATTTCCGGGCAACATCCTCATAAAGGAGGTTCGCTATATGCAAGTTCAAAAGCTGCTCTGGAAGCGTTCAGCAAAGCATTGGCACTAGAAGTATACCTGCAAGGAATTCGTTCTAATTGCGTTTCTCCTGCGATGGTTAAAACTGCAATGTATGAAATTGCCGAAAAAGGAATGAGCAAAGAAATTATGGATGAGCATATCAGTCAATACCCTTTAGGAGTTGGATACCCTGAAGATGTTGCAAATGCAATCATTTTTTTACTTTCTGATGCATCCCGCTGGATCACAGGAATAAATATTACTTTAGACGGAGGATTCATACTACAATAGAAAACATGAGTACACCAATCGTATCGATAACAGTTCCTGTTTATAATTCAGAAAGCAGTTTAAAAGAATTGTTCACTAGAATAGATGCAGCACTTAAAAATATTGCGTTTGAGATTATTTTTGTTGATGATGGAAGTAAAGATTCCAGCTGGAAGGTAATTGAGGAAATAAAAAAAGATTATCCTGAGCGAATTACCGCTATTAAATTATCAAGAAATTGTGGTCAACATAATGCTTTGTTATGTGCCTTCAACTATTGCAAGGGCAATCTAATCTTAACCATGGATGATGACCTTCAGCATCCACCTGAAGAAATCCCTAAATTACTCTCTCGTTTCAATGAGACAAATGCAGATGTTATTTATGGATTATATGAAACGAAGTACCACGGATTTGTTCGTAATGCGGGTAGTTATTTCATCAAAAAAACCTCCAAACACGCAGCTAATACAATTGGTTCGGGATCATCCTTCAGATTAATAAAAAAAGAAATCATAACAAAAATCAGAGAAAACCATCAACATACCTTTTTATTTATTGATGAGATTATGCAATGGTATACTTCCAATGTTGTGACTATTGTTACCATGCATGCACCCCGCAAACATGGAAAATCAAACTATTCATTTATAAAACTTGTAAATTTGTATTTTGATATTCTTATAAACTATACGGCAGTGCCATTAAAATTAATGACCTATAGTGGACTTTTATTTTCATTTATCACATTTATTATAGGTGTCCGATTTGTTTTTAGAAAACTCGCATACAATGTTCCTTTAGGATACACTTCTACTATAGTTAGTATACTTTTTACTGCCAGTATCATATTATTATGCCTAGGAATTATAGGACAGTATATATATAAACTCTATCAATTTCAACATCAAAAACCTCCTTTCTCTATTCAAAAAATCATACTATAAATGATTATTACAGGATACAATATTGAACTTCAACGTTTAAGGAAAGAGGATATTGAGATGGTAAGAAATTGGCGAAATTCAACTCATATCAGCCAGCATATGGAGTATAAAGAATATATCACTCCTAGCATGCAGGAAAAATGGTTTCAGTCTATTGATAATATTCATAACAATTTTTTTATAATTATAACTAAGGGTGAAAAAATTGGTTTAATCAATGGATCACAGATAGATTGGGAGAAAAAAGAAACATTGAATGGAGGAATATTTATTTGGAACGAAAACTATTGGGCTACATTAATTCCATTATTATCGTCTATTCTATTAACAGATATTTCATTTTTAATAGGTATGGAAAGAACCTTCGTAAAAATAATGCGAACAAATACCAACGCCATTCAATTCAACAAACAATTGGGTTATGAATTATTAAATGATCAGGAAACTATAGAAAATCAGAAATATGTTTTGACAAAGAAGAACTATTTCCAAAAAACAAATAAGTTCAGAAAAACATTGCAAAAAATATCTACAGAAAAATATACAATTCGAATAACAGATAAAAAACATTTTGCTTCAAAAAAACTAATCACACAATACAACAGTTCATGTGAAGAAAATAAAAAATTAATTAATTTAATTATAGAATAGCTATTTTGAACAAAGCAATCACCCCTCATAAACCCTGGTACTCCTACAAAGGAGGAGAATACGAAGATGGTCCACCATTTTTTTATACATCAGAAACCATTTCCTGGGCAAAGAAATTAGAAGATAATTATAGTATCATTAAACCTGAGATTGAAAAATTAATGCAATCAATAGGAGCTTCACTTGACCCCTATTTCAACACCGAACTAGTCCACAAAAAACAATCCTGGAAAGTGGGCGAATTTTACTTCTGGAGCAAAAAAAATGAAGAACTTTGCAAATTTATTCCCGAACTCGATAAAATACTGAATTCTATTCCGGGTTTTATGACAGCAGGAATAAGTGTTCTTTCACCAAATACTAATATCAAAGCTCATTACGGAGATACGAACACTACACTAAGGGCTCATTTGGCACTTAAGATACCTGCAAAATATCCAGTATGCGGTATTGGAGTGGGTACAGAAGAAATGGGATGGGAAGAAGGGAAAGTGCTATTATTTTGCGATGCCAATTATCACAGAGCTTGGAACCATAGTAATGACATCAGATACGTTTTAATTATTGATGTATTAAAAGATGAGTTTAAAGATCAACAAAAAAATATTTGTGCCAATGTACTTTCACTAATTGCTCTGCAAAAGTTAGAGTACAAGTACCCTTCTATCATTAAACTGCCTTGGTTTATAAGAGGAGCAATCCGATTCATACTTAAAACTCCTATTTATTTAAAATTGTAAAATGTCAGGAACAACACCCATACTTTTTCTACATATTCCTAAAACAGCCGGTACAACTGTTCACCACATTTTAAATAATGAATACAGAGGTCTTCCTTCTTTTTCAATAAGTCACCCTGACCAGATATCCATTTTTGAAAAATTAAGTAAAGAAGAGCGTTGGAAAATAAAAGTATTGAAAGGTCATTTTGTATTTGGTGCCGATGCCTATTATTCTGAACCAACGACTTATTTCACATTCCTCAGAGAACCAATAAAACGGAGCATCTCATCGTTCAACTATTTAAAATCAAATCACGTTTTTCCATTCGAAAAATCGGAAGAACAATATTCTCTGAAAGATCTTCTAAAAAGCGGTCACAAGAAAAATTTCGACAATTGCCATGTCAGATTTCTAGCCGGTACAACGCATTTAGCATACGGGGAAGTAAATGAAGAAACCTACCAGCTTGCATTAAGCAATTTCGAAAATTATTTTGATTCGTTCGGGATCTGTGAGCGTTTTGACGAATCCCTAATTTATTTAAAACAAAGACTGAACTGGGCTATGCCTTATTATGTCAAAGCAAATGTTTCAGAAAAAAAATCCTACCTATCTATATTTGATGAAGAAACATATCAATTATTGAATTATTACAACCGATTTGACTTGCTACTTTATGAGCATGCAAATAAGAAATTCGATGCAATAATTAGATTAAAAGGGGAATCATTTGAAAAAGAAGTTAGACGATTTAAAAAATTAAATTCTTTACAAGCACCATTTCGAAAGCTTGCAAGAACAGTATGGCAGCTATTTCAACCTTCTATTCGAAATTAATATACTTTATTAACCACTCCAGGTACCTTTGCTTAAAACTTTGGGGAGGACGTTTTACCACTTTTTTCTTTTTTTTACCAAACTGTTTAAAATCCGCCTTTAACATTGTTGGATAATGAAATGTTGGATTCATTAACCATTTGAAATGTCGGGAAATAATATTCAAGTCTCCTCCTGGGAATTTAGAGCTATCTATTAAAGGTGCAAGATCATTCAACAACGATTTAAATTCTTTATCATTATATGCATTATAATCTGCAGTCCCCCATGCTTTATATAGCTCCATTCCAATATGAATAGTCAAATGTTTATCAGTAAATAATTTTGGTTTTTCAGCAAAACAAAAAATATTATAAAACAAATCGTTTCCTGCTTTAGGAATTCCTAAACACAATTTTTTCAAAATAAACTTTTTATACAAACTACGCTTAAAGACAAAAGTATCATAACCAGTATGCACACGACCTATTTCAGAATAGATCAGATTGAGCTGATCGGCAGAATTATATTTCTCAGAAACCCGTCGTCTATTAATGATAAAAGCATCATATCCCATATTAACATAATCATTCACTGCATTGTAAAAATGAGGCATAAGAGAGATATCTAAATTACTGTATATCAAATAATCTGCATCGGATAGATCATATAAAATATCCAAAACATCTTTTATCAAAGGTAATTTTCTAGGGATGTTGAAATTGGCAATATCAGAAACACTTCTAGTAAGATCTTTTGCAATAATAAAATCCGAAGGAGTCTCAATTTTTGAATCATGGAATTGAGTCGTATAAATCTTTACATCTACCTTTCCTTTCGCATAATCTTTTGCATTTACTATAGATCGGAAAGTAATTTGTTGAACACGATACAATTCAGCATTTTCAATTGCTGAAACAGGATTGATGATATGTGCGAATGTTGCCAATTTATTAATGACCAAAGTACAAAATTTCGCATTTCTGAGCATCTTTAAAATGCTTTTATTTACTATATTTATGAAAATTTTGAGGATGCTTGCAAAAAAGTCTTTAGGAATAAATGAGGCAAGGACGAACGATGACAACATTGTTCCAAAAGTTGGCTATTATTTTCACTTAACGAGTAAATACCGAATCTTACCTTCCTTTTTTATTGGAGGAGTTCAAAAAGGAGGCACTACTTCATTGTGCAATTATTTACAAGCACATCCTGAAATAATAAATCCACAACGAAAAGATGTATTTTACTTCAACAATCCTATCCATTACTCAAAAGGCATCAAATGGTATAAAGCTCATTTTGCCCTTAAAGCATACAAATTAATTTACGATATCAAGAACAATACGAATGCAATTACATTCGACAGCACACCTAATTATTTTGAGGCGCCAATGGCTGCAGAAAGAATCTCCAAAGATTTCCCCGATGCAAAAATCATTCTTCTATTGCGCAACCCTATTGACAGAGCATGGTCTAGCTATCAAATGGCGATGCGTTTTGGTTTCGAAGAACAAACCTTTGAAGAGGCTTTACAACTAGAAGAAGAGCGCTTATTAAACGAAGAAAAAAAAATAATAGCAGACGGACATCACAACTATGTATATCAACGTTTGACTTATAAAAAAAGAGGGGCTTATATTAATTATATAAAAAAATGGGTAGCGCTTTTCCCTTCAAAAAATCTACTGATATTAAAAAGCGAAGACCTTTTTGAAAAACCGCAAGAAACATTCGACCGAGTTACTGATTTTTTAACTATCAAAAGAAATACTAAAGTAAACTTTGAAATTTTTAATAGTGGTGGATATTCCGAGGGTATGAAAAAAGAAACACGTGAAGAATTAGCTCGTTTCTACGAGCCTTACAATCAGCAGTTATACCATTTTTTAGGAGTAAATTATGATTGGAGATAATTCAAACTACTATAATAATATGATGCTGAAACAATATTTGCGTTGGCTACCTGCGCAATTAGGATTGTTTAACAAAGGTGCATTTTTACTTCAGATTGATAACGTTTTATCAGACGATCTGTTTATTACTTCCTACCCGAAATCAGGGAATACTTGGTTACGATTTATCCTTGCTAATATGAAAAGTAATGGAGAAGAGATCACTTTTGAAAATATTGAGCAGTACGTTCCTGATGTTTATACTTCAAAAAGAATTATAAATGCAAAAAAAAAGAATCGTATCATAAAAACTCATCAAACACTTTTCAAATATTACCCCAAAACAATCTATATATATCGCGATTATAGGGATGTTCTCATATCCTTTTATTACTATGAAACTTCATTGAAACATTTTGAAGGGACTTTAGAGCAATTTTTATTGAGTAAGAATGTCGATAAACCCTTTGGCTCCTGGAAAGAACATGTGAAATTGGCACTAGATTTCAAAAAAAAACACCCCGATCAAATTTTCTTGCTGTCTTTCGAAGAACTTTTAGAAAACCCAATTTCTATGATCAAATCAATTGCAGAATTTTGCAACTTTTACCCAAAATTATCAATTGAAGAAATAAACACACGTTGCGAATTTTCAAAACTAAAAGATAATGAAACGATACATGCTGGAGATTTTAAAAAACAAAGTGGACAAAATTTTTTCAGAGAAGGAAAAAAAGGGAAATGGGAAGAAGCTTTTTCTGATCAAATGATCAATGTGCTAAAGCGTGACAGAGAGTTGATTGAATTAATGGAAAAACTTGGATATACATTTTAAATGAAACTGAAGGATAAAATATTCCCTGAACCCTATTCAAACATCACTATTCAGGAAGATCTTTTTTCAAAAAAAAGACTAGCTGCTTTTATTTTATCGCTTCTTCAATTAATAGCTATCTTATTTATTGTTGGCTCTTTTAACATTGAAAAAAGTTCAGGAATAAAAGAAGTAAGTTCAATTATCGTTTTCTTATTTATCATCAATAGTTTTGTAAAGTTGCGGTTCAGACCTGCAATTCTTTTCAGCAGCTCAATCATTATTATTTATTATGCGTTCGGCCTTTTCAGTGGCAGCATACTAATAATAACAGGACTAACCTTAATCGGTTGTTGCCATCTTCCAATAAAACTTTGGATGAGAACTTTCCTCATTCTTTTTTTTACCGCTGGAATGGTAATCCTTCGAGACAATCTGTTTTATGCTCCCAGAGCTGCGCTTGTGGTCCCATTCATTGCATCAATGTTTATGTTTCGTATCATAATTTACTTATATGAAATAAAACATTCTAATCTGGAATCGAGTTTTTTTCAAAGGCTTTCGTATTTTTTCTTGTTTCCAAATCATTGTTTTTTATTATTCCCAATCATAGACTATAAAACCTATTTAAAAACTTATTTCAACAAACCTGAAAAAGAAATTTGGCAAAAAGGAATTCGCTGGATGCTAAGAGGAGTCATTCATTTAATTGGTTATAGGATCATCTATTACTACCTTCTTATCGGTCCTAATGAAATAACTGATCTACCATCTCTTCTGAGATATATAACCTGCAGCTATGCGCTCATATTAAGACTTTCTGGACTGTTTCATTTTACAATAGGATTACTTTCCATGTATGGATTAAACCTTCCACCCATTTTCAACAACTATTTGCTAGCAACAAGTTTTGTTACTCTATGGCGAAGAATCAATATTTATTGGAGGGAATTCATGATGAAAATCTTTTATTATCCGATCTTTTTCAAGTATAAAAAAATAATCAAAAGAAATCTTCTTGCAACAACCATGATCACAGTATTTTTCATCACATGGGCATTGCACAACTATCAATGGTTTTGGATAAGGGGGAACTTTCCATTAACTACAATGGATATAGCATTTTGGGCAACATTAGGCATCTGTATAACAATAAATTCTGTATGGCTTGAAAAAACAATGGGAAAGGCAAAAAAAATCCAAAACAATATTATTTTATACCCATTAACCATTTTGAAAATGATTGGTATATTTCTTTTTATGTCGATCATGTGGTCCTTATGGGGAAGCAACTCTCTTCAGGAATGGACTTTCCTACTATCTAAGGGAAAACAATTTACAGCCCAGGAATTTACTTTTTTACTTTCAATCTTCTTCGGTATAATTATCATTGGATCAGCACTACAATATTTGTTTTCAAAAGAACATATTAAGAAACTTATTAATATTGAACCTGGACATACCGTAATGATTACAATTCCCAGCCTTATTATATTATTAGTAACAATCATTCCACAAACAAAAAAAAATCTCCCATCTGCTGTAAACAATTTTATTTCTTCCCTTTCTGAAGAAAAGCTAAACAATACAGACAAGGAAAATACAGAACGAGGGTATTATAAAAAGCTTATTGATGGTGAAAAAAATAGTTTGGGGGGCCTATGGGAAATTAACTTGAAAAGACCAAAAAGTTTCACCTCTATTGATGATATCACGATTAGAACAACAGATTTGCTATCAAGAACATTCAAACCCAACAGTAAAATTAAAGTAAATGACTATTTACTAGAAACAAACTCTTTTGGCCTAAGAGATAGAAACTACGAGTTGGTAAAACCAACAAAAATCTATAGAATAGCCTTGCTCGGAGGCTCCTATGAAATGGGGTCAGGTGTTAATAATAAAGAGATCTATGAAAATTTAACGGAAGAACGTTTAAATAAAAACAACACCGATTCTATTATTAAAGCATACGAAATATTAAATTTTTCATTAGGTGGCTACCATTTAGTTCAACAAGTCGAATTATGTAATACCACAGTATTCAAATTCAAACCGGATGCTTTAATATATGTCTCTCATACAGGAGAAGCCAGAAGACTTTTAGGTTATTTTGCAAGCAATATTCAGAACGGAACGGATCTGAAATACCCTTTTCTGAAAAAAATTAAATCCTTATCTGGCGTAAAACAAACCATGAGTAAAATTGAAATCCAAGAACATTTAAAACCATATATCTATACAATCATTCAATGGTGTTATTCAGAAATTGCAAAAAGTTGTCATCTGAATCATTCAATTCCTGTTTGGGCATTTCTTCCAGCTACAGCAGACATTCTAGACAATGACGAATATCAAAAAATAAAGGGATATGCTTTACAATTGGGTTTTGTAACGATGGACTTAAGAGGTGTTTATGGCAATATTGACAGAACTAAAATATATGTTTCAGAATGGGATACACACCCGAACACAGAAGGGCACAGAATGATCTTCGAAAAGTTTTATTCTGAATTCATCAAAAACAAGGATTTGATAGTACCGAATAAAAAATAAACCTTATTTTTATTAAACAATACCAATACCAATGGAACAAAATCTGCAAGAAATAAAAGAAAGCATAAAAAACTTCATCAGTGACAGTTTTTTAAAAAATGCAGACAATAAGGAACTTTCATATACAACTCCATTAATTAGTGGTGGGATTATGGATTCTATTTCTACCATGCAACTGGTTACTTTTATTGAGAATAAATACAATTTTGAATTTCAGGCTCACGAAGTTGACCGCGATAATTTAGATTCTATCAACCTTATTTCAAACTTTGTTGCGTCAAAAATAGGTGGATAATACTTCCAAACTATATCAATTGCTCGATTTGTCAGCAGAAAAATCCCCTGACGCAATTGCTTTACGTTTTCAAAACAAACAGATCTCCTATAACGATCTGAAAATAGCATCTGAAAAACTTCATATTCAACTTTCTGCTATTACTATAACTTCCACTGATCGAGTTGCTATATATGCGAATAAGTCGATTGATTTTGTGATTGCTCAATTTGCAATCTTAAGATCTGAAGCGGCCTACTTACCAATTGATGCAAACGCTCCTATCGAAAGAAATAGTTATATAATTGACAATTGTGAAGTAAAAGCAATGATCATTCATAAATCATTTTACGAATCATTTAAACGAAATTTTACGTTAATAAGTGAACTCGAAAATGATTTATTTTTATTAAAATCAAATAAAGAAAATTTAAAAAAATCGCCCCCAGACCTTGCGTATATCCTATACACATCAGGATCTACAGGAAAACCTAAGGGAGTAATGTATTCGCATAAAGCGGCTTTTGAATTTATCAACTGGTGTTCCACAACTTTTGCTCCAACAAACAACGACTGCTTTTCCTCTCATGCTCCATTTCATTTCGATTTATCTATTTTCGATCTATTTGTATCCATAAAGCACGGTGCAAAATTAATTCTGATTGAAGAACTAGTTGCAAAACAACCATTATTACTTGCACAGTTGATAAGCGAAGAAAAAATAACTATTTGGTATTCAACTCCCACAATTTTAAATATGCTTTCGGTATATGGGAAAATGCAGAAATACAATTATGAAAGCTTACGTTTAGTCCTTTTTGCAGGCGAGGTTTTCCCTATCAACCAATTTTTAAATCTGAAAGAATACTGGAATAGTACAGAATACTTCAACCTTTACGGACCAACAGAGACTAATGTTTGCACCTATTATAAAATACCAAATGACGTAAAATCATTCATCACTTTTCCTATTGGTAAATGTTGCGAACATTATAAAAGTAAGATTTTACAGAATGAATTATACATCTCTGGAAAAGGAACTATGTCGGGTTATTGGGAATCAGAAGAAAAAAGCAGTCAGTCACTAATAAGAGACGAACACAATACCCTTTGGTATAAAACTGGTGATCTAGTTGAACTTGACTCAGCTAATAATTTTATTTTCAAAGGCCGTATCGACAGAATGGTAAAACGAAATGGCTACAGAATAGAATTACAAGAAATTGAACAAGCCTTGTATCATCATCCTGAAATAATTGAAAGTGCCGTGCTGGCATCCACAGATAAAGAAAGTGCGACTATCATTACAGCATTTGTAGCTTGTAAATCTGCCGAGTGGGAATCGGTCATTAAAATGAAAGAATATTGCATAAAATATTTGCCTGTATACATGATTCCTAATAACTTTATGTTCCTAAAATCATTGCCGCAAACAGCGAGCAATAAAATCGATTACCAACAGCTAAAACAACTCATCTAATGGATTTTTCCTTAAGCATAGAACAACAACTGATAAGACAAAATATCATTCATTTTGCTCAGAAAGAGTTGAATCAAAATATTATAGAACGTGATAAAACTTCTGAATTCCCCAGAGAACTATGGAAGAAATGCGGATCACAAAAATTACAAGGATTATCTGTATCAGAAGATTTGGGAGGAGTCGGACTAAATGCTCAGTCGACAATCATTGCTCTTGAAGCATTAGGATATGGCTGTAAAGACGGCGGACTGAATTTCTCCATTTGCGCTCACTTATTAGCTTGCATCATTCCTATTTGGAAATACGGAAGTGAAGAACAAAAGAAAAAATATTTACCAGATTTGTGCAATGGAAATAAAATTGCTGTGAACGCAATGACAGAAACCGAATCAGGATCAGATGTATTCAATATTAAAACAACTGCAAAAAAACATACAGACGGATACTTGATTAATGGTGTAAAAGCATTTAGTTCGAATGGTCCTGAAGGCGATAATTTCCTTGTATATGCCTTAACGGATGAAACCAAAGGATTTCATGGAGGAATTACCGCCTTCTTACTCAATAAAAATGCACCAGGCTTTAAGATCGGTCAACAATACGAAAAGATGGGATTACGAACATGCACCATTTCTGAATTAATTTTCGAGAATGTATTCATTCCAGAAAGTGATATTTTAGGTGGTATAGGAGCTGGCGCTTCCATTTTCAACTATTCTATGGAATGGGAACGCATCGGTATTGCAGCTTGCCATGTTGGCACCATGGATCGAATTTTAGAAGAAACAATTAACTACGCCCAAAAACGGAATATCGCACAACAAGCTATTGGAAAAAACCAAGCAGTTGCTCATCGCATTGCATCCATGAAAACACAACTTGAAGCATCCCGACTGTTGACATACAAAGCCGCCTGGAATTTGGATTGTAAAATAAATAATGCAATTGATGCATCCATTACTAAACTTTTTGTAAGTGAAGCTGTTACTTCAATAGCATACGAATCAATGCAAATATATGGAGGAAACGGATATATGACAGGATTTGAGATCGAGCGAACCTTACGAGACGCAATTGGTAGCACTATTTATTCGGGAACGTCCGATATTCAAAAAAATATAATTGCACGCTGGCTGGGTTTATAATATTTTAAAAATTCAACACTCCGAATTATGAAACTATACGATGTTATTATTATTGGTGGAGGACCTTCCGGTTCCACTTCTGCAACTTTTTTAGCTCAAAATGGACACAGTGTTTTAGTGCTAGAAAAGGAAAAATTTCCAAGAGAACATGTTGGAGAATCACTGATTCCCACTTGTTATAAGATACTTGAAAAACACGGTTTGATTGAAGACTTAAAAAAAATCGCGACACGAAAACCCGGAGTTAATTTTGTTGATATTGACGGCAAAAAACATTCTTTATGGTGCTTTAAAAATGTAATAAAAGATAAAAGTTATCTATCGTTTCATGTTATACGCTCTGCCTTTGATAAACTTCTTTTAGACAACAGTAAAAAAAACGGAGCAACTGTTCTTGAAGAAACAATGGTAAAAAATGTAATCCTCGATTCTCCGGATGGAATTGTCCAGGTAGATGTTATGGATGTAGAAGGAAATACAAAATCATTTCATTCGAAATTTATTATTGACGCAAGCGGTCAAAGTACTTTCTTGGGAAGTAAAATGGGCGTAAAAAAAGCATACAGCGACCTTGACAGAGTGGCAATGTTCTCCCACTGGTCAAATACGAATTTCGATAACATTTTAAAAGAAGGAGCTATTAAAATCATTTATCTTGGAGGAGAAAAAAAAGGATGGGTATGGGTAATTCCTGTCAGTGCTGATCATTTAAGTATTGGCGTTGTAAGTAACAATAGTTTCATTAAACAAGAAAAACAAAAACTCACAGAAGCAAAAAGTGCTGATTGGAAAAAAGACCTTTACATTCAAGAACTTTTCAATTCTCCTGCAGTAAAAAAATTATTAGATGGAGCAACAATGAACCATCAGGTTCAATATATTGGCGATTACTCTTATTTCTGTGAAAAAAAATATGGGCGCAACTATGCAATGGTTGGAGATGCAGGAGCATTCCTTGACCCCATCTTTTCAAGCGGAATTTATGTCGGCATGCATAGTGCTGAATTGGTAACAAATGCAATACATAAAAAGCTAACTGGTGGAGATGGTGATTCCGCACTGGATGAGGCATTCAAGGAAATTACTGGGGCAGTGAAATTACTTGAAAAATTCATCCGCTTGTTTTACACTCCAGATGCAATGAACCTTGCTACGATTGGAAGACCTGAGGATCTGCTTCTTTTCGACAAATCTGAAATGGCCTATCAAATCTTTCACTATTTACTTGCAGGAGATTTTTTCCAAAACCATGAAAAATACAGCTCTTTTATTGATATGGTGAAGGACGAAAAAACTCTTATGAAATTCCAGAACTTGATCAACCATTCTAAAGAAACCAGACCTGAAAGTGTCTGTGGCGAATCATTTGAAGAAATGTATGGAGAGATGACCCATAAAATTGAATTTGATCCACGTATCTTATAACAACTATCTCATTATTATATCAATAAAAAAAGCGAACTGATTTTCAGTTCGCTTTTTAATTGTCTCTCATTATAATTAAGCAAAAAATAATTATTGGTAATTATTATTTTTTTTGAAAATGCGCAACCAGTTCTGATGTTTTAATATTGTCTTTATTATTTATAATAATATCATTTAAACCAACTGAAAGTAAAGCATCTTGCAAATTCTTGGCTTTAAATGTAGTAGGAAAAGTCATTTGAAAAGTCGCTTTATTACCTGCAATTGGAGAAGCAAGAACTTTTTTAACACCGCTAAAACTTGCCAGCTTAGCTCTTAAACTTTCTATTTGAGCTGCAGATGACAATTGATCAACATCAAATTTAATCTTAACACTAATATTATCATTTGTTCTAAGTGTTTTTTGATTAATCAATACCGATTGTTTTTGAGCAGATAGTGTGTTTACAAATAATGATACGAATAATACAATTACGTATGTTTTTAGATTTTTCATGATAGTGATGTTTTATTGTTTAAAATGTGATGCTAATATACTGTTTTTTGAATTAAAAGTTAACGGTTTACCCTTTTTCTAATTTTTAGATGATAATACAATCAGAATGGTTGCATTGTTTTTCAAAAATTAGATAATATTTATAAAAAATAAAAAAACACACGAATAATCAAATCATTCGTGTGTTTTAATATTGTTCTTTTAAGCTTATTTTTCTCTTATCAACGTAATAAATCCGGTATATAAATAGCTTTTACTATCAGCTCCTTTACCTTCTATAATGTAATAATAGGTTCCATCGGGAGCCGGTTTACCATTTTTAGCTTCTCCATTCCAACCACCATTTACATCGGACCATTCATACATTTTTAATCCCCAACGGTCGTAGACTGTTGCTTTGAATGAAGTAATCCAGGTACCAATAATAGGACGGAATACTTCATTTTGTCCATCACCATTCGGAGTAAATGTATTAGGAATAACCAAATTAGATAGTACATCTACATGAATTAATAGTCTGGCAGTATCCTGACATCCGCTAGCGTTTGTGGCAATTAATACCACATTGTAATCTCCAGGGAAATTATAAATATCTGAAGGGTTGGTAACTGAAGTAGTCGTTCCATCCCCCAAGCTCCAAGAATAAGAAACGGCACCAAAACTTGAATTCAAGAAATCTACCGTTAAAGGTGCCAACCCTCCTGAAGGAGTAGCCGTAAATGCAGCATTTATAGCGTCAACAAAGATTACTAAGGTAGAAGTACTTGTACAACCTGCTTCACCAACAGAATAAACAATACTTTGATTACCTGATAAACCTGAAGGATCAAATATATTACCTGTAACGCCCGGACCACTCCATGTTCCGCCTGGAGTTCCAGTAACTAATGAATCTAAATTAATAGGGGGTGCACCAGCGCAAATAGACGGAGGCAGCGCCCAAGCAGGGTTTCCACCTAGTAATACATGAATAGTATCTGTATCAGAAGAGCTACAAGTACCACTGATGGTATAGGTAACAACATAGGTACCCGGAGCAACACTAGCGGGGTCAAATACGCCTGTACTTGGGTTTATTCCTGAGCCACTCCATGTACCTCCAGGACTTGCCGCTGTCAGTGTTATTGGCGGAGCAGTAGAGCAAATTGTTGCTCCCGCTGCAATAGTTGCATCTGCAACTGGATTAACAATGATATTTTGTGTTAACACACCTACACAAGGAGCTGTTCCAACAGAATACGTTATAGCATACGATCCGGATAAACCAGTAGGGTTAAACGTTGAGCCAGTTACACCGGTTCCTGACCAAGTTCCTCCTGTTGTTCCAGTTAGTAACGTA
>Ga0209596_1000224_pt1 | contig 52240 bp, 46 predicted proteins | sample M_130807_MF_Meta_FD_187314 | JGI IMG/M metagenome (GOLD analysis project Ga0209596, IMG submission 187314) | Freshwater microbial communities from Lake Montjoie, Canada to study carbon cycling - M_130807_MF_MetaG (SPAdes) (version 2) | ecosystem: Environmental > Aquatic > Freshwater > Lake...
GGTGTTTGCGGCAGCTTTGATAAAAAAATTCCATTGGGAAAAGTATTTGCCGTGAAAGATGATTTTGCCGGAGATATTGGCGTGATGGAAAATAAAGTTTGGAAAGATTTATTTGATTTGAAATTAAATAAGCCCAATGATGCACCTTATGAAAAAAAATCTTTACCCAACCCTTGGTTAAAGCATTACAATGTATTGAACCTGCCTACTAAAAAAGCAGTGACTATAAATACCATTAGTACCGATAAAAATAAAATTGCTTTATACAGTGGTCGTTACAAAGCAAGCCTAGAATCCATGGAGGGCGTAGCCCTGCATTATATGGGCCGTGATTTAAATATTCCTTTTATTCAAATTCGAGCGGTATCTAATTATGTGGGTGAAAGAAATAAAGCCAAATGGAAAATGAAAGAAGCCATTTATAATTTAAATGAAACTTTGTTGCAATACTTAGACGCACTATATAAAATGCCTAACCATGCCTGAGTTTGAAATTGGTTTTTCACCCTGCCCTAACGATACTTTTATTTTTGATGCTTTAATAAATCATAAAATAGATACCAAGGGCTATACATTTAAAGCGCATTTAGAAGATGTACAAACATTAAATGAATGGGCCATTGCAGGCAAGCTTCCTTTTTCAAAAATTAGTTATGGGGTTTGGCCCTTGGTAAAAAATAAGTATTGTTTATTAAATAGCGGAGGTGCACTGGGCAAAGGTGTGGGCCCTTTATTAATTTATAAAGAAGATAAAACTAAAGTGGATGGCAAACCTAACGCAACAACTATGCGCGTGGCTATTCCTGGCATTAATACTACGGCTCATTTATTATTTAGCTTGGCCTTCCCTACTGTTACTAATAAAGAATTTTTAGTATTTAATGAGATTGAAGAAGCGGTACTTACTGGTGCTGTAGATGCTGGTGTGATTATTCATGAAAACCGTTTCACCTATGCTTCTAAAGGCTTAAGCAAATGGATGGACCTAGGCACTTATTTTGAAGAAACTTACAATGCTCCAATTCCACTGGGTGGCATTATTGCCAGAAATGATATCAATCCTATTGATATTGCAAACATAGATGCACTTATTAAGCAAAGTGTGCAGTATGCTTTTAAAAATAGTTATGATATTTTACCAGAGTACATTAAAATGCATTCACAAGAAATGTCTGAAGAGGTGATGCGTCAGCACATTAATTTATATGTAAACGATTTTACCATGGATATGGGAGATACTGGAAGAAAAGCAATAGAACAATTAGAAAAAACTTATTCTAATAAACTATAATCTAATATTCTTAGAAATGGTTCTAAAATACTTCTAATCAATTACTTAGAAAATAATTTTTTTACAAATTTTATATAGTTTAATTTTGAATTGTTGTCTATTTAGGTAACTTCATAGATGCAAAGAATTGTAATAACTTTTAAAAGATACTTTCTAGATTTCTATGATGATCAAGTTGAAGAGGTGCAAACAAAAATAGAATGGACCCTTACACTCATCTCGACAATACCTGTTGTACCTGTTAAATATTTAAAACATATTGAAGGAACAAAGGGTTTATATGAAATAAGGATAGAACTGTATAGTAACATTTATAGGATATTTTGCTTTTTTTACGAAGGAAATATAATAGTACTTGGAAATGCTTTTCAGAAGAAAACTAACAAGACACCAAAATCCGAAATCACCAAGGCCTTAAAAATAATGGAGGAATATAAAAATGAAAACGACAAAAAATAAAAACATTAAGACCCTAACAGAGTTAATTGACTATAAGTATGGGAAAAGAGGTAACAAAAAAAGAGAACAATGGGAGCAAGGTTTTGAAGCTTTTAAATTAGGCGTTTTGTTAGAAGAAGCAAGATTAAAGCTTGGTATGACCCAAGAAGAATTAGCAAAAAAATCAGGTACCAATAAATCTTATATTTCTAGAATAGAAAACGATGCCTCTGATATTAGGCTATCTACTTTAATGCGTATCATTCAAGACGGGCTTGGAGGACAATTAAAACTATCTGTTCAGCTTTAATAATTACTTTATTAATTATTAATCCTTCAACGCTTTCGCATAAGCTGCTAGCACGCGTTCACGCGCTTCTTCATGCACCACAATAGGCTGAGGATACTCTAAGCTATCAAACTCAGGTACCCAATGCCTAATGTATTTTAATTCTTTATCAAACTTTTCAGTTTGCAAACGCGGGTTGAACACTCTAAAATAAGGTGCTGCATCGCAACCACTTCCACTTGCCCATTGCCAGCCTCCATTATTAGCAGCTAAATCAAAGTCTAATAATTTATCTGCGAAATAAGCTTCGCCCCAACGCCAATCAATTAATAAATGCTTGGTTAAAAAACTAGCCACAATCATACGCACTCTATTGTGCATAAAACCGGTGGTGTTTAATTCACGCATACCCGCGTCCACTATTGGGTAACCCGTTTTGCCTTGGCACCAAGCTTCAAATTCTTTTTCATTATTGCGCCATTTAATTAAATCATATTTAGGTTTAAAAGATTTCCCTTCAGCTATATGTGGAAAATGCCATAAAATCATATGATAAAAATCGCGCCAAATTAATTCATTGAAAAAAGTGGAATTTAAACTTTGTGTTTCTAAGGCCAAGGTTCTGGCCGATATAGTGCCAAATCGTAAGTGCACACTTAAACGGGTGGTTGCGTTTAAGGCAGGGAAATTTCTATTATCGGTATAATTTTTCACCAGCTTTGTATCATAACTCATTGGAGGAATGACCAAGTCTGTTTTTTCAAAACCAATTTCTTTTAAGGTAGGAAGTTTATAAGCCTTCGTGTCTAAAAAATAATCCAATAATTTTTCGGAAGGATGTTTTTTAGGCAATTTCTGTGCCCAAACCGCTCTCCATTTATTGGCATAAGGTGTATAAATAGTATAAGGCCTGCCATCGTCTTTAATAACCTCGTCTTTTTCAAAAATAACTTGGTCTTTATAATGATGATAGCTTGCCCCATTTTTTAAAGCCAGCGTTTCAATAGCTTTATCTCTTGCATTCGCCTTCGGACCATAATCATGATTGGTGTAAACCGAGGCTATATTAAATTCAGTAAATAATTTTTCAAAAACTTCAACAGGTTTGCCATATTGCACCCAAAGCGATTTTCCTTTTTCAACCAGTTCTGTTTGTAAACGCGTAAGGGTTTGATGAATAAAGTCCACCCTTCTATCGGCCTTGTCTACAGATTGATCTAAAATATTTTTATCAAAAACAAATATAGGTAGCACCTGGTGCCCCTCTAATTTGGCTTGATACAATGCATGGTATAAGCCTACATTATCCTGCCATCTTAAATCTCTTCTAAACCAAAAAACGGAGACTGCCTTTTTCATAATTTCTTTAACAATTTAAAACTTAAATAGTTGGGTTTTATATTTAATTTTAGATATGCAAATTAGTAATATTATTTCTGCTTTAGAAAATTGGGCGCCGCTAGCTTGGCAAGAACCTTATGATAATGCTGGACTAATTGTGGGCAATCCCGACCATGAATGCACTGGCGCTCTCTGTTCTTTAGATTGCACCGAGGCCGTGGTGGACGAAGCCATTGCCAAAGGTTTGAATTTAATTGTAAGTCATCACCCCATTGTTTTTAAAGGGGTGAAACAATTTAATAGTCATCATTTTGTATCGAGAGTGGTGGTGAAGGCCATCCAAAATAATATTGCCCTTTACGCCATTCATACCAATTTAGATAATATGTTAGAAGGGGTAAATAAAACCCTAGCCGACAGGCTTCACCTAGAAAATAGGAGAATTTTAACACCAAAGCCTGGTTTTAAGGACCAAAATGGAGGAGCAATTGGCTCGGGACTGGTAGGTGAGCTACCCCTTGAAACCGACGAGGCCGAATTTCTGCAATGGATCAAAGAAAAGTTAAATTTACAGGTATTAAAACATACCCATTTCACTAAAAAGCCATTGAAAACCATTGCTTTATGCGGAGGCTCGGGCAGTTTCTTGATAAATGATGCCAAGGCCCAAAATATAGACTGTTTTATTACCAGCGACCTTAAATACCATGACTTTTTTGAGGCAGATGGCCAGATTTTACTGGTAGATATAGGCCATGGCCAGAGCGAACAATGGGTAGCTTCCCTAATTGTTGCAAATTTAAAGCTTAAATTCCCTACCTTTGCCGTCCTCGAATCCTTGGTAAACACAGAACCTGTGCACTACCTTAAAGATTGAGGTTCACTTATTTAAGAGCATCCAAAAAATTTGAAAATATGGCATCAGTCAAAGACTTTTCAGTGGAAGAAAAATTAGTTAATCTTTACAAACTTCAAAGAGTAGATAGTAGCATCGATGAAATTGAAATTCTTCGTGGTGAATTACCTATGGAAGTAAAAGATTTAGAAGATGAAGTTCAAGGTTTGCAAAACAGACAAACTAGAATTGAAGAAGAAATTAATGGTATCACAGAATTTATCGATGAGAAAAAAGCAATGATAAAAACAAGTGAGGAATTAATTGCTAAATATGAAAAACAAAGCGAGAACGTAAAAAACAATCGTGAGTTTGAAGCAATCAATAAAGAATTAGAAATGCAAGGCCTTGAGATTAAATTAGGCGAAAAGCATATTCGTGATGCGAACGAAGAATTAGGAGAGAAAATTAAGGTATTAGACGCTGCTAAGAAAACCATTGCTGTTAAAGACGGTGTTTTAACACATAAGAAAAGTGAATTAGAGAAAATTATTGCAGATACAGAAATTGAAGAGAAAGAATTAAGAAAGAATAGCGAAGATGCCCGTGGACATATTGACGAGCGTTTACTTTACAGCTACGACCGTATCAGAGATAGCTACCATAATGGCTTGGCTGTTGTAACAGTAGAAAGAGATGCTTGTGGCGGTTGCTTTAACTCAATCCCTCCTCAACGTCAAAGTGAGATTCGCTTGCATAAAAAAATTATCGTTTGTGAGAACTGCGGTCGTATTTTAGTAGAAGAAGACGTTACCAAAGAGTCTAAAAAGAAATAGAACTAAAATAGTTTCAAAAAATATACACGAAAGGGTGGCCTAACAGCTACCCTTTCTTTATTTTTACCCTATGAGAAAGTGGTTATTAGTTACAATTTTAGTTTTGGGTCTGGGCCAAAACCTATCTGCTCAATTACAATATAATTGGAACGACAAATCTCAACAAATTTACGATGCCATTACTTCTTTAAGAATACCAGAAGCAAGAAAATGGTTAGAGCTGGAGAAAAAAACTAGTCCTCAAAACTTAATCAACCCATTACTAGAAAACTACGCCGATTTTTATCAATTATTTTTTAATGAAAATAAAAGCGAGTACGAAAAATTATTTCCTCAATTTGAAAAGCGCATGCAGCTTTTCGAATCAGGCCCTAAACAATCTCCTTATTATTTATACTGCATAGGTGTAACGCATTTACATAAATCATTGGTGGCTATTCGATTTGATAAAAACTTAGATGCCGCTTTAGAATTTAGAAAAGCCTATTTGACATTTAAAGACAATAAAAAAGCCTTTCCCAAATTCACACAAGGCGATGTATACTATGGCTTAATGACTACCATCATTGGCACTGTGCCTAAAGCCTATCAATGGATGGCTAATTTTTTAGGCATGAGTGGTAAAATTACCGATGGTAACGCCTTAGTGCTTAAATATATTAATAGTAAAGACGAATACAACGCCAGAACAAAAAATGAAGCTCTATTTATATATCCTTACATGCTGATGAACTTTGAGGGCAATCAGGAAAAAGCCTTTGCTTTTTTAGAATCAACCCCCTATGATTTTAAAAAAAATCAGTACCACTGTTATATGGCGGTCAATTTATATTTAAACCATCAGCAGTCTGGCAAAGCCTTAAATATTGTGCAACAAATGGAAATGTCAGACGCTTATTTACCACTTCCTTTCTGGCAATATGAAATAGGTTATGCTTATATCAATGAATTAAAATTAGAAAAAGCCCAAAAATCATTTGCAGAATTTGTGACTAGTTTCAAAGGTAATTTCTACATAAAAGATGCCTATGAAAGATTAAGCTGGATTGCTTATATACAAGGCGATACTAAAAAAGCAGCAGCTTATAGAAATGGTGTTTTATCTCTAGGCAATCAAATTACCGATGCCGATAAACTCGCTTTTCAAAATGCTAAAAAAGGCAACTGGCCTCATCCTGTATTATTAAAAGCAAGGTTACTTAGTGACGGCGGTTATCAATCACAAGCCATATCCATACTTGCAGGAAAAACCTCCAACGATTTTACCACCGATGCCGATAAAACAGAATTCGCCTACCGCCTTGCACGCATCTACGATTTAATGAAGGACGATGAAAATGCCATTCGCTTTTATAAATCGGCTATTGAAAAAGGTGAAAACCTGCCTGAATATTTTGCTGCCCGCGCCGCCTTACAAATAGGCTTAATTTATGAGCAGAAGGGCTTATTTTCTAAAGCTATCGAGTATTTTAATACCTGTATTGCTATGAAAAACCACGCTTTTAAAAATTCCTTAGACCAGAAAGCAAAGTCTGGCATTCAGCGCTGTCTAAAACAGTAGCTATTTTAGTAACAAAATTTGTGCATCATTTTCGGGTAATGTATATTGCAGCTTGCGATGTTAACCAAATTAGAAATACAAAATTATATCTTAATAGATCATCTAAGTATTGATCTATCCAACCAACTCTCGGTAATCACAGGGGAGACGGGTGCGGGTAAAAGTATTATTATGGGTGCTCTAGGTTTAATCTTGGGCGACCGTGCCGATAGTACAGTTTGCAGAGAGGCTAGTAAAAAATGTTTTATTGAAGGAATTTTTAAATTAACCGATACTAAAATGTATAGTTCGTTTTTTGAAGAAAATGAAATTGAATTAAACGACGAACTTATTATTAGAAGAGAAATTAACGCACAAGGAAAATCGAGGGCATTTATAAACGACACACCTGTTACACTTACTATTTTAAAAGACTTAACCAGCAAACTAGTAGACCTGCACCAACAGTTTGATACCATGGCCCTCGGCGATACCGATTTTCAACGAACCGTTATTGACGCACTGGCTTCTACCCAAAAAGAATTAGCAGCTTACCAAGGTTCTTTTACCAATTGGAAAGAAAACGAGAAAAAATTACAAAGCCTGATTACGCAGAAAGAAGATTTTGAAAAAACCGAAAGCTATAAGCAACATTTACACGAGGAATTAGCCGGTCTACAATTGCAAGAAAATGAGTTAGAAAACTTAGACCAAGAATTAAAGTTTTTAGAAAATGCAGTGGGTATAAAATCGCAGTTAGCTGCTTCCATACAAATACTTGACCATTCGGATAACCCCATTGTGCAGCAACTAAAACAAATGGGTCATAATTTAGAAAGTATTGTAAAATGGCAACCCGATTTTGCAAGCATTGTAAGTAGATTAAAAGCAGCTCAAATTGAAATTGCCGATATCGCTAGCGATTTAAATACTTGGCAGGACAAAATAGACTTTGACGACAAAAAAATTACTTCCATTCAAGAGCGCCTTTCACTTGGTTATAACTTATTAAAAAAACATAAGGTGCAAACTACGGCAGAGCTATTAAGTATTGCCGCTCAATTAGAAAAAGATTTATCTGAAGTGCTGAACTTGAATGATCAAATTAATGAACTAACTAGCCTGGTTAAAAAATTAGAGAAAGAAGTGATTACAGCAGCGGCTCAGTTAACTGCGAAGAGAGAAAAACAAATTACCCCACTTACGAATAATGTCAATAAATTATTGCATCAAGTGGGTATGCCCAATGCTAAAATAAAAGTAACTATTGACGAAGTAGCTTACCATTTATTTGGCAAAGACAAAGTAGATATTTTATTTGATGCTAATAATACCCAAAAGTTCGAGCCTATTAAAAAAGTAGCAAGTGGTGGAGAATTAAGCAGGTTAATGCTTTGTATAAAATCATTGGTAGCAAAATCGGTGGACCTACCTACTATGATTTTTGACGAAATAGATACAGGTATTTCTGGAGAGCCTGCTAAACAAGTAGGATTACTTTTACAAAACTTAGGACAGGCAAGGCAGGTTTTATGTATTACGCATCAACCTCAAATTGCGGCCAAGGGCAGTGCACACTTATATGTTTATAAAGAACAAAAGGGAAGCACTACGCATACTTATTTGAAAACCTTGGACACCAAAGAGCGTGTCTTACATATTGCTACCATGATTGGCGGCGACCCACCAAGCAAGTCGGCCTTAGACAATGCCAAGGAACTACTTGCTTCCTAGTGTATTACTATTTTAATATTGTCTTTATATAAGATATTATAATTATTTTTACAGCAATAAACTAAACCATAACCAATGGCGTACAATTTACTAAAAGGAAAAAGAGGCATTATTACAGGTGCATTAGATAGCAATTCTATTGCTTGGAAAGTAGCTGAAAAAGCGCATGAAGAAGGCGCTACCTTCGTATTAACCAATGCTCCTATCGCTATGCGTATGGGTGAGATTAATACCCTTGCAGAAAAAACAAATTCTAAAATTATACCCGCCGACGCTACTAGCGTTGAAGAGTTAACCAATTTATTTACGCAGTCTCAGGAAATTTTAGGTGGTAAAATTGACTTCGTTTTACATTCAATTGGAATGAGTGTGAATATTCGTAAAAAAATTGCCTACCCTGAATTGAACTATGATTATTATGCAAAGGGCGTTGATGTTTCTGCCATGTCTTTACATAAAATGTTAAGTGTTGCTTATAAGATGGACGCCTTGAACGACCATGCTAGTGTGGTAGCCCTTACTTATGCAGCTGCTCAAAGAACCTTCCCTTTCTATACCGATATGGCCGATATTAAAGCCTTACTTGAATCTATTGCGCGCAGTTTCGGTTACCATTATGGATTAAGAAATAAAGTACGCGTGAATACGGTTTCTCAGTCTCCTACTAAAACAACTGCAGGAACAGGCATTAAAGGTTTTGGTGACTTTTTTGATTATGCCAATGCCATTGCGCCTTTGGGTAATGCTACTGCAGAAGATTGCGCTAATTATTGCGTGACTTTATTTTCCGATTTAACTAAAATGGTGACTATGCAAAACTTATTCCATGATGGAGGTTATTCTACTACTGGTGTAAGTGATTTAATTATGCAAAAGGCAGGCATCACAGAAGGATAAAAACAGAAGGATAAATTGACACCTACCCATACTGAAGCAAAAAGAAAATGAATAAGAAAGAAATTAACCCAAAATTAGTAGAAGCCATAGGCTACTTTGGCTCTCTGCTTAGCTGTATTACTTTTATACCACAGGTTTATTTAACTTGGCAAACAAAAAATGTTGAAAGCCTTAGCCTACTGATGATACTTATTGTGAACTTTAGTTGTATTGTTTGGCTAGCCTATGCCTATTTAATTAAAAGCAAACCAGTACTTGTGGCCAATACTATTGTACTTACATTAAGTTTAATGTTGCTATATTTTAAATTGACGTTTTAGAAAAGACTTACTAACCCATCTAACTATGAAAATAAAAAAAGGGTCGCCGATTTATCGGGACCCTTTTTTTTATTATTCCTCATCATTAGAGACTAATTTTTTTGGACTTAGCTTTTCAAGCAGTCCATGAAAAATTAGTACTCGTCTTCGTTGAACATAAAATCTTCGTGGCTTGGGTAGTCTGGCCAAATGTCTTCAATACTTTCATACACTTCACCCTCGTCTTCTAACTCTTGCAAGTTCTCTACTACTTCAATAGGAGCACCGCTTCTAATGGAGTAATCAATCAATTCATCTTTGGTAGCTGGCCATGGAGCTTCTTCTAAAAAGCTGGCTAATTCTAAAGTCCAAAACATAGCTTTATTTTTTGCAAAAGTAGCCGTATAAACGATATAACCAAATCTGTTTTTTCTACAGGATGTAAACAAATCTTTAAATTTTGTCAAAATTGACTGGGAATTGCTAGGTTTGTAGCATGGAGCAAGCGCCAAATCTACTAGTAGCCAAGGACATATGGAAGCAATACGGGCCCGTATCTGTGCTCAAAGGCGTTTCCTTGGAAGTTAAGCGAGGGGAATTGGTAAGTATTGTTGGACCTTCAGGTGCCGGCAAATCGACCCTTTTGTACATTGTAAGCAGTTTAGAAAAAGCAGATAAAGGACAGGTATTTTTTGAGGATCAAGATATCACCCAATTATCTGAAACGGCACTAGCCCATTACCGAAATCAAAAAATAGGCTTTGTTTTTCAATTCCACCATTTACTACCTGAATTCACGGCTATTGAAAATGTTTCTATTCCAGGATGGATTGCCAAAATGCCTTCCAAACAAATTCATCAGAAGGCCTCAGCACTTTTAGACTTTATGGGCCTATCGGATAAGATGGATAAAAAACCACATAGTTTATCGGGTGGAGAACAACAAAGAGTAGCGGTGGCTCGTGCTTTATTAAATAGCCCTGCACTTATTTTTGCAGATGAACCTACGGGGAATTTAGATAGCGAAAACGCGAATGCCTTGCATCAATTATTTATTCGTTTAAGAAACGAAATGAATCAAAGTTTTTTAATTGTTACACACAATGAATCATTGGCTAGTATGAGCAACCGTAGTTTAACAATGAAAGACGGAAAGTTTTTATAAGCTTTACGCTTATTTATATCTTAACGCTATTTATACCCTTTATACAATTTTCTTTATACAATTTTCATTACACCCTTGGCTTCCAAGGAGAATCGGGTACTCCATTTAAATGACCAATATATCTTGATAAGACAAATAAGTAATCACTTAGTCTGTTCAAATATTTTATAACCATCGGTTCTACAAATAAATCTTCTTCTTGTAAATTAACGCACCAACGTTCTGCTCTACGACAAACACAACGCGCAATATGTGCGGTTGAAATAGCTTGATGTCCACCTGGTAAAATAAAAGACTTCATAGGTTCTAAGACCTCGTTCATTTTATCCATCAAAGACTCTAAATAAGCAATATCTTCTTCTTTTAAATCGGGAATTTTTAATGCGGGCTCTTTATCCGGATCACAGGCTAAAGAAGAGCCTACTGTGAATAATCTGTCCTGCACTTCTTTTAAAACTGTTTTAATTTCTGCATCAGACAATAAATCACTTAATAAGCCAATGAAAGAATTAAGCTCATCTACTGTACCATATGATTCAATACGAATATGACTTTTAGGAACACGGGTGCCCCCTATTAATGAGGTACTACCTAAATCACCTGCTTTTGTATAAATTTTCATAATACTTCTATAAACCCTGCTTTAAAAATCTGTAAAAGACTTCTGGGGTTTTGATACTAACAAAACTAATAAAATAAAGTTCAAATAAGAATACTAGAAATGAGAAACATTCTTATTCAGGGTATCGGTTTCCACATGACCGTCTCTTAAACGAACCACTCTGTGTGCATAATGAGCGATATCCTCCTCGTGGGTTACTAAAATGACCGTATTACCTGAAGAATGTATTTTTCCAAAAAGCTCCATTACTTCTACTGAAGTTTTAGAGTCTAAGTTTCCAGTGGGTTCATCCGCTAATAAAATGGAAGGGTTATTCACCAAGGCGCGCGCAATGGCCACACGTTGAATTTGTCCTCCACTTAATTCATTGGATTTATGATGACTTCTATCTGCCAGGCCCACTTTTTCAAGTGCCACCAAGGCTCTTTCTAATCTATCTTTTTTGGAAATGCCTGCGTATACTAAAGGAAGTGCTACGTTTTCAGCTGCTGATAAACGAGGTAATAAATTAAATTGTTGGAATACAAAACCAATTTCCACATTTCTAATACCTGCTAGTTCATCATCGGTCATTTTACTTACATCATGCCCATTCAAATTATACATACCATTTGTTGGAGAATCTAAACAACCTAAAATATTCATAAGCGTACTCTTACCACTTCCCGACGGGCCCATTAAAGCCACGTATTCATTTTTAAGAATATCAAGATTGATACCCTTTAATACCGGAATGGCCTGACCCGCCATGAAATAACTTTTTTCAAGCTCTCTTAATTCAATAACTGATGACATACTATTTTTATTTACGTATTACTTTAGGTACTTTAAAAAATGTTCCGTCTGCATCCGGGGCGTTTTGCAAGGCTTCAGCTCTTGATATAGAACCTTCCACGATATCGGCACGCAATACATTTTTAGCATCACCCATATGCATTAAAGGCGCAATACCTGTGGTGTCTAATTCATTTAACTTTTCTACAAACGATACTAAATCGTGCATATCGTTCACTAGTTTATCCATTTTTTCAGGCGCTATATTCAACCTCGATAAATGGGCCAAATGGCTAACTAATTTACTATCAACTTGCATATTACAAATGTAGTTCAAAGCCCCCTACCTACAAGGCGCATTTGTTAAAAGGTCAAATGACGCAACCAGTGGCAAAAAAAATACCCGAAAATGGAAAGTTTTTTTGAAAATAGTTGCATAACTAACTAATTTTACAAAAATACTTTATATATGCAACGTTCAATCAAAAAAGTAGCCGTTTTAGGAAGTGGAGTAATGGGATCTCGCATTGCTTGTCATTTTGCTGGCGTGGGTGTAGAAGTATTATTATTAGATATCTTGAATCCGGGTACTGAAGAAAGCAAGAATGCTAAAGAAAGAAATAAATTGGTAGATAGTTCTTTACAAGCAGCTATTAAATCTAACCCCTCCCCATTATACTTACAAAAATTTGCCTCCAATATTAGCACAGGAAATTTCACAGACGATATGGCTAAAATTGCAAACGTTGATTGGGTTATTGAAGTGGTAGTAGAGCGTTTGGATATTAAAAAAATCATTTACGACCAAGTAGAGCAATTTAGAAAGCCAGGCACCTTAGTAAGTTCCAATACTTCTGGTATTCCTATTCATTTGATGGCTGAAGGACGCAGCGAAGATTTTCAAAAGCATTTTTGTGGAACACACTTTTTTAATCCTCCACGTTATTTAAGATTACTTGAAATTATTCCTACCGCTAAAACCGATCCTGCCATTATTGATTTTCATATGCATTATGGAGATGTTTTTTTAGGTAAAACTACGGTGTTATGTAAAGACACACCTGCCTTTATCGCCAACAGGGTTGGGGTTTTCAGCATGATGAGTGTTTTACATATTATGGAAAAATTGGAATTAAGTATTGATGAAATAGAAGCTATCACAGGGCCTTTAATGGGCCGTCCGAAGTCGGCCACTTTTAGAACAGCCGATGTAGTAGGAATTGATACTTTAGTAAAAGTAGCTGCAGGAGTGGCGGCTAATTGCCCTAATGATGAAGCTAAAAATATTTTTACGCTGCCCCCTTGGTTAGAAAAAATGGTGGCGCAAAACTGGTTAGGGGATAAAACAGGTCAAGGATTTTTCAAGAAAATAAAAACAGCTACTTCAAAAGAAATATTAACCCTGAATTTAAAAACTTTTGAATACGAGCCACGCGTAAAAACTAAAATGGCATCTATTGGAGCTGCTAAAGCCATTGAAAGTTTACCTGCAAGAATAAAATCTTTATACCAAGCCAAAGATAAATGCGGAGAATTTGTAAGACAGTTTCATTTTGCATTATTCTCTTATGTGAGTCATAGAATTCCAGAAATTAGTGATGAATTGTACCGCTTGGACGATGCCCTAAAAGCAGGTTTCGGTTGGGAGATTGGCGCTTTTGAAACCTGGGATGCACTTGATATTGCAACCGTTATCACCGATATGAAAGTAGGCGGATACGCAGTGGCAGCTTGGGTGGAGAAGATGTCTCAAAAAGGATTAAGCTTTTATAAAGTACAAGACGGCAAGCGTTATTATTATGATGTAGCAACAGAAGGGTATAAATTAATACCAGGCGCCGATTCATTTATTATACTTTCAGACTTTCAAGAAAAAACCATTTGGAAAAATAGTGCTTGCCATTTAGTAGATATAGGAGATGGTGTAGCAGGTTTTAGTTGGAACACCAAAATGAATAGCATTGGAGGAGAAGTATTAGAAGGATTAAATAAATCTATTGCAATTGCTGAAGAAAAGTACAATGGACTAGTTATTGCCAATGACAGTAATTTATTTAGTGCAGGTGCGAATGTGGGAATGATATTTATGTTAGCCATTGAACAAGACTATGAAGAATTAGACATGGCTATTCGTACTTTTCAAAATACAATGATGCGTGTGCGCTACTCCTCTATTCCTGTTGTCATTGCTCCACACGGACTTTGCCTAGGTGGTGGCTGTGAAATGAATTTACATGCCGATAGTATTTGTGCTGCAGCAGAAACCTATGTAGGATTGGTGGAATTAGGTATTGGTGTTATTCCGGGTGGTGGTGGTACTAAAGAATTTGTTTTACGCGCTTCAGATGAAATGCATGTAGACGAACCAGAAACTATTACACTTAATAAAAGATTTATGAATATTGCTACTGCCAAAGTAGCTACTTCTGCAAGTGAAGCCATGGATATGGGCATTTTAAGAAAGGGGCAAGACTTTATTGTACTAAATCAATCACGCCGCATAGCACAAGCGAAAGACCAAGCATTACAATTATTTAAAGCAGGCTATACACAGCCACAACAAAGAAAAGACATTAAAGTACTTGGAAAAGCAGGCCTGGGGGCACTTTACGCAGGTATCAATGGAATGTCAAAAGCAGGCTATGCAAGCGACCACGATGTTTTAGTAGCTAAAAAATTAGCCTATGTAATGTGTGGTGGTGATTTAAGTGAGCCTACTTTAGTGAATGAGCAGTACTTACTCGATTTAGAAAGAGAAGCCTTCTTAAGTTTATGTGGGCAGAAAAAAACATTGGAAAGAATACAATCGGTGATTACTTCTGGAAGACCTATCAGAAACTAGAAGTTGCTAATTATTTAATGAGTAGCTGCTTACTTTATTAAGTCAATAATGGCTTCTTCCACATTGGGGTAATCAAATACAAAACCCGCATCCTGTATTTTTTGCGCACTTACATTCGTGCTTTTCAATACCTCTATACTCATCTCTCCTAGTATTATTTTAAGTAAAAAGCCAGGCACAAAAGAAGGAAAATAAATAGGATAAGTATTTTTAGCAATGGTTAATACTAATTTTTTATTCGTCACCGGATTCGGCGCTACTGCATTATATACTCCATGTAAAGCAGGGGTTTCAATAGCATATTGAATCATTTTACATAAGTCTTGTTGATGAATCCAACTGACTATTTGTTTACCGTTACCAAGTATGGTAGCTAAGGCAAATTTGGCAGGCTTTAAAAATTCAGCAAGTGCGCCTCCTTTTTTATTAAATACAATACCTATTCTTAATCTTACTAGTCGAATACCCATATCGCCTATGGCTGCTGTACTTTGCTCCCATAACTGACAAGTATTGCCTAAATAAGAATTATCAGGGGTATCGGTTTCGACAAAACCATTTTCCAAACTTGCAGCTGTATCTGGACCATACCAACCAATGGCAGAAGCTGCTATAAATGTTTGTACTTGGTTTTTATTTTCATTTAATGCCTTTACTAATAAATTACCCGACTGCACCCTACTATCTACAATGGCTTGCTTTCTTTTCACAGTCCATCTTTTATCGGCCACACCTTCTCCTGCTAAATGCACAATTATATTTGCTTTGGCTAAAGCTTCCAAGTCAATTTCAGCCTTCTCTATATTCCATTTTGCATAAGATAAATGCTCCCTACTAGATCTTTTAGGGTTTCTAGATAATATAATAACCTCATAGCCAGTAGCTAGTAATTGCTTTGCCAATGCCTGGCCAATCATGCCCGTTCCGCCTGTAATTAATACTGTTTGCATGGAGTAAAAGTACATCAAAATTAACAACAAAAAATCCCGCTCCAATAAATCGGAACGGGATTACAACTAAAATCAACTGTACACAAAAAACAAGTTTAATCTGGTTTTTTACCGTCTAAAAAAGTATTAATGGTAGAGATTTGTGTTTGGTTATTTTCATCTTTTTCTACTGTATACTTACTATAATAGTTTTCTACAGAAGCCATGGTATTACCAAACAAATCTAAATTTCTTCTTACATAAGCAGGCACTGCATCAAATTCATTATTAGGATCAGAGGCACTGTTGATATTGAAAGATAAGTTTCTTAATTTCTGAATACGCTCAGCTACTTTTCTTCTTTGCTCTTCTGCGTCGTCCATTGGCATATCCAATGAAGAAGGATGTCTCTTAGCATTATTTTGATTAGCGTTAAAAGAAGACTCTTCTCTCATCACGAGTTGCATTGTAGGCTCTTCTTCCATTCTAAATGAGCTTTCGTATACAACAGGCTCTTGCACTGGAGCTGCTTGCATGGTTATTTCAGCTACTTCTACTATTTCTTCCTCTACTATTTCTTCCTCTACTAATTCCTCTTCAACTAATTCTTCCTCTACTAAATCCTCTTGTATAATTTCTTCTTCTACAATTTCTTGCATGGTAACAGCCAAATCATCTTGCATGACCATTTCTTCCATTTCTTCCAACTCCACCATTTCTTCTTCTTCCATTTCATCAAACTCTTCCATCTCCTCCATCTCTTCTACGACAGGTATTTCCTCCATCTCTTCTATTGATGGCTCTTCTTCAGTATGCTCTGCATAAATATTAGTAGGCTTTGTTAAAATAAAATGATTTACCAAATGATTCGTTTCAGCCATTGGTGTTACTAATTCACTTACGATAACTTCCTCTTCTACTTGTTCTTCTACTTGTTCTTCTTCAATTTCATTCAACACTATTTCTTCTTCCAAGTCTTCTTCTTGAAAACTTGCCACTATCACTTCTTCTTCCACTTCATTCACTACTTCCTCCTCTTCTTCTAAATCTTCTCCCTCATAAACATCATTGATTTCAAAAACAATAGGTTGACTTACCATTTCTTCCATTACTTCATTTGCAGCAATGCTTATCTGAGCATCTATTTCAGCTTCATATTCTTTTTCTGAAATTTCATCTACTTCATGTATACTCATTACTTCTTCCACTTCCATCATTTCAGCTACTTCTTCAACAGCCTCCACAATTTCCTCTCCTAAAGTAAAATTACCATCAGCTATTGTAGGCTCTTCTGTTTTTGGCTCTTCTGTTGGAGTTTCGGCTACCGCTTCGGTAGGGGCAGTCATTAAATTATTTGTTTCATTAGCTGTTTCTTCAGAAACCAATGTCATTACAATTTTTTCTTCAACAGGAGCCTCAGCTTTTTTTGGTGTTTGCTTTTGGAATGGATCCTTGTGCTCAAAACCAGTTGCAATAAGGGTTATACCTAATTTTTGACCAAGTGTTGCATCATAGCCCATACCCATAATTACATCAGAATTTTCTCCTGTACGCTCGCGTAAGTAATTATTAATGGTTTCTAATTCATCCATTGAACACTCATAATCTCCTTCTGCACTATTAATATTTAATAAGATCCATTTTGCACCTCTAATATCATTGTCATTTAATAATGGTGAATTCAAGGCTTCTTCAATAGCTCTTTGTGCTCTGTTCTCTCCTTCAACTTCTGCTTTTCCTAAAATAGCGACACCGCCATTTTTCATAACAGTACATACATCCGCAAAATCTACAATAATATGTCCACGACTATTAATTACATCGGTAATACATTTTGCTGCAGTAGCTAAAACGTTATCGGCCTTGGTGAAAGCCTCTTTCATTTTTAAATTACCGTATTGTACACGTAATTTATCGTTAGAGATTACAAGTAAAGTATCTACTAAAGGTTTTAATTGCTTAATGCCCTCTTCTGCTTGTGCTTGTCTGCGTGGTCCTTCAAATCCGAAAGGAGTCGTTACGATACCCACTGTTAAAATGCCTAAATCTTTACAAATTTTTGCAATAATGGGAGCACCACCTGTTCCAGTGCCGCCGCCCATACCCACTGTAATAAATGCCATACGGGTATTGACTTCTAATATTTTTCTTATCTCGTCTAAAGATTCCTCTGTTGCTAACTTTCCTACTGAAGGATCGGCGCCCGCCCCTAAACCTTGTGTCAAATGTGGCCCTAATTGAATTTTATTGGGCACTGTACTTTGCTCAATCGCTTTAGAATCGGTGTTACAGATAATGAAATCAACGCCTTCAATATCTTGATTAAACATAAAGTTGACAGCATTGCTTCCACCGCCGCCTACGCCGAGGACCTTGATGATGGATGATTTTTGCTTTGGCAAGTCAAATTGAATCATTTTTTTGTGTTTAGATGGGTTAGTTAGATGGTTAGTTCTTAGTTAGATGCTTCGTTCTTAGTTAGTTATATCGAAATTACCGTTTTTAGATTTTATTCTATTGGTTTTTTATAACCATAATGTGGGTAAATATTATGGCAATAATTTGTCATCTTCCTCACTGAATATTTCAATGAGATTGTTCTTGAATCGATCCCAGAATTTGCTCTTTCTTTTCTCGATTTGTTCTGCTGTTAAAGTAGTGGCAACTGGCTTTGGTTCTACTCTTTGGCTAGTTAATCCGTTAGCAGATCCTGAATTATTTACAGTTAAAGACTTAGGTACTTCTACCTTCTTAAATGTTTCTGTAAATACTTTATAATTTTGCTCGTAATCGTTATATCCTTTTAAGATTAAACCAATACAAGTTGAATACATTGGCTTTTTTAATTCTTCAATATGATTAGGCGCTAAATGCTCGTTTGGAAGTCCAATTCTTGCATTCAAACCAGTAATATATTCAGTTAATTGAATTAAATGTTTCAATTGAGAACCACCCCCTGTTAAAATCACACCTCCATTTAACATGCGGCTATCCATTCCTACTTGCTTTAAATGATAAGTAACGAAATCAAGTATCTCACTCATTCTTGCTTGAATAATACCTGCTAAACTTTTAACACTTATTTCTTTAGCGGGCATTCCTTTCAAACCTGGGATAGTTACATAGGCATTGGCTTTTGCTTCATCGGCTAAAGCACTTCCAAACTGAACCTTCATGGCTTCAGCTTGACTTTTCAATACGCCCAATCCCATTCTAATATCATTGGTAATATTTTCACCACCGAAAGGAATCACTGCTGTATGTTTTAATACACCTTCATAGAATACAGCTAAGTCACTGGTTCCACCACCAATATCTAAAATAGCCACACCTGCTTCCATATCTACATCACTCATCACCGCACTTGCAGAAGCTAAAGGTTGTAAGACTAAATCTTTGGTGATTAAACCACTTCTTTCAACAGAACGATTAATATTTCTAATCGCGTTTCTATCTCCAGTTAAGATTAAAAAGTTAGCGCCTACTTTCACACCATTTACGCCTACTGGGTCTTTGATGTTTTGGTTATTGTCTACATGAAATTCTTGTGGAATCACATCAATGATTTGATCTCCTGCAGGAATAAATGTTTTTCTTTGATTGTTAATTAATTGCTCAATTTCCCAAGCTTGGATTTCGTTCTCGGCATCTTGACGCACTTGATCTCCTCTGGTTTGTAAACTTTTGATATGATGACCTGCAATACCCACATATACTTCGTTGATTTCTAAATCGGGATTGCTTAAATGACAATTTTGAAGTGCTTGTTGAATGGCTTTAATGGTTTGATCAATATTCAAAACCTGACCATGTTGAACACCATTACTGTTGGCACGCCCAAATCCTAAGATTTCTAACTTACCGAACTCATTCTTTCTTCCTGCGATGGCAGCGATTTTTGTGGTTCCAATATCAAGACCTACGATAATGGGTGATTCGTGCTGACTCATTTTGTTGTTTTTTAGTTGTTTGTTGTGGAAGCCTTCTTTTGGGGCATTAACGCCTTGGCAGACGGCTTCACTTTTATTAACGATTTTGCTTTCGATTTATTGTTTGTTTTTGTACTTGTTTTAGCTAGATTTTTGGGGGCTTTTTTAGGAGCTTGTTTTACAGCTGTTGTAGAGGGGGTTTTGACTGCTGTTTTTGAACCATTTGTTGTGGCTATTTTTGGACTAGCCAATGGAGCTATTTTAGGGGTAATCACCGGGGTAATTTTAGGGGTATTTAGTGTAGCCGGATTAGTAGTAGTGACAGAGATTTTAACAGTAGTTTTAACCGTATCTGCTTTTACAGCTTGAGCAGCTACTGTGTCCTTGATGGGTAAATCATTGGCTGAAAACTGTATAGGTTGCATGCCTTTTTTGAGTGCTACAATTTGATTATCAAATCGACAATCAATTACTTGATAAGCGTTCAATCCACTTTGCACCCACACTTTTTTATAAAAAGTATAGAGCCTATTTAATTTATCTTCTATATTTTCTGCAGAACCAATTAAAACCAGATGATCTCCAACAGTTGGCACCAATTCAAAATCGCCATTGACTGCAATATTTACTTGTGCTGTTTGTGCCATAAAAAACGTATCGTTTTGTACTGCTTTGGTGAAATGTAAAATATCATTTAAGAGTAGACTATCGGGCTTAGATAGTTTTTGCTGATCTGATGGGAAATTAGTAAAAACTGGTAAACGTAGTACAGTAAGCTGTTTCAGTGGTAATTGTAAACCTTCTTTGTCAATATAAAAAGAATTACCAGAGGCTGTAAATATGCGCGCAATGGGAATACGCTGTTCAATTTTAACTTGTAAGGATTGCGCATTGTCTAAAAATAATTCTACATGTTTTACCCAACGAATAGTTTGTAAATATTTTTCAAGTGTATTTAAATTCACTACTCCAATAGGTACTCCTTCTTTGACACCTTGCTCATGAATGATTTGTAATATTTCTTTTTCATCCATAAATAAGGCAGCCGTATTTTCACCCACTAATTCAATTTGAATAGAACTACATTTTTTTTCTTCTTTGGCTTTCCAGGCAACTACAAATAATACAATAAGCGCAGCGCCTGCTATACTCCAAAGAACTCTAACTAATATGGTTTGCCAGTGCTTCATTTATTTTTTTGTAAGAATTTCTTGAACTTTTAAAATACAAGTATCAATATCGCCGGCCCCTGCCATTACAATAAGTTTGTCTTCTGTAGTAGCGGCCCAATCAAATAATTCTTCTTTTGACATTACTTTTTTATGACTCAATTTCATTTTATCTAATAACATTTCACTAGTCACCCCTTCCATTGGAAGCTCACGCGCTGGATAAATAGGTAGTAAGATAACTTCATCTGCCTTGTCTAAGGTGGCTACAAAACCATCGCACTGGTCCTTGGTTCTGCTATATAAGTGGGGTTGAAAAACTAATACCATTTTTTCAGTAGGATACAAACTACGCACACCAGTTATTAAAGCATTTAATTCTTCCGGGTGATGCGCATAATCGTCTATCAATACTTTATTTGCTGTCTTTACCTTATACTCAAATCTTCTTTTCACCCCTGTAAAACCAGCTACCGCTTCTTTTATTTTTACTTCATCAATTTCCAAGCTTAAAGCAATAGCTATGGCAGCACTTACATTTTCAACATTATGCAAGCCTCCCATATTCAGCATTATATTCTTGCAAATACCAGCGGGATGCACTAAATCAAAATGATAAGAACCTTCTACCACTTTTAAATTACTTGTATGATAAGAGGCTTCATTATGATTATACCCATAAGAAAGTACTGTCTTATTATTTGTATTGGTATTAAATTCAGTACCAAATTTTTGTATGAGAACACCGCCTGGTTTTATTTTATCAGAAAATTCACCAAAGGCCTTCACTACTTCTTCTGCTGTGCCATAAATATCTAGGTGGTCTGGGTCAACTGCAGTAATGACAGCAATATTGGGGGCTAATTTTAAAAAGCTACGATCGTACTCATCGGCCTCCACTACCACTACATTTTTTTCATGACTCCAAAAGTTAGTATCATAATTAGTAGCAATGCCCCCTAAAAAAGCATTACAGCCATACCCTGTATGACGCAGTATATGCGCTGTCATAGAAGTAGTGGTGGTTTTACCATGGGTACCTGCAATAGCAATAGTGTAAGCGTTTTCGGTAATCCATTGAAGTACATCACTTCTTTTCACCACCAGGTATTTGTTATCTCTATAATAATTTAATTCCCCATGCTCAGCTGGTATAGCTGGCGTATATACAATCACTGTTGCCGCTCTATCCATTTTGTTTAGATCGTCTTCAAAATGAATTTGTATACCTTCTTTTATTAAAGCGTCGGTTAATAGTGTGGGTGTTTTATCGTATCCACTTACTACCACGCCTTGTGTATTAAAATACCTTGCTAAAGCACTCATACCAATGCCTCCAATACCAATAAAATAAATGTTCTTACAATTTGTTAACGGATTCATCTTTCAACTATTCATTTACTTGTTTCAAAATTTCTTTCGCAATTATTTCATCTGCATTCGTAAATGCAAAAGCCTTTATATTATTTTTCATTGCCTGCATTTGCTCTTCACTACTTAATAATTCTAGAACGCTAGGAATTAAATCATTACCTACTTCTTTATCTTTCACCATAGCAGCTGCATTTTTATTTACTAGCGTCATGGCATTATAAGTCTGATGGTCTTCCGCAGCCAGTGGATAAGGCACAAATACAGCAGGCTTACCTGTAATGCAAATTTCAGCTACAGCCATAGCGCCAGACCTACTTATAACAATATCTGCTGCAGCGTAAGCAGCGCTCATATTATCTAGAAATGAATGCACAAATACATTTTCATAACTATGGGCCGATGCCGCGTACATTTCTGCATTTGGTTTTCCAGTTTGCCAAATCAATTGAATATTTTTTTCAAAGAAGAGAACTAAATTGGCTTGAATAGCTTTATTAATAGAGCTAGCGCCTAAACTTCCGCCAATAACCAAAATAGTTTTCTTAGTGACTTCTAAATTAAATACCTCTAAAGCAGTTTGCTTGGTATAAGAATGTTCAATTATATTTTTTCTAATGGGGTTGCCAGTTACTAAAATTTTAGACGCAGGAAAAAAAGCTTCCATACCCATAGTGCCCGTAAATATTTTAATGGCATTTTTAGCTAGCCAAGTATTGGCCTTGCCTGCAAAGGCATTTGACTCATGTATATAAGTGGGGATATTTTTTGTTTGTGCATATTTTAAAACAGGAAAACTAGAATAGCCTCCTACTCCAAATACAGCATTGGGCTTAAATGATTTAAAAATAGTACTTACTTGAAAAAAGCTTTTTAAAAGTTTCCAAGGCAACGAAATATTTTTTAATAACTGAGACCTATTAAAACCCGCAATGGTAATGCCTTTAATCTCAAACCCTGTTTGGGGCACTTTTTCCATTTCCATTTTGCCTAAAGCACCCACAAATAAAATAACAGCATCAGGTGCTAAAGCTTTGATGGCTTGCGCTACAGCAACGGCGGGAAAAATATGACCTCCCGTGCCACCACCTGCAATGATGATGCGTAATATATTATGCTTTTGCTTCAATGACATTATTTTCTGTGTCTAAGTCTTCGTTATCAGCTGGTATTTCAATCTCTGTTTCTTCAGGTGCCCTGCCTTCCATTTGCTCTACGTTTCTAGCTACACTTAATATGAGTCCTATCGAACAGCAGGTAAAGATGAAAGAACTTCCTCCCATACTTACAAGTGGCAAAGTCACACCAGTAACGGGTACTATATTTACATTCACCGCCATATTGGCAATAGCTTGTATAATTAAAGTGAAACTTAATCCCAATGCTAAAAAGGCACCAAAGGCATAGGGACATCTTCTAAATATTCTTATACATCTAAATAAGAAAACGATATAAATAAAAATAATAAAGGCACCGCCTAGTAATCCATATTCTTCAATAATGACTGCGTAAATAAAATCGTTATAGGCTTGTGGAAGAAAATTTCTTTGTCTGCTATTACCCGGACCTAATCCCATAAAAATACCTCCATTCGCAATCGCAATTTTTGCTTGCTGCACTTGATAGGGCACGTCATTGTCCTTGGCATACATAAAATCTTGAACCCTATTTACCCAAGTACCAAAACGTCCAAAGCTTTTCATTTTTTCTGCTACCAAAGGACTCCCGTCCTTTGATTTACTAGAATGCGTAGCCATAGCTACACTCACTATGATAACCACTGGTATCATGGCCACTAGAATAGTTAATAAAATATGCTTGATGCTTACTCGACCAATAAACATAAGTAATAATGAAGTGGCTCCAGTTAAAAGTGCATTTGATAAATTCGCTGGCATAATTAAAGCACAAATAATTAAAACAGGTGTGATAACTGGTAAAAATCCGGTTTTAAAGTCTTTGATAACTTCCTGCTTCTTACTTAACATCTTAGACAGATACATGAATAAAGCCAGCTTGGCTAAATCACTTGTCTGGATGGTTAAATTAATGATAGGCAATTTGATCCACCTACTTCCTTCATTAATTTTTGCCCCAAAAAATAAAGTATATATTAATAAAGGAATAGACAACATAAATAAAATAGTGGCTATTCTTGAAAAGACTGTATAGTTCACACGATGTAAACCAAAAATAACTACTAGGCCTACTAAAGTAAATATGACTTGCTTAATTAAATACACACTTGTATTTCCACGATACATTTTATAAGCCAATGAACCAGTAGCACTATACACTACCAATATAGAAATAAGTGATAATACAATGACTAACCCCCATATGTATCTATCCCCCCTCGTTCTTTGGTCTAAATGATCTTTCATCCCACCAATAGTGGGCATTTGTGAAAATAATTTGTCTGTAGTATCGTTAAACATAAATAATAGTGCTTTTACAGAAATTATAGTTCTTTTACAGACTCTTTAAATTGACGACCTCTATCTTCATAATTTTTAAATAAATCAAAACTAGCACAAGCAGGACTCATTAATACCAAGTCGCCTTTTTCGGCTAACTTGAAAGAAGCATTTACCGCTTTTTTAGCACTATCTACTTCTACAATAGTTTTTACTTTATCCTTAAAAAATTCAATGATTTTTTTATTGTCAGTACCCATACAAATAATAGCCTTTACTTTTTCTTTCACTAAGTCAGCTATCAATTCATAATCGTTCCCTTTGTCTACACCGCCTAAAATTAAAACAGTGCTTTTTTGCATGCTCTCCAGTGCATACCAAGTACTATTTACATTGGTGGCCTTGCTATCATTAATGAAATCAACGCCTCTTACAGTGGCTACAAATTCCATTCTATGTTCTAGACTGTGGAAATTGCTTACTGCTTCGCGAATTTTTTCCTTTCTGATACCTAAGGTAGTAGCTGCAATGCTTGCAGCCATGGTGTTATAAGCATTATGCTTTCCTTTTAAGGCAAAATCATAAATGCTCATAGTAACACGTTCTTCTTGGATTTTTAACATCATTTGATCGTTCTTGATGTAGCCTCCTTTTTTTACTTCTTGTTTCATAGAAAATGGTAGTGGGTTAGTATTGATGGTTAGTAGTTCTAGATGTTTTACGATGGTTTCATCATCTATACAATAGATGAAATAGTCTTCTGAAGTTTGATTCTCTATAATTCTAAACTTGCTTTTAATATAATTTTCGAATTGGTGATCATACCTATCTAAATGATCTTCTGTAATATTTAACAAAATGGCAATCTCTGGTTTGAAATATTGAATGTCGTCTAATTGAAAAGAGCTCACTTCAATAATATATAAAGCCTTAGGTGCTTGGGCAATTTGTCTGGCGAATGAATAACCAATATTACCTACCATGGCTACATCTTCATTCACTAGTTTACAAATATGATATAATAAAGCAGTCGTTGTACTTTTACCATTGCTTCCTGTAATAGCTGCAATTTTACTACTGCCCTTATACCTATAACCAAATTCAATTTCACTTATTACGGGTATACCTTTGGCTCTAATGGTTTTTAGCATTTCATTTTTTTCTGGTATGCCTGGACTTTTAATCACTTCACTTGATGCTAATATTCTGTCTACATTATGAGAACCGGATTCAAACTCAATGCCGTTATCTTCTAATTCTTTTTGAAAATTAGCCTTGATAGCACCGCCATCAGATACAAATACTTCATAGCCTTTTTGTTTAGCTAATAAAGCAGCACCTACTCCGCTTTCACCTGCACCTAATATGACTAATTTTTTTGCCAATGCTTTATCTTGTTTTCAAGGTTAATATAGAAGCCACTACCAATAAAATAGTAATAATCCAAAAACGAACTGCTATCTTACTTTCGTGAAATCCTTTCTTTTGATAATGATGATGTAGTGGGCTCATTAAAAACACTCTTCTTCCTTCCCCATATTTTTTCTTTGTGTATTTGAAATAACTCACTTGAATAATAACAGATAAATTTTCTATTAAAAACACACCGCAGAAAATAGGAATCAATAATTCTTTTCTAACAATAATGGCAAGTGATGCGATGATACCTCCTAAGGCTAGGCTTCCTGTATCGCCCATGAAAACCTGCGCTGGATAAGCATTGTACCATAAAAAACCAATACAAGCTCCCACAAAGGCACCTACAAAAATGGACAACTCTCCTAAATTAGGTATGTACATCACATTCAAATAATCGGCAAATACATAGTTACCACTTACATACACAAATATGCCCAACGCTGCTCCAATAATGGCAGATACACCAGCAGCTAGTCCGTCTAAACCATCGGTTAAATTAGCTCCATTAGAAACAGCAGTGATAATGAAAGTGACAATAAGGATATATACAATCCAAGTATACTTTTCAGCGCCTGGTCCTATCCAACTAATTATTTTACTATAATTAAATTCATGATTCTTTACAAAAGGAATAGTCGTAATGGGCGTTTTAACTTTTACAAAACGTCTTTCCACTCCATTAATTTTTCTTACAACTACATCTGCACCCTTTGCTACTTTCTCCCCTTTTTGTAAACTTTCAGAAATAGTTGTAGAGACAATTTCTCTTTCCACTGTGACAGCATTACTAAAATAAAGTGTAACACCTATAATAATGCCAAGTCCAACTTGACCAATAATTTTTGAGACGCCTGCTAACCCATCACTATTTTGCTTTTTGTACGCACCGCCTTGAGCTTGTGCTTGTTTTCTTGCTCTGATTTTAAAGTAATCATCTAAAAAACCAATAAGGCCCAACCACACTGTGCATAGTATCATCAAACGTATATATACTTTATCTAGGTTAGCAAATAATAAAGTAGGAATTAAAATACTTAATAAGATAATAATACCGCCCATTGTAGGGGTTCCCTTTTTTTGTTGCTCCCCCGCTAAGCCTAAGTCTCTAACAGTTTCACCAATTTGTTTGCGTTGTAAAAAAAGTATTATTTTTTTACCATAGACAGTAGCTATAAATAAAGACATTAAAATAGCCATAGCAATTCTAAAAGTCAAGAACTGAAAGGCCCCCAAACCTGGGATATTAAATGTTTTATCAAGCCAAGAAAATAATTGATACAGCATATTGATTATTTTTCTAATTCTTTAAATTGGTTGGCTAATACTTTTTTGTCATCAAAATCGTGTTTGACGCCTTTAATATCCTGATACTTCTCATGCCCCTTACCTGCTATTAAAATAATATCACCCGATTTTGCAAAACTTACAGCCGCTTTTATGGCTTCTTTTCTATCTACGATATTGATGTACTTTCTTTTAGCAGCACTAGTCAAGCCTTCTTCCATATCCTTAATAATTTGATTAGGATCTTCTGATCTTGGATTGTCGCTAGTAAAAAATACTTTATTACTTAAGTCACAAGCCACCTGCGCCATAATGGGCCTTTTGGTTTTGTCTCTATCTCCTCCGCAACCCACTACAGTAATAACTGTTTCATTCCCCTTTCTTAACTTAGCAATAGTGGTTAAAACATTCTCTAAGGCGTCTGGTGTATGCGCGTAATCAATAATGCCAATAATTTTTTCTGTACTTACGATATAATCAAATCGTCCTTCTGCACCTGTTAAAGCACTCAACACAGTTAATACTTCTGTAGTTTTCTCACCCAATTGAATGGCAACTCCGTACACTGCTAATAAATTATACGCATTAAATGTGCCAATTAAACGGCAATGCACTTCAATATCATTCACAAGCATCACTAGTCCGCTTAATTGATTTTCTAAAATTTTACCTTTATAGGTAGCAGGTGCATGAATGGCATAAGTTAATTTAGTGGCCTTGGTATTTGCAAGTATTGCAGCACCATTTTTATCATCCAAATTGCTTATTGCAAAAGCGTTAGCAGGTAATTGATCAAAGAAAGTTTTTTTGGCTTCTATATAAGCTTCAAAAGTTTTATGATAATCTAAATGGTCGTGGGTGATATTGGTAAAAGCCCCTCCTACGAATTGCAATCCAGTAATGCGGTGTTGAACAATGGCGTGGCTACTCACTTCCATAAATACATGCGTACAGCCTGCCTCTACCATTTTTTGCAATAATGCATTTAATTGTATGGCATCTGGTGTAGTATGCGTAGCTGCTATAATTTCTGTTCCAATATGATTTTGAACTGTACTTATTAAGCCGCAGGTATACCCTAATTCAGAAAATAATTTATACAATAAGGTAGCCACTGTTGTTTTACCATTGGTGCCAGTTACCCCTACTAATTTTACATGCGTAGAAGGCTCATCATAAAATTGATGTGCCATAATAGCCACTGCTTCTTGAGTATTCTCCACCATTATATAAGTAATCGCCTCCACTAAGCTTGCTGGTTTATTTTCACAAATAATTACAGTGGCTCCTTTTTCAATAGCAGTAGGTATAAAAGAATGGCCATCTGATTGTAAACCTTTGATAGCCACAAATACAGCGCCTTTGATTATTTTTCTAGAATCTATTTGTATAGCGATCACTTCTTGTTGGGTAGTTCCTACTACCTCTCTTAGAGCCACCCCAAATAATATAGATTGTAATGATTTCATTAATTTAAATCAATTTGAATTTGTTGTCCTTTAATAATAAGTTCTCCTTGAGCAATACTTTGTTTTACCACTTTACCTTTACCCACACATTTCACTAGCAATCCCTTTTTCTCACAAAGCCATAAGGCATCTTGTAATTTCATACCCGTCATATTGGGCATAGTGGTATCTGAAATAATTTGTGTAGCTGCTTTTATATTTTTTCCTTTCCCTTCTAATTGTATCCAATTATTGGAAGCCATTGAAGAGTCTTGATAAGGAATAGATAATTGCTTGGCTACAGTTTGTAATGATATTTTTGAAATACTATAATTAAACAATGAACTATCCTTGACGGAGAATACAGGTGCGATATCTAATTTGTTTTGTATATAAGTAGAGTATAACCTGTCAGCAATTTCTTTAAATACTGGGCCAGCTACTGAGGCGCCAAAATGATTAGCCGCGTGTGGATGATTAATAATAATAACTGCAATGGTATATTGAGGATTGTCTGCTGGGAAATAACCTACAAAAGAGGATTGAAAAATAGCATCGGCATAGCCTTTATTTCCATCGGCCACCAAGGCTGTTCCTGTTTTTCCACCTACTTTATACAAGCTATTTATAAATAATTTTTTAGCGGTACCATTGGTACACACACCCTCAAGTGCCGTATGTAAGTCCTTAATGGTTGAAGGCGAACAAACCATCCCTTCATAAGCTTTAGGACTCATTGTTTTAAGAATCTTTCCTTCTTCTTTAATAGCATTCACTAAATAGGGGCGCATCATCACACCATTATTCGCAATACTATTATACATTGTTAAAGTTTGAATAGGCGCAATGGCAATATTATAACCAAATGCCATCCAAGGAAGTGTAGTGGGGCCCCATCTTTTACTATTCGGCTTAATAAGTAATGGGTATCCCTCTCCCATTAAATCAATACCTGAAGTAGTATCAATTCTTAATTTAGATAAATGTTTAAAATATGCTTGTGGATTATCATTAAAATAAGTAACAGCTAATTTAGCCATACCCACATTTGAACTTTCTTCAAATGCTTCTAATACAGTGGCCTCATGCTTACCATGATTTTCTGCATCTCTTACTACTCTTCCTGCATAATTCCAAGTACCCCCTTCTAAATTTACTTTAGAAGCTAAGCTTACTTTTTTATCTTCTAATGCAGAAAGTAAAGTGACTAATTTAAATGTAGAACCCGGTTCAGTAACCCTTGTAGCGTAATTTAAATCTTCAGTATATACACCATCGCCTATTTTACCTAAGTTGGCAATAGCTTTAATTTTCCCTGTTTTGACTTCCATAACCATGGCTACACCAGAACGCGCGTCATTTTGAATCATCATCTTCTTCAATGCATTTTCGGTAACTTCTTGTATGAAAACATCAATAGTGCTTACTATATCCTTGCCTGTTTCAGGCGCAATTTCAAATTCACCTTCCTGCACTGGAACCGTTACGCCGCCTGCGATAGCACGCACTAATTGACGACCATTACGACCATTCAAAACGGTATCATAAGACTTTTCTAAGCCTACTTTATTTTCATCTCTAGCGAGTCCAATAGTTCTATAGCCAATATTTTCATAAGGGTTTAATCGTATATTTTTTTCCTCCGCAATCATACCACTCTTATACCTGCCTAATTTAAATAAAGGAAATTTTATTAACTGTAAATAATCTCTATAAGAGATTTTCTTTCTCAACTCATAATTACCTTCGCTGGCTTCATAGGCCTTTGTTAACTCCTCTTTATATTTTTCAGCCGACTTATCCTTAAATAAATCTGCTAAACTTATACTTAATGAATCGATATGGGTTCTAAATAGAATGCCAGTTTTTTCGTGTAGTGGACTTACTCTAAAATCAATGTAAATATCAAACTGAGGAATATTGGTACTTAACATTTGTCCGTCTTCACTATAGATAGTACCTCTCGCTGCAGGAATTTCAACAATTCTTTGATGTAAACTATCACTTAAGCTTCTCCAATACTTTCCTTGAACTTGCTGTATATAGAAGGCCTTTCCTAAAATAAGGATACACACTAGTACAATAAGTATGAAACTTAAGTAAACCCTCCATAATATGTCGCGTTTTACGTCCATTATTAATTTTTATGGGGAGCTTTAATTTTATTTTCAATAGCTAGTCTAATAGGCATTTCTTTAGAAACCACTAAACCATAAGGCGCCATTGCATTTTGTACTTCAATGGCACGACTACGACGCATTAGTTCAGACTTAATAGTCTTATATTCAAACTGAAGTTCTTTCAGTTCTTTTTGCGTAGTATTTATGCGTCGGATTGTTTTGTCGGTAAGATGCCCATTCGCTATGTAGAGGATAGCGATGAATGCTAGGAACAAAAAGAAACTAATGTTCATAACAATCCACTGATAATTAAGAATACTTTTTATAGTATTCTTAGGGGCTGGGTTAATGGGTACGGACATACTATTATACTCTTTCGGCAGCACGCATTTTTGCGCTTCTGCTTCGATTGTTTTCTTTCATCTCTTTTTCAGAAGCCACTACAGGTTTTTTTGTAATGATCTTCCATAAAACTTCCTTTTCTACGGATAAAAAAGGATGGGCATCTTCGGCTTCTTCTTGCGACACTCGAAAAGCATTTTTTACAAAACGATCTTCGATGGAATGGAAAGTGATAATCACCGCGCGACCTCCTGGCTTTACTACTAAAGGAAGCTGCTTTAAAAATTCTATAAGTGCATCCATTTCCTCATTCACTTCTATTCTTATGGCTTGAAAAACTTGTGCCCAATATTTATTAGGATTTCCCTTGACTACAGGCGCGATAAATGTTTTAAAATCTTGAACTGTATTTATTTTAACATGTTTACGCTGCGTGGCAATATGCTTGGCTAAAGTTTTAGAGTTCGTTACCTCGCCATATTGTTCAAACATTTTATGTAGTGCTGCTTCAGCATAAGATTCAATAATTTGTGCGGCTGTTTGGCTTTGACGTTGATCCATACGCATATCAAAAGGACCATCATATCTAGTTGAAAAACCTCTTGTACCTTCATCAAACTGATGACTACTTACGCCTAAGTCGGCAAGTATACCATCTACTTGATCTATTTTATTTAAACGCAGAAAACGTTGTAGATACTTGAAATTTTCTGGAATAAAAACAAGGCGATTATCTTTTGGTAAATTTTGTTGCGCATCGACATCTTGATCAAAAGCAATAAGTCGTCCTTCAGGGCCAAGCATAGATAAGATACCCTTACTATGACCCCCACCACCAAATGTGGCATCTACATAAATACCATTTGGTTTTATGTTTAGATGAGACAAGCATTCTTGAAATAATACTGGAATATGATAAGAAGAAGCAAAAGCTTCAGATGCGTTGGAATCAATGGTTTGATTTTGCATCTGTTTTACTTAATCTTGATTTTTAATTCCTGCCATTACTTCCTGCGCCAAATTACTAAATGCATCTGCAGAGAAATCTTCAAAGAGCTGTTTGTACTTACTTGCATCCCAAATTTCAAAACGATCTAAAGCGGCGGCTAAAACAATCTCCTTACCTGGTAAAGCAAATTCACGTAAAGTAGGTGGCAATAAAATTCTTCCTGCTGCATCCAATTCTACTTCGGTGGCTCCTCCAAGAAATTGACGTCTGAACTGACGCACTTTTGGATCAAAATCGTTCAACTGGCTAATTCGATCTAATATACTTTGCCAGCTTTTCAACGGATAAAGTGTCAAGCACTTCTCAAAGCCTCTACTAACAATAAAATGGTTCTCCCCTTCCGCTAGCTGTTTTTTAAGACTGCCAGGTAAATGGAAACGCCCTTTTGCGTCGATAGTTGATTGATATTCTCCGTGAAAGCCTGTCATTGTTAATAATTAGAGTGATTTTTACCACTTGTTCACACAAATTAACACAATTTCCCACTTTTAAAGGCTAAAACAGGGGTTCTAGTTTTCCACAAGAAATAAACCAAGCTGAAAATCAACACAGTAGTGCGTTTCAGAATGGTTTTACCAGAATTGCACATTTAGGACTGTGCAAACCTGTGGAAAAGCCTGTTTTTTATGTGAAAAAGAGGTGAATTGTAGTGAAAATCAAGGCAATATGTACCTTTGGGCTATGAAGCCAGCTATTAGCCTACCTATTCAGGATTTTGACTACCCTTTACCAGACCAACTTATTGCCTATACGCCTGCTGCTAATAGATCGGATAGTAAGCTATTAGTATGGAATAAAGAGATCATTGCAGAAAGCACTTACCAGCATATTGCAAATTTCATTCCTGAAAAAGCTGCGCTGTATTTTAATAATAGCAAAGTGATTGCTGCAAGAATTCATTTTCAAAAAGCAAACAATACTACGATTGAAATTTTTTGTTTAGAGCCCAGTGCTGCATTTCAACCTATCTCCATGGCTATGCAGGCTACTCAAAAAGTAGAGTGGATCTGTTTAGTAGGTGGTGCTAAAAAGTGGAAAGAAGATTTTTTAGAAAAAGAATTTGAACTTATTACACCATCGAATAATGGAAAAGATAAAGTAGCTATAAATAATAACGATCATAATAATTACGATAATAATAATTACGATAATAATAATAATAATAATCAAGTCACTATTAAAGTGCGCGCTAAGAAAATAAAATTAATAGATGGAAAATTTTTAATTGAATTTTCCTGGGATAATGACACCATAAGATTCTCTGAAATTATGGAGCATATTGGGACCATCCCACTGCCTCCCTATATTCAACGCGCTACTACGCAAGAAGATAAAGATAGATACCAAACTACTTATGCTAAACAAGAAGGTTCGGTAGCAGCGCCTACAGCAGGCCTGCATTTTAATGCTGCTATATTTGATTCACTTGCTCAAAAAAATTGCAGTACTGAATTTATTAGTCTACATGTAGGAGCTGGTACCTTTATGCCCGTAAAAACGGATCATATTACCGATCATGAAATGCATGCGGAAGTTTTTGAAATTACGACTGCAACCCTCACTCATTTAATAGATATCGCAAATCAAAAAGAATTCAATCCAGACAAGTATACCCCAGTCATTGCAGTGGGTACCACTACCTTGCGTACAATAGAAACCTTGTATTGGTTAGGCGTGAAATTAATAAATAATCCAAGCCTGCAAGAAAGCAAGGACCTACACTTAATGCAGTGGGACGCGTATGATGCTGGCAGTGAGTCTGATAATGCAACTAAAAATACAAGGTCTTCAATAACAGTGAAAGATGCACTTGGTACATTACTAGGTTGGATGCAATCACATCAAATAGACCAACTTATTACCAGTACTCAATTAATGATTGTACCTGGTTATACATTTAAAATAGCGAATGGCTTGGTGACTAATTTTCACCAACCAAAATCGACCTTGCTTTTAATTATTGCAGCTATTACAGGAGATCAGTGGAAAAACATTTACCTGCATGCTATAGAAAACCAATACCGCTTTTTAAGTTACGGAGATGGTTGTTATTTTGCGATCAACGAGTAAGATTAATTAATTAATTAGGGAGTATAATTTCAATAGCTGTACCTATACCTGTTTCGCTATGCACTGTGATTTGACCTTTATGTGAATCAATCACCCATTTCACATAACTCATTCCTAAACCATACCCTTTTACATCATGCACATTACCCGAATGCGCTCTGTAAAATTTTTCAAAAATATGTTTTCTTGCATTGGCGTCCATTCCTATCCCTTTATCAATAATTCGAATACAGGTTTTGTTATTCAAAGTCTTGGTTTGAATGGTAATATCTATCTCACTTTTTGAATACTTTATCGCATTATCTATTAAATTAGAGAGTACATGCAGTATATGTTCTTCGTCTACCTTAATGGTGGAAGGGCTGGCCTCTAGAATAGTTTGCACATTGGAAGGTTTACCCTCTAATTGTAATTTAAAACTATCTACCACCCCTAATATTAAATCATGTAATTCCACTTCTTGCTTATTGAGCTCGTTTTCCTTTTTATCTAATTGTGCTGCTTGCAGAATAGTTTCTACATGTTTATTCATTCTTACATTCTCTTCCTTAATAATAGTACTAAAATAATCTACAGACTTAGGATCGGTATTCACCTTGGTACTTTTTAAAGCGTCTACTGCTAGTGATATAGTGGCTAGTGGTGTTTTAAGCTCATGGGTCATATTATTAATGAAGTCTCTTTTTATCTCTACTAATTTTCGCTGTGTCATTAATGAACGAATAGTGATAAAGAAAGCAGCTAATACCACAATAATAAAAACTACCACCCCAACAATTACCCATAATAAAGAGCGTAATAAATAATAGCGAATATTGGGAGCTACAATAATAATGGTTTCAAAGGGACCCGTGGGTTCCATAATATCAGCAGGTATAACCGTAATTCTTGCTTGAAGCGTATTAATTTCATCTGAAAAAACATCTTCAAATTTCTTACTCTTCATTTCGATGTTGCCTTTTTTATCGGCGACGGCAAATTCAAAATGTAGCTCACTTAATCCATACTTATCTAAAGCTAATTTTATCTTTTTTTGCATTTCCTCATAGTTGTATATGTCGGAAATATTCGTTTCTTCAAAATTGTGCAAATGATAGTCATCATTTAATCCCAACCCCTTTTTAGGCAAACGAAATGACAAACCAGTATTCATTTTCTTAGCTATATCATTAGATACCATTACACCTGATTGATTAAGCTTATCTGATAATTGGTTTTTTTGTAAAAACATTAAGCCCTGTAACCAAGATATTTGTATAAATAAAATACCCAAAATAGACAGTGCAATTAAAATAAAAATGACAGGAAATGTTTTTTTCATAAGCTCAAGTTCAATACAGCCTCTAAGGCTATGTGAATATAAAAAAAATCCCGACTACCATGGGCAACCGGGACAATTATTTAAAAACATCCAAAGAATTAGGATGCTATTAACGTTATTTATAAAACACCTTCCACTAAAACAGTGGCTTTATTATTGATCACCTCTACAAACCCGCCCTGTATAGCATAGGTTTCTGAAGCAAGTCCTTTTTGTAAGACCTTCACTTTCCCAATACCTAAAGCACTTACCAAGGGAGCATGTTTATCTAATATTTCAAAAAGCCCGTCAATGCCTGGCAACTGAACGCCTTGTACTTCTCCGCTATACAGCTTTTTTTCGGGTGTCAAAATTTCCAATAACATTTGCGCAATTTATATTGTTCGTTTAAAATAATCGTTTAAAGCAATTAGGCTTGTGCCATCATTTTCTTTCCTTTCTCTACCGCATCTTCTAAAGTACCTACTAAGTTAAAGGCTGCTTCAGGATAAGTATCTACTTCGCCATCCATGATGGCATTGAATCCGCGGATAGTATCTTCGATAGAAACATATACTCCTTTTAAACCTGTGAACTGTTCTGCCACATGGAAAGGTTGAGATAAGAAACGTTGCACACGACGCGCACGAGATACAATTAATTTATCTTCATCACTTAATTCATCCATTCCAAGGATAGCAATAATATCTTGTAGCTCCTTATAACGTTGTAAAATCATTTTTACTTTTTGCGCTGTTTCATAATGCGCAGCACCTACAATGGCAGGTGTTAAAATTCTTGAAGTAGAATCCAAAGGATCTACCGCAGGATAAATACCTAAGTCAGCAATTTTACGAGACAATACCGTTGTTGCATCTAAGTGCGCAAAAGTAGTAGCTGGTGCTGGATCGGTTAAATCATCCGCAGGTACATATACCGCTTGTACTGAAGTGATAGAACCACTCTTCGTTGAAGTAATACGCTCTTGCATAAGACCCATCTCTGTTGCGAGTGTTGGTTGGTAACCTACCGCTGATGGCATACGACCTAATAAAGCCGATACCTCAGAACCTGCTTGTGTAAAACGGAAGATATTATCTACGAAAAATAAAATATCTTTTCCTTTTCCTGTTCCATCTCCATCACGGAAATATTCTGCAATAGTTAAACCACTCAAAGCCACACGCGCACGTGCTCCCGGAGGTTCATTCATTTGTCCGAAAACGAAAGTTGCTTTGGATTCTTTTAATTCTTTCAAATTTACTTTGCTTAAATCCCATCCACCTTCTTCCATGCTATGTTTGAAATCGTCACCATATTTCATGATACCTGCTTCAATCATCTCACGCAATAAATCATTACCCTCACGTGTTCTTTCTCCCACACCCGCAAACACTGATAAACCACCGTGTCCTTTTGCGATATTATTAATTAACTCTTGAATCAATACTGTTTTACCTACACCCGCACCACCAAACAATCCAATCTTACCGCCTTTTGCATAAGGCTCAATAAGATCAATGACTTTAATACCTGTAAACAACACTTCAGTTGCAGTACTTAAGTCTTCAAACTTTGGAGGCGTTGCGTGAATAGGACGACCGTTTGATTTATCTAATTGAGGTAAGCCATCGATAGCATCACCTGTTACATTAAATAAACGACCATATATATCATCGCCTATTGGCATTGAAATGGGTTTACCACTATCTATTACTTCCATTCCTCTTACCAAACCTTCTGTACCGTCCATTGCAATGGCACGTACACTATCTTCTCCTAAGTGTTGTTGCACTTCAAGAATTAATTTTTCACCGCCTGGTCTTACAATGGTAAGCGCATTATAAATTTCAGGAAGTGATTGCTGATTAGGGAATTGAACGTCTACAACAGCACCAATAATTTGTTTGATTTTACCATTTGTTGTCATAATATACTATTTCGGCTGCAAAGGTAAGGTATTGGTAGTTTATTGCAAAAATTGTACGTAGATAATCGCAGCTAAAATTCCCCCCACAATGGGACCTAAAATAGGCACAGCCGCATAGCCCCAATCACTGCTGCCTTTTCCCTTAATAGGCAGTATAAAATGCATGATTCTAGGCCCTAAATCCCTGGCTGGATTCACCGCCCAACCTGTGGGACCACCCAGTCCAAAGCCAATGCCCCCCACTAATAAGGCCACAGGTAAAGCAGATAAAGCGCCCAAATCAGAGACAGCTGGTTTAATTAAAAATATCCCTAATAAAAACACCATGGTGGCCAGGGTTTCTACGATAAAGTTTTGTGGAATATTACGAATGGCTGGGCCTGTCGAGAAAACGGCTAGTTTTGCCCCCGCATCCTGGGTTTCATTAAAATGATCCTTGTAGACCATCCAAACAATTAATGCGCCTAACATAGCACCTAATATTTGGGCTAAAATATAAGAAGGCACCAAGGCCCAATCAAACTTACCTGCAGAGGCTAGTGCAATTGTCACCGCCGGATTTAAATGACCTCCACTGATACTACTAGTAGCGTATACTCCTACAAATACTGCAATCACCCAACCCAGTACAATGGTAATAAGTCCACCATTATTCCCTTTTGAATGATTTAATAAATTGTTGGCGACTACTCCATTTCCAATGGTGATGACAAGTGCAGTGCCCAAAAATTCAGCGGTAAAAGGTGTCATATATTTTTATTTAATTGAAATTATAAAATAAGTTTTAATTACCAATTATTGGTAGCCTTAATAGCGCGCTCCCAACCTTGAATCCAGTCTTTTCTTTTTTCTGCTGTGGCGTTAGGTAGAAAGGTTTGATCAATTTGCCATTTCGATCTTAATTCTTCAATATCCTTCCAAAAACCAACAGCTAACCCTGCTAAATAAGCAGCGCCTAGTGCAGTCGTTTCAACCATGGTAGGCCTGGTTACTTTTGTATTCACAATATCCGACTGAAATTGCATGAGTAAATTATTATGTGTAGCGCCGCCATCTACTCTTAATTCTGCAATGGGAATACCTGCATCTGCTTCCATGGCTTTTAATAAATCATAACTTTGAAAAGCAATACTTTCAAGTGCTGCGCGCGCTATATGAGCCGATGTAGTGCCTCGCGTAATACCTACAATGGTTCCTCTTGCATGCTGATTCCAGTAAGGAGCACCTAGTCCCGCAAAAGCAGGTACTAAATAAACGCCGTCGGTTTCTTCCACTTGTTTTGCAAGCGCTTCTACTTCGGAAGAATTTCTAATTAAATGTAGCCCGTCTCTTAACCACTGTACGACAGCCCCTCCAATAAATACACTGCCTTCTAATGCATAATAAGTATGTCCATTTATTTGTAAAGCAATGGTGGTTAATAAATTATTTTTAGAACTTACCGCTTTTTCACCCGTATGCATTAACATAAAACAACCTGTACCATAGGTGTTTTTAACCATACCAGGTTCGGTACACATTTGTCCAAACAAGGCAGACTGCTGGTCTCCAGCAATTCCTGCAATCGGAATTTCATGGTGTGCAAAAAGCTGAGTAGTATGCCCGTATACTTCACTGCTGCTTTTCACTTCAGGTAACATGGATATAGGCACATTTAATAATTTCAATAATTCAGTATCCCACTGTAACGTGTGAATATTAAATAGCATGGTGCGTGAAGCATTGGTCACATCGGTTACATGTACTTTCCCATTGGTTAATTTCCAAACTAGCCAAGTATCAATGGTACCAAAAATAAGTTCCCCTTTATTGGCTAAATCGCGGGCGCCTGCTACATTATCTAAAATCCAATTAATTTTTGTGCCTGAAAAATATGAATCAATAACTAATCCTGTTTTTTCTTGGACCATTTTGGCATGGCCTTGTTTTTTTAAACTATCGCAAAAATCGGCCGTGCGTCTGTCCTGCCAAACAATGGCATTATAAATAGGCTGTCCAGTTGTTTTATTCCAAACCACTGTGGTTTCTCTTTGATTGGTAATGCCGATGGCTGCCACTTCACTCACCGATAAGCCTTTCATGCTAATGGCTTCGGTAGCAACACCCATTTGTGTACTCCATATTTCTAAAGGATCATGCTCTACCCATCCTGGCTTTGGAAAAATTTGTTGGAATTCTTTTTGTGCAGTGGCATGCATTTGACCTTCATGATCAAATAAAATAGCACGACTACTAGTGGTACCCTGATCAAAGGCTAAGATGTATTTTGACATAACAATCGGTTAATGGATTGTAATATAAAAAAAGATGAGCAGAAAAAGAAACTTGAATTTATCTTCTATTCTTTAACCAATTTTCAGGATCAAAGAAAGCCCCTTTTTCATTGTTGATCATAAATAGTAGTGCCCCTTCTCCGTCTAAATTAATGCCCGACTTGCCCAGTAAAGTGCCTGCCCTCACTTCTTGGTCTTTGCTTACATTAATACTACTTAAATGGGTATAGGTAGAAAAATATTTTCCATGTTGAATAAATACCGTTAAATCGCCATTGATATCGCCAGTATATTTTACCACTCCGTTGGCCACACTTTTAACAGAACTTCCTTTAGGCAAGGCTAATTCAATACCATCACTTTTACGATTTAACTTGGTGCCCGGAATATTCTCCACTCCAAAATGTATGTACACATTGCCTCTATCTACAGGCCATGGCAGGTTTCCTTTATTGTTTTCAAATAAAATGGAAGCCTCTCTTCCCTCTTCAGTGGTTTCTAGTGCAGAATAAGGTCGGTTATCAGTGGTACTTGTTATGCCGCCTTCCACAGCAGCCAGTTTTGTATTTCTAGTATTTGATTTATTAGAGGCGACTTCCTCTACATTATTTTTTGCACTGGCTTTTGAAGCATCACTGGCCGCTTTTAATTTGGCTATTCTTTCTTTTTCTTTACGCTCGGCTTCTAAAGTTTCTCTTCTAATAATGGTCAATAAAGCAGACTGCATTTTCCTTCTTTGTGCCTCTTTCTGACGTACTTGTGCCGTTATCTCCTGCTCCTTGCTTTTTAATTGGTTTACAATTTTATCTTGCTCTTTTTGATCAACGACCAATACCTTTAATTGCTCATGTTGTACTTCCAATGTCTTCAACCTGTCTTTTTTATTAGCCCCTAAAATATTTATTTTAGCGTTTAAATCGTTTTGAGATAAATCAATGGCATTCGCTTGCGCTTCTCTATTTTGTCTATAACTTTTTAAATAGGTAATTCTTTTTACGGCATCATTGAAACTATTCGCAGAAAATAAAAAATTTAAATACTCATAACCGCTTCTACTTTTATAAGCAAATACAATACTTTTTTGATACCTAGTTTTTAAGGTATCTAAATCCTTATTTAACTTTTGAACATCGAGTTGATTATTATATATAGCATCATCTAAAATTTTCACTTGCTTCGCAATACCATTGATAAGCGATTTTCTTTTTGATATTTTGCTCCTAATAGCCTCCAATTGGCCTAAAGAATTTTTTTTATTTTTTTTAGTTTGTTCCAATAACTGATTTAGCTCATCTAATTCTTTTCTTAATGTTTGCTCTTGTTTTTGCAAGTCATCTCTAGAGGTATTGGCTTGCGCTGCAGCATGCATGCTAAACACACCTAAAGAAAATAAAATAAATAAAGCCCTTTTAATCATAATATCATTTATTATACCGAAAAATTATTTTCTTTTGCCAGGTTTAGGTATGGCAAAAGTATATTTTAATGGCTCATCAAAACCAAACTCTTTTACTTCCATATGTATTTCTAACTTATTACTAGCTGCAATTGAAATAGCGCGATTTTGTGGAAATTGAAACTTCCCATAAATAATATGGTCACTATAGAAAATTTCACAGGTACGGTGTTGGTTAATATCTATATCATCTAATTTCAAATTTAATACCTTGGCATTGTCTTCACTTAAAATAATAAGGCTCTTAAACAAAGCACCGGTTAAACCCACTTGCAATTTTCCATTACTGGTTTTATAAGAAATAATATTAGTATTGTCCATAAAAATAGGATTGCCTATCACTAAATCCTGAACTGTTGTGTAGGTAAAAGGAATTTTAATGACTTCTTGCAAATAGCTTAAAGGTTTACGCTCTACTTTCTTACTTAAAGGATAAATTAACACCACGCTATCCTTATTAATAAGCGCTTTTAAGCCAATCACGCCCAGGGCGCCTCTCACTGTTAAATAAATAGCTTTGTCCTTTTGAATACTAGCATTCACAATATAATTATCTGCATTTTTTAAAGTTTCATAATCTACTTTAAACTTTGCATTCATGGTGGTAAAATCAATTTTAGCTAATTCAATTTTATTCAATATGCCTTTAATGATGGCGGAAGAATCTACTTTTGGTTTTTGGGAAACGAGCGCTGCATTGGCGGAATCGGTTTTTGATAAGGCGTCTTTTATCACTTGCACTTTTCTATAAGTTGAGCAAGAAGCTAACAATAAAATCAAACCAAGTATATAAAAACCTTTTTTCATTTACTTATTATTTTTTACCTGTATGCCCAAAGCCTCCAGCGCCTCTTTCCGTGGCTTCTAAGGTTTCCACTTTTTCTAAAATTACTTTCTCTACTTTTTGAAAAACCATTTGCGCAATTCTATCTCCATCTGTAATGACCTGCGCTTCATTAGATAAATTAATGAGTATTACTTTTAATTCTCCTCTATAATCTGCATCAATGGTACCGGGTGAATTCAAACAAGTAAGCCCTTGTTTAAGGGCTAGTCCACTTCTAGGTCTAATTTGCGCTTCCCCATTTTCAGGTAGGGCTATAAATAAACCCGTAGGTATTAAAACTCTTTCCATGGGTGCCAGGGTAATTGGGCTAGTCAAAAACGCTCTGATGTCCATCCCTGATGAACCAGTAGTTGAATATTCCGGTAAAGGATGATGACTTTTATTGACTATTTGAACCGCTGTTGACATATCAACAAAAATAGGCAATTAGAAGTAGAAAATGGTACCAAACCTAAGTGTATTAGATAAAGGATTTTTTGAAATCCCTCCACCAGAAGGCACTAAATAAGAAATGTTAAATTTAGACTGTTGATATTGGAAGCTAGTACCTACTGTGAAATATTGCATACTGCCTAGGTTTTTATTGTTGTCAATAAAATAGCCCCCTCTTAAAAAAAATCGATTCGTATAATTATATTCTATACCTAAAGAAGCTTTCAGTGATTCCCCAATGGGCATTCCATATTTGTTATTAAATGAATTAAACCAACTAGATACCACCGATTGTGAAAAATACTGATTGACCGATTCCGTACTCGTATTGTCTGGATTAGCAGGTACCATAATTCTGTTTACATCTACACCAAACTCAATGGAATTGTCTGCATCGAGTTTATTCAAATATCCAATACCTAGCCCTAGATTGGCTGGAATAAAATACTTATTCTTTGTTTCATTGGAATAACTGATTTTGCCACCTAAATTAGAAAGCAATAAACCTGCATGAAAACCTTGTAAATCTTCATTTTGCTTATAGAATAAACTAATATCACCAGCTAAAGTATTACCCGCTCGATAATTAATAGCCGTTCCACCATAAGACCCTGAGACTAATTTAGAATGAATATAACGGAGCGTTACGCCCATACTTAATTTATCATTTAATAAAAGACTATAGCCAAAATCATAACTAAATTCAGAAGGTCTTTGAGAAGGTAGGTTCACATTTCCTGATTCATCTGAGAAGTCAATATTACCTAAGCTAAAAAAACGTAAAGAGCTATTGATACTACTTTTATCATCTAATTTTTTATAAAAACCGGCACTTGCTAAATACACGTCATTCAATCCTAAATCCTTCAACCAAGGTGTATAGTTAATTAGAAAACTTCTGCCTTCATTTAAGTAAGGAAGCTTAGCCGTGTTGCCAAAAAGATCATTGGCTTCAGGCGACATCGCTAAAGATAAATTTCCCATACCTCCCGAGCGTGCATCGGGAGAAATTAACATAAAAGGAACAGCTGTACTTTGAATTCTAATGGGATTGACTTGCGCAGTAGCTAATCGACTCACTAAAGCCATTGCAAAAAATAAAAAAATGCGAATATATTTAGTGCTGCTCATAAGATTTTTAAATTACTACTACAGAAATGTAAAGATATCAAATACATGTGTAAATTTTTAATATTTTACAAGTTTATTAGTTAAAAAACGAGTTACACTGCCGTCATTAATACTTAATCTATAATAATAAATACCAGCTTGAAGGAGGGCAGACCCAGTAACAGCCCCATCCCAACCAGCCACCACCCTATTGGCTTTATAGGTTCCATTTAAAGGTTTGGTGAAAAGCAAATTCCCCATATTATCGTATAAGCTAAGATTTATTTCTAGGCTTTGGCCTACCTTATTATGCTCAAAACTAAATTGAGTAAAATGTTGAAATGGATTGGGGTAATTATATAAATTTTTAACAGTCAAATTATCTGATTTCGGCACTTCAAAATGTATAATTTTTGTAGTGGAATTACCTAATAAATCCCAAACTTTCACCGTGATGAAGTGGGGGCCTTCTGCCAAAAGAGGCAAAGCATACATTAGTTTGCCTTTTTGATAGCTATCTACATCGGCTACAAAGTAATTATTAAGTACGATAGCGTTTTTATAATCATCATCTATGGTTAAAACCATGTCATGGCCTAAAGCATTACCAGAAGTTTGAATACCTCCACTATCTACTAGACTTAAAAATAAATTAGACCTTGCAGCAGCCCATCCGCCATCTATAAAGTTAGTATCATTTAAAAATATTTTCAAGGCAGGTCCTTGCTTATCGTTCATTAAAATTCCGCCAGCATCCAATGCTATTAATTTATCATATACACCCATTGCATCCGACAGCTCATTATACGCAGTAATTTGCATTTTCAAATTCTTTTGCAAGCTGACTTCTTTGGGTAATAAAAAATCGACTGTAAAATTTCCCTTAGTCACTGTTACCTTGCCTTTAAACAAAATATTTTCTTGTGTAGAAACAGAAGTTATGCTACTTGAACCTGCATTGGCTAGTGTTTTTTTATTAGTGGCTGCATCATATAAAACAAAATCAAGTAGCCCATTAAAATCGTTTTGTGAAATACCTTTATTATTAACCAAACCTTTTATAGTGTATTTACTACCTGCTAGAAGTGTATCTTTTCCCGTAAATGGTTTTTGATTCAAACTGGTAATACCAATTTCATATTTAGGAGTTGACAAACGCATTGCAGGATCTCCCAATAAACTAAACTTAAATGCATTCATATGATCTTCTGCTAAGGACCAAGCTTGTATTTTTGCTTTTTGCAAAGCTTCTCCTAATGTTGAAAAGCGACCCAAAGAATCAGGCACTAATAATTGCTGTATAAAATGATCATTGATTTGTTTATTACTATAGGCATAAACCAATCTACTAGCAGCTACTAGCCCAATGACCCCTTTACTATTTTTCATTAACGCATCGAATCCAAAAGGGCTTAACTGAGGCTGGTCATAAGGCGCAAAATCACAGGAGGCAGTTATCATCAAGGGTAATTTGCCCGGATTATTCCACTGAAGAACATCTGATTGACTAATGACTGCTTCTTCTGCTAATCTGGCATAGTTGCCATGCCCCGTATAATTTAAAATTAAGCTACCCTCGTTAATAGTTTGTATAATTTCACTATTGACTAAAGGATACGTATTGCCTGCTATATTTTTAGTAGCAGCATAAAAATCTAAATAAATTTTCTTATGATTCCACTTCGGTACTTTTTCTTGCAAATGATTTGAAATAGCTTCTGCATCTTGTAAGTGTAAATTATAATCACCATCATCAGCCACCCAAGTAATATTATTTTTCCAGCCACCCCCGCTGGAACTTTTTTGATAGTTTATTATTTTTTCAACAACCGTATCCGCCTCTGCGCTATTTCTTACAGGTAGCCTTCCTGTTGCAATGGCAAGGTTTTTAATTTCAGTATAATTATTAATATCATCGTTATCATTCAGTATGCTATAAAAATCATCAGATGGATAACTAGTAAGTACACCCGTAGAAGCTGCCGATTCGAAAACAGGAATTTCAGTAGCACTATTGTAATTTTTAGTATTATAATTGGCTATGCCGAATAATAATAAATAACGAGGGGCGGCTACTTTATTAGTGACGGACTTATTCAATAAATATTTTATAAAATTTCTAATGCCTATAGCGCTGGGTTGACCTCCTGAAAATTCGTTGAATATTTCATTCACATTTACAAGCTCTGTTTTTAGTCCATTCGCTGTGGCATGATAATTTTGTAATTTTTTAGCTGCGTTTAAATAATTAGATGCGCAGACTATTATATAGTCTGGAACATTCATGCCGACCAAGTTTTGATTATTCATTGGCCCTAGTAAGCTGGGGATTTCATAAGCTTGTTGCTTCAGCGCAAAAAATTCATGTAAAGTATCGGCCTGGGTCAGAAAACTAATTAAGCCATTAGAAGAAAAATCTGTAACTATTTTTTGGGGTGATGCCGGGTTCGTTACTTCCCAGACCTCCGTACTACCATCCCCATTTTGCATTTGGTACTGCAGTATATTTCCTTTTGCAGCAGTTGATACATTTCTAAATCCAAAACTATTCGTGCCCCAAAAACCCAATTTTCTTTTAGCCGATAATTCTATATAATCCAACCAACCTGCAGACGCTGCATTATCCGTTTGAAAACTAATATTCACTAAAGCGGGGCTACTCAAATTCGTATTGGTATTTAAAGCATAAGAAAAACTATCTGTAACAATATTAGCAGACTCATCATATAACAATCCACTCACAGGCGCCACCGTAGTTGTTTTAATGGCATTATCATTAATACTAAAATTAAAATTAGCAGCATTTTGATAAGCGGTAGCCACATATCTGCTCACAAGTTTCATAGGGCTTGACAGCACTAATCCATTTATATTAATAGGATAAGATAATTTCGTCTGCTTACCCAAACCCATTCCCATGGCGGGTCCTAATAATAATTTTCCACTGTTTAATATTGAAATACTGTCTACTTCTATTAACCATCTTTCGTCATATTGATCTACCGTTTGTGCCGAAGCATTGAGTTTATCTAGGGTGCTTATTCTCTTCCCACTAGACCCAATAGTGATAAAATAAAAAACAGAATCATTGCTTGCATTTTTGTAATGTGTAGGTGTTAATTTTGATGCGTCTTGTTTCCACCAAACAGCGCCTTGTGTATAAAATAAGATATAATCTTTTTCGTCAATTTGATTATCGCCACCATCGAGCACCTGAATGGCATTTTCTGTTAAATCGGTTGAAATACTTGCGTTCACTTTTTCAGATAGCTGCGCAAGATTATAATTAAATAATTGTAGCTGTGTTGAACGAATAGGCAAAGAAAAACCTAAAGTCTTTAACTGAGCCCCTGTAATTTGATAAATACCTTGCTTAGACACCGCTATTTTAGCCCATTTTCCAGTATTTAACGCAGCATTTTGAGCCCCTAAAAAGTAAGGAGAAAACATAAAAATCAAAAAAATGATAAAAACACCCCTTCTCATATACTAAAATTAGGGTTTTGTAAGAGAACAATCTAGTTCCAGCTGAATAATTGATTAAAAAACAAAGTATATTCGCACTATCTTTTAATCTCATTATTGAATAATTTAAAACGATGAATTTTATAAATAGTATTTTGTTGTTTTTTGCTGTCCTTTTAATAGGACCTAGCATTATAGCTAGCAATGAAAATAAAGCCATTTCCAATAATATAGTCTTGGCTGCCAAAACCCAAGACCCTTATGCCGAAACTGTGCTTATGCGAGGTGGTACTTTCGCCATGGGTATGAATCAAGAAAGTATTATGGGCGAATGGAACAATAATCTTAGAAGAGTAACAGTGAGTTCTTTTAGAATAGATAAATATGAAGTAAGTAATAAAAAATACCGTGCTTATATCCATTGGTTAGAGAAAATTTTTATTCCCATTGGAAGAGATTCTATTGTAAGAGCTGCACTTCCCGATACAAGTGTTTGGAGAACAGAGCTTTCTTATAACGATCCGATGGTAGAAGGCTATTTTAGAGCCAATGCTTTTAACGATTATCCTGTAGTAGGTGTCACTTGGGAACAAGCCAATAATTATTGCAGATGGAGAACAGATAGAGCCAATGAAAATACTTTAATCAAATACAAATTAATTGATTCACAGAATCCCTATATAGGTAAAATGGGCTTAGCTACAAATACAATTGATTCTAGTAAGAGTAACGGATTCACTTCCACCTCTTCTTCCACTTCGGTGAACAGAGGAAAAAATTTGGACGATTATATAATGATACCAGATTTTAGATTACCTACTGAAGCCGAATGGGAATATGCCGCTAAAGTATCAAGTCAAAAAGGTAGTTCTTCTAATTTCAATAACCCAAGAGCTGGCATAAATTCTTCCCGCCCTAATGCTAGCCTTGTTGCTTCTGAGACTCCATTTCCTTGGAATACCAATGGAAATGAGGGAATTAGAAATGCACTACCCTCAAAAAAAGACAGCAAACAAGGAATGTTTGCAGCCAATTTTAAAAACGGAAGTGGTGATTATATGGGCATGGTGGGTTATGCAAATGATGGCGCTGGTTTTCCAAGTAAAGTAAATGCTTTTCTACAAAGTAGTGCAGGCATCTTTAATATAAGTGGCAATGTAAACGAATGGGTGGCCGATATTTACCGTCCTATGAATAACGTAGACATGGATGATATTAACCCTTACAGAGGTAATAATAGTTTAGATGGGGATGATACCAACATTTCAAGTTATGAAACTGGAAACAATACTTTAATCTCCAATAAATCAAGAGTATATAAAGGTGGTAGTTGGAAAGACCGTCCTTATTGGTTGAACCCAGGCACTAGAAGATTTTTAGATCAAGATAAATCAAATAGCACCATTGGATTTAGATGTGCTATTTCTGCTTTTGGCGTGGACAGCCCTGGCGTTGATAATGACAACAAACCTTGGTGGAAAAGAATATTTTAAATTATTAACTAGATGAAATTACGCATTGGCTCTGGCATCGATTTTCATCAATTAGTAGAGGGCCGAGACCTATTCATTGGTGGTATTAAAATTCCACATACTAAGGGCGCCTTAGGACATAGTGATGCAGATGTTTTATTACATGCTATATGTGACGCTTTATTAGGTGCATTAAGCTTAGGCGATATTGGCACTCACTTCCCTGATACAGATGCTGCTTATAAAAATATTGATAGTAAAATTTTACTTCAAAAAACTTACGATTTAATTACTGCAAAGGGCTATCAAATTGTAAACATTGATGCTACATTGTGTTTAGAAGCACCAAAAATTAAACCCTATGTAATTGCCATGCAGCAGTGCATTGCCAGCATATTACATATTGGAGATAAAGATATTTCTATCAAAGCCACTACTACTGAAACAATGGGCTTCACTGGAAGAGGAGAAGGCTTAGTGGCCATGGCTACTTGTTTATTAACTGAAGCTAATAGTTAAAACTGCTAACATCATGAAGCAGGCTAGTTCTAATGTACCCCTTTCAATTTCCGATTTATATGAAATATATAAGTCATCCCCACAAGTACAAACCGATACACGTCAATTAAAAAAAGGCGATCTATACTTTGCACTCAAAGGCCCAAATTTTAATGGCAATGAATTCGCCCTTCAAGCATTAGAACAAGGTGCTGTTTATGCGATTGTAGATGAAGCGGTTCATGCAAGTGAACATTTACAAAAGCGTATAATATTAGTAGAAGATGTTTTAAGTTCTTTGCAAGCACTTGCTAAATTTCACCGCGAACAATTTACTATTCCTTTTATTGCCATTACGGGTAGCAATGGTAAAACAACTACAAAAGAATTGGTGGCTGCTGTATTAAGTAGTCATTATACAATATATACCACCAAGGGAAATTTGAACAACCATATTGGTGTACCCCTAACCCTACTTAGTATTCAGAAAGACGCTCAATTTGCCATTATTGAAATGGGGGCTAATCATTTAAAAGAAATAGAATCTTATTGTAATTATACCCTTCCTACACACGGACTAATTAATAACTGTGGTAAAGCACATTTAGAAGGCTTTGGAGGGGAAGAAGGTGTAAGAAAAGGAAAAGGAGAATTATATGATTATTTAAAACTGCATAATGGCACCGCCTTTGTAAACAGCGATTTAGGTTATTTAGAAAAAATGAGCCAAGGTATTGGAACAGTTATTAGTTATGGTAATCATAGTGGCCAATTACAAGCAAAAGTATTCGATGGTATAAGAAATGAAAAAACCGCTACTAATTTTTTAGTAGTAGAAATTACTAAATGCTCAAATGTAAGCTTATTAAATAAGGTCATTAATACTCAATTAGTAGGCGCTTATAATTTACCCAATGTACTTGCTGCCATAAGTATTGGCTTAACATTTGAAGTGCCTGCAGAAAAAATGATGGCAGCTATTGAAAACTATACCCCTACCAATAGCCGCTCTCAATTAATAGATTGGAAAAATAATAAAGTTATACTTGACGCTTATAACGCGAATCCTAGTAGTATGCAATTAGCTATTGAAAATTTTGCAAAAATAAATGCTGCTAAAAAAATACTTTGCATTGGGGGTATGAGAGAATTAGGCAAAGAAAGCCAGGCCGAACATCAAGCCTTAATTGAGCAAATTAAAGCTGCTCATTTTGAAAAAGTTATTCTAGTAGGTAAGGAATTTGAAAACTGTCAACATTCTTTTACTTATTTTGAAAATAGTGCATTAGCCAAAAACTGGATGGACCAAGAAAACTTCAGTGACTATTTCTTTTTGATCAAGGGCTCTAGAGGCATTCAAATGGAAAAAATGATTGGTATAGATTAAGCATTACGCTTATATGAATTTAAAAGTCTGATGGGCATCCGTTTCAGTTTTATTCTAAAACTAATTTTATATTCGATACCTTTGCGCCATGGCTACTAACTATTTATGGAGCACGATTAATAATCGCTGTCCAAGATGCAGAGAAGGGAAACTTTTTGTTTCTAGTAATCCTTATCATCTAGCTTCTATTACTACCATGAACGAAAAATGTCCAGTTTGCGGACAACCTACAGAAATTGAAGTTGGTTTTTATTACGGTACAGGCTATGTGAGTTATGCATTAACGGTTGCTTATTTTGTTTCCACCTTTGTAGCATGGAAGGTATTAATTGGAATGACTTTTGATTTAGACGATAATAGAATTTTTTATTGGATGGGGACGGCTATTATAACACTGCTAATTGTTCAACCCATACTAATGCGCTTATCAAGATCTATTTGGTTAGGCTGGTTTGTATCTTATAATAAGAATTGGAAAAACGAGCCTCTGGAATACAATGAACGCATGGACTATAATAGAAAAGAGATTTAAAAAAGCCTCTCACTTTCGTGATAGGCTTTGCAGAGAGGAAGGGATTCGAACCCCCGATACGTTGCCGTATACACGCTTTCCAAGCGTGCTCCTTAAACCACTCGGACACCTCTCTATTAGGACTGCAAATGTAAAATAAATAATTGGTGTTTTAAGTATTAACCAATCCAAACACCCCCATTGCATTATTTGTCGTTATCTCTGCTACTTCATGTAGCGGCAAATTTTTAATCTCCGCTAATTTCATGGCCACTTGAATCATATAAGAAGGCTCATTCGTTTTTCCACGATAAGGCACAGGCGATAAATAAGGGGCATCTGTTTCCAGTACCAACCATTCCATTGGTATTTCTTTAATGGCTTCTGCCACGCCTGCATTTTTATAAGTAAGCACGCCACCTAATCCTAAATGAAATCCCATGGATATTATTTGTTCTGCCGATTCCTTGCTTCCACTAAAACAATGAAAAATTCCACGTAATCCTTTTTTAGCAAAAGGCTTTACGGCTTCAATGGTCTCCCCCATGGCATTACGCGTATGAATTACAATAGGTAATTTGTAATCCAAGGCCCATTGCATTTGAATTTGAAAAGCATCCATCTGCTGAGTCGCAAAAGTTTTATCCCAATAATAATCAAGGCCAATTTCTCCAATGGCTATAAATTTTCTTTTTTGTAGTTGTGCTTCTATAAGAGCTAATTCTTCTTTTACATTTTCTTTTACCGAACATGGATGTAAGCCCATCATGGCCATACAATTTTTAGGATAGTTTGCTTCCACTTCCAACATGGCCTCTAAAGTTGTACTATCAATAGCAGGCATTATAATAGTATTAATACCATTATCCTTTGCATTTTTCATTATGCCCTCTATATTTTCTTTAATAGGGCTGGAATAAAGGTGGGCATGTGTATCAATGAATCTCATATCACTTAAAAGGTTACTTAGACTACAAAAAAACACTATTTTTTACTCATTACATAATAAACCCTACAATATGTCGTTTTAGCTATGTAGACAACAATGGTCTTATTAGTACAGACAACAAACTTTGTTTTTTATAGGGTACGGATTATACGGCTGGGGTTTCTACCTTGGCCTTTTTTTTGCTTCAAACTGTTCAAAAT